>Ga0116228_10001583_pt1 | contig 19061 bp, 8 predicted proteins | sample S1TSphfallax_2_FD_89694 | JGI IMG/M metagenome (GOLD analysis project Ga0116228, IMG submission 89694) | Host-associated microbial communities from peat moss isolated from Minnesota, USA - S1T2_Fc - Sphagnum fallax MG | ecosystem: Host-associated > Plants > Peat moss > Unclassified | place: USA... | reverse complement strand
AGAAAAACCCTACTTGAAAAAAAATGAGGTGTGTCTTCTTTCTCCAAACTTCAAACTTGCATCCAAATAAAAATATATATAAAACAATAATAAAAATAGAAAATACATAAAAATAAAAAAGTTCAAAGTTTCTAAAACATGAAACAAGGTGGCCGAAGGTCACGGGCACCCACTAGTGCATTAGAATGAGGAACATTACCAATAAAATAATCAAAGACCATCGCCTCGCAAATAAAAAATGAAGCCTAGGGCATAGGAACTGCATGAGGAATTTAGGAGCTGCAACTTCAAGATGAAGATCCAAAGCTTCAACATAAGAAATACCAACACCAACCACTTGTTAATTCTAGATTGGACAACCTACAAAAAAAATTAAATGATAAAAAATTAAAACAACGAGACTTTTTTTTCTTAAAAATAGAAACTTGAAAAATAAAATAAGGATAAAAATTTATCTTTTTCTTGTTGAATGCACTTATTTATTTCCATTAATGCCTCCTTGTAATGAAGAAGCAAACCACCCTTAAGTTCACCATTAATGAGACATTGTACAATTTGGTCTTGAAGATGCTTGTCTATTTGATTATACCTAAGAAAAAACAAAGTAAAAAACATGGACAAAAAATAATAATTGGAAAAAGATGATGATCAAATGTATGGAAAGTCTAACAAGAAACTACAAATACAAAAAAGGGATGCAAAGAAACAAACATAATTTATTTTTCTTTAAAATGTTGTCAAATTTGCTTGTGCAAATTTATAAAAAAACCAAAAATAGAAACAAATGAAACTAGAATTAGTACATAAATGGACAAATTATGAGGGGACAAACATATTTAATAAGAAAATCCATAAGTAACATGAATTTTTAAAATCAAAAAGTTATAAGAAACATGGAAAGAGCATTAACTTCTTGTAGGATATGGGATCCCAATGGCTCATCACCTCCATATTGTATTTCCTTGGAACCTATGCCTCTTCCATGTGCATAATTCCAACGCCTTGACCAATTTTCATCGATAAAACCTTATCTTTCAAATCATGAAATGTCGGAGTCAATTCAACCACAATGGGATTTAATTGGTTTCAACCCACCAACATAATCATAAACCAAACAACATAAGAACTTTTCCATTTGGGTTTGGGATGTAAAAAATAGGATAAGACCCTACCTTACCAAGCAACCAATCAACAAGGCAATGTTTCACCGTTTTTTAAAAATTATTAATCACATGAACAAAAGGGCAATCAATAGCAGATTGATGTTTATTAGCAAAATAATTTGTCATGTCAATCCACCAATTTTTTAAAGCAAGTTGGATTTTTTTTAGAAACACATTAGTAGTAAGCTACATAATAGAAAACTCATCAACATCAACATTTTTTAATCCTCAGCAGCCCCAAACAAAAAAATTACAAATGCAAAAATAACCAAATCATAAACTAATACCTATCGGTGAAAATGGTTAGCAGCTATCTTGTAATAACATCATCTTCTTTTCTTCGATTGACAAAACATCTGATGTTTTGATGACCTTGCCAAGACCTACAACAAATGCATGTGAAGCAACTTCGTCACCATGCAAATTTCACACAGTGGTACCTAACGTTTGAAAAAATATTGAAAGGGATAGCAAGAGCTTTCCCATTTTCCACAATGTATTAGGCTTGTTTTTACCTAATCGGCTTGCCAATGGCTATGATTAAGGCTTGGATGTTGCTTCAAAAACAAAAAAATAACTAAATGCATTATACAACAAAATAAACGAAGAAAACTAAAATTGAAAAATAATAATTATAAGTGACAAGAAAGGAAGGAAAGAAGGTGAGTGAAGATTTAATTTGCATCACTTGTCAACTAGGAAAAAAGGAAAGAGAAATAATCAACAACAAACTTCAGAAAGTAACTATATTTTTTAATTTAAAATATCAATTACAAAATGGATGCAAGATTTTTACATACCTTATTGGGTTGTAAAATGTCATCCTTCTTCGCCACTTGAACGTTGCCAACATATTCAACAAAACCATGACAGCATGTTCATCTTCCAACAAATCTATAATTGATTTCATTGTGTCAAAACCCTAGAATACTCACTAATCATCAAAAACATTTTTGGCCCACACTTTGGCATGTTTATTTGTTCTTTGATCGCCCTTGTTGATGTTTCTAATTCTTTTTCATTGATATCCAAGAATCGAGATTTTTGTCTTTAATACCATTGAAGATATCAAAAACAAAATCAGCATAATGAACAACATCAATGGTGCCAACATCAACAACACCAAAAACTAAAGGTATAAGAGGTAAAACTTTTCTAGACTTTTGGTTGGGGTAGGAAATACTATAAACATTGGCATGCATGTAATCAAAATCCTCAACAATTAAAAGGACATGTAGAGGGATTGTAAAAAACTTGTAAACAATAAAGGGTCATCTTCAATATATGGTTTAAAAGATGGAAGAAATTAAACAACAGTTGGTGATTACACATGAGAAACACCAAAAACATCATCTACCCACATAAAATCAAGATCAACAATGGGATCTAAAATATTAGAGGGAGTAACATGGATTGAAAAATAAAGTGCACATCAAAAGGAGTAAAACGATCACTAGATGAGGGAGTAAGAATGGCTACATGAAAATCACCAAAAGAGGGAATAAAAAAAGCTAAAACACAAGAGAGCATATAACCAAAGAAGGGAGTAAAAGGGGATGAAAGACATGAATGCAAATCATCCAAAGACATAATAACATGGGTTAAAACACAAGACTATAAATCACTAGAAAAGTGAATGAGACAATCAATGCATGTAATAGAAGATTTATCTATAGGAACGTCAAAGCATTGACTTTTAGTAAATTGTTCTTCAACAAAAGAAACTGAACAACTATGTCACCATTTATTTAAAGATGAATTATTAGTAGAAGACATATTGGAAGAAAAGATTGCACAATTGTTGAGGATGCAAAGTAAGAAATGGAAATAAAAAGAAGAAATAAGGAAGGTTATGAAACATCCAACCTTAATTACATGCTTAAAAATAGATTAAGGTTATGCCAAAATCAACATAATACATAAAAACAAATAATGAAAGAAACAAAACCTTGTAAGTTTTTTATTAAAAAATAAAATAAAATTCAAGATGGAGAGAAAAAAGAAAAAAGAAATAATGGAAATGATGGTATGGGAAGAAATTGAAGAAAAAATGATAGAATGAACTGCTTCATTTTAAGCAAATGTGCAAAAATAAAAAAGAATAATAAACTTATGATTGAAAAATAAACGTGAAAATAAGCTTTCACACATACACAAGAGAAAACTATTGAAAGCAAAAACAAAGAAAGCTTGGAACAACAACACAATCACTCCAATAAGAAAACAAGAGGCTTTTTGGTTCTACCAATGAAGCAACATGATGGAGTTGGAACAAAGACAACACAAAATGGAGCTAAAATATAACAACAAGACAATGGAGTTGGAAGATGAAAAAACCAAGATGATAAGGAAAGACAACAAAAGGATGCAAAGTGGAAAGGAAGAAAACAATGCAACATACAAAGCGAAAAAGAAAAAAAAAAGAAATACAACATAAATTGTTTCTTTATGCACGAGAAGGGCATAAATTTTGGTTGTTATGGGACTTTTGATACCCCCTTAGCCTTCGACCTTGTGGGATGTCTTAAATCACATAACAACATCAATCTAGGCCCTTTTCCTATACTTAATGCTAAAAAAAATGTTTGTCAAATCTAGGGAAAGAAGTCACTTGTTGTTCATGAGAAATGTTGAGAGGATATTTGAAAGGAAGGGTTTGGGTCTTATGGACCTATCTTGGATAGGTTGCTAAGATATTCAGAATTGGATGTTCATTGGTCTCATCAATGAAAAATTTCCTACAAAATGCAAAATCCAAAATGGTCTTATGTGATACCCAAATGGGCTTATGGGATAATTAGGTAGGTTACCTATTTTATGTAGGTAATTATGGGCCTGAATAACCCAGCACCCATTAGTGCACCATCCAAAAAATCTTGTTATGGGATTTCATGGATGGTATGTAATTGTCCCCCAAGGGTTAGTTTGTTTGGTTGGTTGTTGTTTTTTTTTCCTTGGAAAATTTTTTTGGGGGGGGGTTTTTTTTTTTTTTTTTCATGAACTCCCTTTTGAATATTATTTTTTTCCCACCACCCTTGACACCATTTTTTTTAATAACTCCTACCTACCACCACCCTTATGCCTATTAGCCCATCTACCTCCCTCATTCTATTCACCCTTCTTTCGTGCTTGCACTCCCCTCCATTACCAATGCTTGAAAACCAATTGGACCAAGATTTAAGGTTGTAGGGCTTTGAGTTCTTAAAACTTGAAAGGAGTGAGGAGAAAGAAGGGAAGGAACTTGTTGGAGTGTCGAGGTGGGAAGAACTTTGTAGAGTTTGAAAAAAAGCCTAGCTACAAGGTAAGTTCCCTTTTTTTGTTTGTTTTTCATTACATCATCATCATATGTTGTTTTTCAAGAAAAACACGATGATGTGGGAGCATTCTCACATTGTAATATTTTTTTCTTGTTATAGCGCAACTCATAGTACGAATAGGGAATGTGTCATTTCTTGTTTTGTTGTTATGTGAAAAGGACAATGATGGTGCAAGATTAACGTTTTCGCATTGTTGTCATTTTTTTCTATAGTGTAACTATGCAAAGAAGACGACGACACGGGAGTGTTCTCACATCGTCATCATTTTTTTTGTTGTAGCACAATTACGCAAAGAGGATGACAACAATACAAATGCATTCCCATGTCATCATTTTTCTTGTTACAGTGCAATTATGTGAAAAGGATGAAGATGTGGAAGTGTTATCTCATCGTCATTGTTTTTTTTTGCTACAACATAAAAGACAATGACATGGGAGTGTGCCCACGTCGTCATGGGGTTTTTTTTTTTGGCTACAACGTAGAAGACGACAATGCAAGAGTGTTCATGTGTCATCATCTTTTTTTTATTGTAGTTCAACACAAAGTGCGAAGAGGACAATGACAACAACAATGCATTAAAATTTGCTGTCATCATTTGTTGTTTTGCTACAATGTAGCTATGTGAAGAAGACAATAATATGAGAGTTTTCCCGTGTCATCTTTGTTTTTTTTTGTTGTAGCATATTGCAAAGCACAAGGAGGTAGACATGAGTTTGGTGTTTTAATGTAACATAGTTGCACAAAGAGGATGACATGGGAAAGCATTGTCATTTTTATTTTATTTTTGTTGTAGCCCAATGCATAGTGTGAAGAGGAGGAGGACAACAACAATGTGCTCAAGCACATCGTCATCGATTATTTCTTTATTGCAACATAGTTGCACAAAGAGGATGAGACATAAGAATGATCAAGTCGTCATTCCTTTTTTTACCATAGTTCAATGCAAAGTGGGAAGAGGACGAGGTCGATGATGACACACTTGAACCTGTCGTCATCTACTATTGTTTTGTTCCAACAAAACTATGTGAAGAGGAAGACGATGGGAAAGCATTTTCACATTGTCATTGTTTTTTTGTTATAGCTTGACATAAAGTGTGAAGAGGAGGAGGATGACGACGAGTTTAAGCACATCATCATCGTTTGATGTGCAGAGGTTTAAACATTTTTTTGTTTTATAGTGCTAGTAAGAGATTTAGAAATTAATCAACTAGGACTGGTCCTCATTTTGCTTTTTGCATTTGGGTTTTTTGTTGGATGCACATTTGAAACAAAGCAAGGAATGGTGCAATAATTCAACAAGCCCAACCTGAAGTTGTAGATGGTAATAAAGGTGTGATGAAAGAATGAACATTAATTCAACAAGCCCAAGCTAAAATTACATATGGTATTGGAGGCTAGGTGTGATGAAAAAAGGAGATGTAGAGGTTGTTGTGATTTCCCAACAAGCTAAAGCTAGTCTTGAGGATGTTGTTGCATTAGTTCCAAATGGAAATATGGAGGAGCAAATGTAGCCTAATGGTGAGGTTGGGGAAACATTTGCAACAACATATGTCATTAAAATTGAAATTGAATTGCAAAAAACTATTAACATGATAGAGGAACAAAAAATTAAAGTTCTTGGTCAAGAAAATGGAAATGGGATGTTGAACCTCATATTCAAATTGATGGAGGAGGTGACATATTGAACCTTCCTTATTATAATTAATTGCCCCACCCGCCTTTTCTACTTGAAAGGATGGGTGGGGATTTTTTTGTCAATTTTTTTGTTGCAATGCCTTGATTTATTTTGCTTAATAAACCCCACATTTGCCCCACCTTCCTTCTCCATGTGAAAAGGTGGGTGGGGCATTTGTTTTTGGTTTAAGTTTGTAGGTAATACCTTTAGGTTTTCTAGGTGATATTGTTATTTTGAAGGTTTACTTCTTTTTATGCAATTTCAACATTGGAATTTAGCAATACTCTCATCTTGTGTGTGTGTGTGTGTGTGTGTGTGTGTGTGTGTGCGTGTTTTTGCAATAGCTTCATCATGTGTTATAATCTTTTATATATCTATGCAATATTTTCATTGTGCAAGGTAACCTTCATCTAGAATATTACATCTCACATTAGGTTTTTTGTTTTTTTAAAAATAAAATAAAATGTGGTTGCCCCTCCCCCAATTGCCATAGAGGGTGTGCATTGGGTAAAGGATGGGCCCAAATTTGTTTCCAGCATTGATGGGAGCAATGCATTGTACATGACCAAGTATAATTTGGTGTGGCATTTATGAGCACATCACAATGTTACCATGGAGCCGAGCAAGCTCGGACGCCCATCTACTCGAGAGTAGGGCCCGAAGGTTCAAGATCACACGATAATGAATGTGTGAGTCTTGAACAACCCTTTGGCCCACTTTCATCGCAATGAGCAAAAGGCTATTGTTAGGGCTAAGAGGCATGTATTCTTAAAGTGGGAGAAGATTTAGGTTGATTTGCAATACACACATGAGGTGCCTAAGCTTGCACTTGTGAAGTTAGCTTTTAGCCACATTCTTTGACTTTTTAGCATGACTGCATGGGGTTTGGGGGCCATCCTTCTCAACGAGCAAGTCGAGCTAGAACGTGATGAAAACCTTGCACTTGTGATTCAAGCAACTTGAACCGGGTATGCAAAGGCACTTAGAAGCGTTTGGATGGAGCACAATTGAAAGTCTACATCAAATAAGATAATGTGGTCTAAGGATATTGGCTTCCTTATGCAATATCATGATTCAAAAATGATTCATGGTCAATAAGTTTCCAACAATGCCATACTGTATATTTATTCCAAGTTTTATAATTAATATGCAATACTTATCAAGTATTGTGTTGTTTGTTTTAGGATACAATGCACCATCATGGACGTGTTTATGGTTGATGTTGTCGACACAACATTAGCTAATTGCGAGGTTTTTATGCAACGGCACACCCATGATGCAAAGGTTGCATTAACATGGTAAAAGAAGGCCAATGGGGTCCCATCCCCCTCCAATAATGGCGTATATTAATTTATCCCACTTTTGATTAGGGTCTTTTTTGTCATCAAGATTTAAGGTAGCAATTTGTTTTTGAAGCAACCACATGTTCCCCATTTTATATTGGAGTTGTTTTGGACTTGGGCATTTTCTACACATTTTGGTAACACATGTCACCCATGTTTTTTTATTGAAGGCATTTTACTTTCATTTTGCACCATCTTGTGTTAATAATTAAAAATACATTATCACATATTCTCATATGTATGCTTGATAAATTTATCAAAACAATGATTTTAGTCTTGCACACAAAACAAAAAAAGAAAATAATACCCTCATGAGGGTATTCTATAAACACTATGAATTGAATTATTTTGGTCCAAGCTATTGGATGGGTATTGGTTGTGTCCAAAATTATTCAATGCAAATGTAATACCCCTATTAGAGTATATTAAAAATTCTTTGGGCTCCATAACATATTTAAAAAGTCTTAGAAGGGTATTGCATAGCCTTAACAAAACCTAAACAAAACACAATACCCTTATGAAGGTATTTTGTAAACACCTTGGATTGAATTATTTTGGTCCAACCTATTGGAAGGGTATTATTTATGCCTATAATTACTCAATGCACATGCAATACCCATATTAGGGTATATTAGAAATCCTTTGGGCTCCATAACATATTTAAAGAATCCTAGAGGGGTATTGCATAACCTTAAAAAAACCTAGAAGGAATGTAATACCCTCGTGATGATATTTTGTAAACAATATGGATTAAATTATTTTAGTCGAAGTTATTGGAGGGGTATTGCTTGTGCTTAGAATTATTCAATGGGTGTGCAATACCCCTTTTAGGGTATATCAAAAATATTTTGGGCTTCATCACATAAATATTGAAACATGGAGGGGTATTGCCTAAACCTACAAGGAAAACAATACCTTATTTGGGGTAATTTGCAAACACCATGGGTTCAATTATTTTGGTTTAGGCTATTAGAAGGGCTCATGCCCAAAAGTACTCAATTCACATGCATTACCACTCCTTGGGTATCCCGTAAAAACTTTGAATTCCATAACATATCTTTTAGAATTTAGAAGGGTATTGCATAGCCTTAACAAAACCTAGAAGGAAAACAATACTCACATCATTTTGCGATAATATTGTAAACCATGAAATAAAAGATTATTTTCTTAAGATAGTTATTCTATGTTCACATACTGATTCAAATAAATAAAGGTATTGCAAGGTTATTCACATTGATAGTAGAATGGACTACTTGAACAAAGTTATGGAGTTTAAATGCAATACCTACATCATCTTGGGATAATTGCATAGCCCTACCAAAACCTAAAAGGAATACAATACCAGCACCATATTGTGACAACATCTTAAACCATGATACAAATGAGGGTATTCTCAAGTTAGTCACATTAATGGTGAAACATAATAAAACTATCACAAAAATGAGGGTAATGGAGGTACACATCATAACTTTGTTGAATAAACCCTTATACCATTAATGTGGCTAGTTTTGCAATACCTTCATTCCAATTTGCATTGGTCCATTAATGAATTATTGTCGTTTATGATGTTGAAAACTACCTTAAATTATAATGTTTAATTAAAATATTACCAAGTTAAAATAATTGGGCAAATACAATATCTCTAAAATTACAAAATATAATAAAATTCACATATTAATTAATTAATTATATCATGATTTCAATTATAATATTTTCAGGACTAAAAATTATGCACCATTTATATTTTTTGAATCATAAACAAAATTCATTTATAAATAAACTTCACATGTGTTTTAGGTTTAATAAAAGATGAAAAATTACATATTTTAATACAAAAAGGAATACAAATTGAAGCGTGACAATTAATGATCATTAATGCCATTATTTGATATGTTATTTCCTAAATTTCAATCTACATAGAATAAACATGAGATTACATGCATTAATTAAATATACATCATTAATAAATTATCTTTTGGATAAGTTTTGGTATTGTAAAAGGATATGCGATTGACTCCAAAGCATTTATGGGGTATTGGACAAGGGTAATGACATTTAATTCCATTCGCCTAACCATGAGCAATACCCTTCAAGTGTATTAAGTGGAAAACAATTTAGCCTGTGGTGTTTAACATAATACAAAAACTTAATTACAAATTCTTGACATACATGATTGATGGTCCTATAACTAATAAGGCTTAATTTAACTTATGAAAAGTTTGATGAAGAGAAAAATGAATCTAGTTTTGAAATGGAAATAGAATCCTTGCAAAAAAAATTGAAGAATAAGTGTAACCTTGATGGCCTCCATGTGTACGATGTTATATGAAAGTTGAAAATAACTTCCTAAGGGGTTCAACAACCATTTGTACAAGCTTTTGTGGTCTAAACTTTTATGAAAACACCATCACATGTTAATGACGTATATTCCTTATACAATCTTGCTAATGAGAAATTATGTCAAACTTATGATGTTGATTGGCCTAATTTCAATTCTTGCAAAAATTCTTATAGGTAAGTGTGATACCCAAAACTTCAAATTAATTTTTAATTTTGAAATTTATACTCATTGTCATTATTCCTTCCATGTCCAAAATTGGATTCATAAAATCTGACACATTGTGTATGCAACTAAAATTCATCAATTTCCTTTTCATTTTATTTAAATTCATAATTGGCGTTTGTTCATCGTCAATAGTAATATACATTGCACATCCTCATGGTATTCAATTTAAAATTGATTTTTTTATGATCAAAATATCACTAATCAAATTGTGAAAAATCATGTTACATTTTCAAAATTCACATTAAGCTACGAATGTTTTGGAGTTTATATAAAAGGTTTAGACATGTTAAAACTATTCAAATAACTTAAACCACCCATTATATGGTTTTGGATTTAACTAAACAACTATATTAATTGTTAATTGAATATTTTGTTGTGGATAGATGGGGCTATCACAAGATAAAGGAAAAGGCCAAAAGTACTTAATGTTATGTTATTCTTGAATTTTCATGTGATACCCTATTTGTAAATCTATCCAAAAGGAGTCATGATCTCCCCCAAGAAAGCAAGGAAACATTTTAAATGTTTAAGGACAAATAAGATATATATGCCTATGTCATGGTGCCATTATAAAGTCATGATAATCACAACATCATGATAACTTACCGATACACATGTCTAAGAATTCAATTTGAAATCCATGACATTCAATGGTCAACATTATGGACTTTTCAAATAACTTTGTCAAAGGTGTCCATTTTATGAAGGACCTTGTAATTGCATAAATTAAAACCTATTCATTTGAAAAGTTTTTGGACATTAAGAAATTGCTAATCACATTATAAAACACATTATTGAAAAATAAAAATTGTTAATCCAATTTGATTTTTTTAATCAAGTATTTCTAAACTTGAAAAGTCATTTTTTTCATGGAAATGGGATTTATGGAACAAATTTGTAGTTTATGATACAAGAAATTGAGTCATGATATAGTGCATGCGTTTTCATATGATTTTTCTTCAAATGCATCATAAAGAATTCACATTGATTGTGATCCATTGTTTATGCAAAAAAATTACATGTGAATGAATAATCAAAAGAGGTTGAAGATTTTCCCAAATGTCATATATGGACCTTTCACTTGGTAAGATTAATATGTAATTTAGTTATGTCCATGAGGTATGTATGTAGGTAGTTCAAATATCCTCACATAGACAAATAGACAACTTATTTTATTTTATTTATTTTATTTTTTATTTTTGTATAAAAGTTATAAACATGCATTCATTAAAATAAATAATGTTCATAGCTTAGTTAGCCATTTCCTTGGTGTTAAACTATGTATTACTTCATAACAAACCCAATTAGGGCCATTAGGAGGTTATAACTTTGATTAGATATCAAACATTCAAAATTATACAACCTTAAGCACATTTCATACCATCTTTAATCTATGTGTCAATAATCATCAACAATTTGTTAGCTATCCATATGGATGTTATGCAAGAATTCCAAGTTCCACAAGGAATGGATCACATATATAATTTATTTTTATTCAATTGTGAAACATTTTATTTAATATTGGTTAATTTGAATGGTCATTAAAGGACAATTCATGTGTGTTATTATTAATTCCAGTGATAAGTAATTGAATTGAAACTAGTATATGGGGGGCTTTTTTCGGAATCCTTCCTATAGTCATCCATCAACCATTCCAAAGACAATTTTAAAAATAACTCCTTCATTTTCAAACCTAACTACTTCATTTATTTCTTAATAATAACTTTCTTTTCATATTAGCTTTTTAAATAACCATCCCTCACTTTTTTCCCCTTCCACCAACATGGATATGAAAAAATAAATTAACACATTTTTTCATGTCCATAAAATGTATATTAATTAAAATTAAAATTCACATTGATATAAATAATGATGAATTATTGAAAACCATATGAAAACATACAAATAAAATAAAATAGTTGATCATCATTGGTAATGTGTAATAATGGGAAGCTCACATTTGAATGGTGATTAAGGGACAATTCATGTGTGTTAGAATTTCAATATTAGGTTACATGTCTTGTTACACATTGAATTAAGTCATAATCATATATCAAAATTCATTGGATTTTTATGTCATTTTTATTGCATGCACCTTGAAACATGAACTTTAATGTTGTATAAGGAGGCTAAGTTGTATCCTCATGGAAAATAATATTATTTTTTTACTTTGTGATGTTTTGTAATAAAAAATACAATAAATCTTCATAACCATGGTTAATCAATATTGAGCAAAACATGTAAATAACACCAAATTAGTGATGAACTTTTTTGTGACTAAAAATCCCCATTAAACACATAGCTAGAAGAATAATTGTGTTCAAGAATATGTGTGCACCATTAGCACCACCAAATTACAATCAAATTCAACTTTAAACAAAACTTTGTTTGCAATTGTGCTAGAACATGACACCAATATGATTTGCAATGTGGTGTCACTAACATTAAAAAATGGACAAGAAATATAGTGGATGAATGTGTTATAAAAAATCAACAAGGTGGGTGTGAGATGAAACAAAATGAAATAGAGAAGCTAAAGTGAAAGGGAATGAAGGAAAAAATAGGTGGGATGATATATTTCAAATTTGGTTGGTGATAATGATGATATAATTTGGTTTCAAGAAAAATTTGAATGACATTGAAATGATGGTAGCAATATGGATGAACTTGTTTCGACAATAGAATATGAAGTGGGTTGGGGGTAGGTTTATTGGTGTGTTTGTTATTATATTTTTCAAAATTACCTTGTCACCCATGTGGTGATTCAATTATATTTTAAGTTGTTTACCTACTTGCTTATCATCTTGTGAAACTTTTGGGATTTTCATGCATTTATAGGTGGTTATTTCAATAAATTGAAAAGAAAATCCCCAATTTTCCTTGAATGAATCAAAATGGTCATTTGGAAAACAAATAGAATGTTTATTTTAAGCATTGTTGACCATGAGGTGGCCATTCTTTGAACTTAAAATAAGATGGAATGAATGGACTTCATATAGTTACCATATGGACCTTGAAAAACATGCATTTAAAATTATTGTGTCAAAACCCACTATGGGAATAAACACAACCACTAATGCACTTGAACAAAATTCTAATCATGTGAAGTTTGAAATGTTTTATGGAAATATTTTTAATTAAAAAATTAAAATGGGAAATTGATATGTGTGTTTGTTTTATGGGCACCCATAACATTAATAGATTGTATATGATACACCCTCAAGTCCATTAATTGGTATCAAGGGTAAATAACATGTAATTTCTCAATTTTGCAATGAAATGTAAACCTAAAGCATGTTCCTTAATTCTCACAAATAAAGAAAGTGTGGAAGTTTGGGATGGGATTAGAATGCGTTCACAAAGTTGAAATCAAGATGAAATCAAATTGAACAAATTGAAACAAAATAGTAGTTTGTGTAAATTGAAAGCAAAATGGTGTAAAAACAAAATCACAAGAGACACATGATCACATGATTCATCACGACCTAAATTTGAATCATCATTTTTTTAATAATATATTTTATAAATGGTGGTGGGGACTATATCAAAGTGGCACAAAATTTTAAGGTTCCCAAGTGGGAATCTTGATATTACCAAGATAAAAGTAATGTTATTTTGTGGGCTCAAAACTCCCACATATGGATTTTGATTCTAAAGCTTTCAAAGGCAAAGTTGTATTCATTCAACAAATATTTCCAAAAATTTATCACATGCTTTAATCAAAGGTGATTTGTCTCCTTTGTCAAACTTTTTAATTATCAAATGTCAAATTGCTAATTTGACTCCCAACCATTGAACTGATTATAGTTTGTGTTTCAAATCTTCAAGTGGGGAATGCAACTCAACTTTAGATATTTAATTTTCAAGGCCTTTCTCAATGTTTAAAAATGACCCAATTTGGACAAAATTTGATCTTTCAAACATTGTTTCAAAGTTATGGGACACTCAATTGCGATTCAAATTTTCTAAAGGTGGGAATGCACTTGAAGGTTTGTATATTCCTTGTAATCCCACACATTTCCTTTTAGCCAAGGGATCGAGTGTGTTTAGTGCATTTGTTGCTTTGGTTTATTTTTCTCTTTTGTTTTATACTAATTTTGGTCATGAACTGAAGGCTAAAGCCATAATAATATGGGCACACCAACATTTTTTCCCTTATGGTATGATGCCCCAAAATAAAAATTTCAATTTATATTAATGCAACTTTTTAACCTTTAATGGAAACAAATTGAATAAAAACTTCAATATCCCTTTGGGATGTTCACATGAATACATGATCATGTTTTGTTTGAACAATCATGTTTCATGTAAGAAACATTGTTTCATCAATCATTTTACATACACAATATGTTTATAATAAATTTTAAAATTTTATTTTTTTACTTACTTGCTTTTGGGCAAAACACAATTTCATAATATTGAATATAATTAATAATTATTTATTTTAATTTTTTGATGTTGATGAATTGGCTACTCAAGTAGCACACACATTTTTGATGGAATAATAACCTTACCACATATGCAAGATGGGATTATAAAACAAAGGTAGATTTTTTCAATTTTGCAACTAGTTTGAATTAACTATAGATTAAGAATGACACATTTTGTAGGGAACACATTTTTGTAAGTGGTGATTTTTTGAAGTGCAAGTTAAATGTAAAAAATATAATTTTTCTTTTATAATCATTTTTAAATGGTTGATTAAACCCTATTTATTGTGCAAGTCCACATGCATATTCATTATAGTGAAAGGCAAACTTGTACAAAATAAACAAGTAAATAATCCAAGGGAATTGAACTTTAGTTTACAAACAAACTCTGTTCATCATAATGGAAGGTGGATTTGCAAAAGATAAACAAGTTAGTAATAAATAAATGCAAACATCATCATAAATCATTTACAAAATGATATTTGTAATTTCATTACTAGGAAATGCGTTTTGATTCACTTTGGGTTTCACTAGAATTTGAGTGAATTTGGACATTTTTACCTAATGAAATTGTTTAACCCCCTAGTGAATGGGGATTAGTTGCTATGGACAATGACTTCTTTTGTTAATACCTAATGAAACAAGGTTATACTTTAAAGTGAAATACAAATTTACCAAACCATTCACTTGCTAGTTAATTAACTAATTAGTATGGAAAATCAATTAAATTTTAATTATTTAATATATAATATTATTGATAATTTCATGATTTTTAAAGCTTATATATTATTGACACATGTCACTACCTACACTAGGTTAAAAAATTAACCTAGGTAGGTAGGTAAACCAAATAATCAACCTAGGCACCTATTTTAAAATTTTGATAAAAGAATACAGTCAACATACCATTGTTGATCACACATAACATCACCCATGAAGTTTGATCCCTTGACCTTTGGATTGGAGGCAAACACCCTTACCATCAAGTCACCCCACTTGTTGTATGATAATATGTTACATTACATTCGATTTATCAAATATTTCATTTTAAACATTATAAAAACATAAACTTTGAAAATTCATATCTTATTGAGATTTTGTTCAAATAAAATGATTCAAGTTTATTTTTTTTTAAAATTCAATAGTGTACATAATTACATCTATTTCCTTTTGAAAGTTCAAAATCATTTGAACAAAAAAAAAGTTGAATATTATTATTCAATAACATTTCAATGACCATTCTTTTGAAAACAATAAGTTTAATAAATGGATTTTTTTGTTAATATAATAATACTACCTACGTTAAGTTACTTTCAATTATTATATGAATATTTTTCATTAATTTAATTTTTTTCACATTACATTATTTACGACTATTTAAGGTTATTCTCAATTTTTTTGGTTATTTTTTACTATTTCACCCTAGGCTACTTTTGGTTATTATAAGTTATTTTTGGTTTTTTTAACCTATTTCACCTTAGGCTATTTTCAACTATTGTAAGTTTTTTTTGCTATTCTATGTTATTTTTTGTTATTGTAAATTATTTCAGTTTAGACTACTTACAACTATTATAAGTTACTTTTGGCTATTGAAAGTTATTTCACCTTATGTTATATTATTGGCCATTCTAGGTTAATATAGGTTATTTCACTTTAAGTTATTTTTTTCTATTATAAATTATTTCACCTTAGATTATTTTTGGCAATCCTAAGCAATTCTAATATATGGTTATTGGTTGTTCTTTTATTAGTGTTATTGGTGGTTAAGAATGGCTATTAATACCTATTCTATTTGTGGTTATTAATTTTTTAAATGGTTATTCTATTAATAGTTATTGGTGGTTATTCTATTGGTTGCTATTAGTGGTTATTTTAATAATGATTATTGGTGGCTATTCTATTAATGGTTATTGGTGGTTATTGATTGTTATTTTATTAATGATTATTAGTGGTTATTATATTATAAGTTATTGTTGGTTATTATATGTTATATTACAATTATTGGTGATTATTGTAGTATAAATTATTATTTGATATTCTATATTATAATATCATAAGCTATTGGTAGTTATTATATTATATGGTTTTTAAAATTATTTTCATAGGTTATTATTTTCAATTTTTAGTTATTTTTACCTTAGGTCATTATATTTTGTTTTAGATTATTTTAAGTTATTATACTTAGGATGAAATAATTTATAATAACATAAAGTAAAATGACCTTGAATATTTTGAAATATAACTTGAAATAACATATATTAATTTAAAATAAAATAACCTAAGGTATAGTCTAAACTTAGTTGAATAATTTAATTTAGAATAACTTAAAAGCTTATAGTAAAATAGAATAATTAAACTAACTTAAAATAATATAAGATATATCATAAAGTAACGTAAATATATATTTTTAAAAACATAAAAATAAAATTATTTACTATAGTAAATTATAACAATGAATTATGTTAACTAGTAATGAAACATGATGTCTAGATAGTGATATTATAGTGAAATAACTTTCACCAGGGTGAAATCAGTAAAATGTAATGAATTTATTTCACTTTTAAGGTCCTATAGTGATTTAAGCTAGTAAATTGCACCCCATTTTGGTAGTAATGTTTCTATTACAAATTGAATGCAATCAATGTTACCATCGTAAATAACTAAAACCATTGCCTTGCATCCATAAGAAGGCCATGGAACTTTAAAATGAAAATTTCAATGATTTCATAATTTAAATTTCGTGAAACAAGAATTGAAGAAGTTTGTTGGTTTTTAACACTACTCAAGATATGACCAAAATTGATCAACTAACTTGAACCTTATGAAAAGCCTTTTGATTCAAAATGTCCAATGACCACAACTTTTACCACAAATGAGATGTGGGGTTGCAATTAAGGGTTGATTACATAGCTTCATGCATTGGTGTTGCATTGTCACCTTGAAAAAATTGAATTATTATTCAATGAATGTGAGTGTTTCATTTAACAAGCTAAAAATGAAAGGTCCATGGGAGTTTACACATTTGTAGTGTTTGAATTATGCATTTGAAACATCAAAATGCCCTAAGATAAATTAATTAAATTAAGAAAATAAACAATAATGCAAGCATTATATTATATAAGTTTAATTAAAGAAATAGATGGTAATGTGGGCATTGTATTTTTACAAAGTCAGTAGTTAAATCCTAATCCCTCCTTTGTTAAAGACACTTTTAATTTTGGAGTTTTAGTTGTTTTCCATTAACATGATTTTTCAAAAGTTGAAGGTGTAATTGAAGTATGTTTCTTTAAAAGTGGTCTCTACCACAATTAAATGATTTAGTTTATTTATGGCGAACTTGAATTGTTATTTATGACATGTCATTGGATTTCATTGTTTCATGGACTATTTAGTACTATTCATGGCATGTATCATTGTATTGCATGATAAAGTAAATTAGTCATTATGACATTGTTGTATTGATGAGAAAAACTACATGATATTAAATTCGATCATCATAACTACAACAACCTATCCTATTGCTTCACTTGCATTATCCCTTCACAAGATATTTTTGTTAGTGATAATCAATATCGCACTTTTTCCCAACCCAAAATAAAAAAGTCACATTCCACTATTGTTGTGTTTGCAAAATGGAAGCAAATCCATCACCAAATTTAAGTACGAAAATGTGTAGTGATCACATTCATCAAATGCTATTTTTGAGATTAAGTTCTATGTTGTATGTGTCACTTAGATTCATGTGGGAGGTCTCAATGTTATTGATTGATTAAGCATCCTAGAACATCAATAGCTTGGGGTGGTACTTTGACAATGGCAAAAATTCACAATCATGCAAATACACCAAATAGTGTGGCAAAATAAGAGGTAGGGATTTAGTGGTGATGGCATTTTCTCGTTCCATTTGACTATCCAACATCATGTCCAACACATGAACAATTAATGCATGTGCTGACAATTTACATAAATTTATATAATCTTATTTATGGCACATTGTGAAATTTATTTATGCTAAATACGACATCTAAAAATGAAATGCCATATTTACATAGGCATGAACTAAGGTTGTAGGATGCAAGTCTTGCGAATTTGGAATCAAAAGTGGTATGCCTCCTTTTAAGTGACACTTGTCATGTGTTCTAATTCACAAAGTTCTTCTAGTTCCTATGGTGATAGTGCCCAAATGTGATTAACATGTGAATCATCTTACAAATGTTCTCACATGTTCCCAATGTTGCAAATTAATTTGTTATATATGTCAATGGAAAGCATGTGAAGGTGCAAATGAAGAAGTTTCTAATCAAAAACTTCTAAGAATTGCACCTTGAGAAAGACTAGAATGGAAAGCTATCTTGTTACCATGGATATTGGCCTATTTCCCAATGTCCAAATCTCAATGTAATCCTATGCATCCTATAGCTTTTGCCCTTCATATAACAAACCACTTATCGTTAGATTGTGGTTCATTTCACCAAGCTATAAGAATTGTATCAATATTGCATGAAGTAAATCCATAAAATTAGAAAAATGTTTATAATTATATTTGCAATTTGAATGGCAATACATT
>Ga0116228_10001582_pt1 | contig 19064 bp, 13 predicted proteins | sample S1TSphfallax_2_FD_89694 | JGI IMG/M metagenome (GOLD analysis project Ga0116228, IMG submission 89694) | Host-associated microbial communities from peat moss isolated from Minnesota, USA - S1T2_Fc - Sphagnum fallax MG | ecosystem: Host-associated > Plants > Peat moss > Unclassified | place... | reverse complement strand
TTTTGTTTTAGATTGTATTAATTTTATAATTTGAATTTATTGATAAAAAAAATGGAATGAAAATTTAAAAAATGACCCACCTCCCATTTCTTGTTATCTTCCATTGCAAATAATTGTTTGTCAAAATTTTAATTTATCACATATTTATGATCGTGTTGTCTTGGAAGCTATAGGTAAAGGGCCAGTGGATTAATAGTTGGTAAGGAATGAAAACAAGAAACCGAGCTTACCACGAGGGTTAGCTGAAACCCCAACAGAAAAATATTTATTTCCTGTCCATCCACCATCCATCCCTCATCTGGTGCACTAGTGGGTAATTGCTTCACTTCTGGCGCATATCAGTGAATGAATGAAGTGATGATGCTTTAGCTGATCACTAATTGGTGAAAGCCGGACTTGTGAACAAACAACCCATTTTTGTACAGTAGTAGTAGTAGCCTGCAGCGTGCTCATAGTGCCTACTACAATGGAGCAAGACTCCATACTCAATTACCTGTTGCTGCATTTGGCGGCTGCATGCCATCATGTGCATGACTAGTCCAGGTTTCTCGTGAACACTGAAAAGTTTTTATAGTATTTCAGTGATGTAGATATATCTTGCCTAGTGGAAGGAACTTTGAGCTTGTGCATCCAACACAATTGCAAAGCTAGAGCAGCAGCCAAACAGCTAGTTACGAGACTAGTGATCTGACTGTAGCTGCTAGCTGCTGACAAACCTGGTGCGCGGCCTTTTGGCGCTGTGCACAGAGGGAGACTAGATTCCTACGTGCAGGAGCCAGCAGCAGCTAGTAAACAGCAGCAGCAGCAGCTAGTAGCAGCACCAGTTACTACTAGTAGTAGTCTTATAGTAGGCGTAGACTGGGCGCCGTAGTCGTAGTGTAGGCAGCTTGACCATGCTACACAGCTTTGACTACTACTGCAGAGATCAAAAAGTGCCAAGAGTCACGTGGTAGTAATCACGAGAAATATATCCCTTGTCAGTGCATTTTACTTGAATGCAACGCCCGCGAGGTTCAATGGTTCATGTGTGGAAATATAATTAAAATTTTAGAACAAAAATTTCACACACACACACACACACATATATATATTATGTGTGTCTCATCTCTAATAGATTAATAATATGGTAACAAGAAAATGCAGTAGTAGTAGGGAATAATGTACTTCGCTGCTTAATCACGCGCGCGGATGACGACGATATTTCCGTTAGTTGCATTTACAGTGTGATATATATCATGATGGGCAGTGGTCTAGTCTGTATGGGCTTGCTTTATACGCGCCAGTATCATGCCATCATCTTTTTCGATTGCGCTTTCTTTTGGATTGGCAGCTTTGCAGCTAACACGTAATTTTATGTGGATAAAACTTTCATGATTGAGAAGAAAGAAATACAGAAAAAAAACTTCAGTCTGCTTTTTCGATGCAACACTTTCTTTTGGACAGAATTCATTAGAGCAAGTGTGTGTTTATACTGCAAGCTCAAGATCTGGAACCCTAATGTCGCTGTGGATTACTGCGAGAAAGAACTGTAGAGGATAAGAGGTTGGTATTTTCCTACTATATAATTTTTTATGGCCACTGCACTCGGCACTACATTTTATAGATTTTTTTGGTTTAGATTCATCTCGCCAGTGTGCACTATGATTATATGGAGAGAGAGAGAGAGAGAGAGAGAGAGAGAGAGGCGTAGTTTTTTGTTCTTTGTATTTTCAACTTGTTTACATCTCGGTAAACAGCTTCCGTGAAACAGTTTTTTGGGCCCAAAGATCAGGTGTAAACACTCAAGACTGGTACTCAGTAGGCATATTGAATACTCATCATGCAAAAATTCCTAGTAATAACATGCTGCGTTGTGTGCCTGGATACATTCACTTTGGCTGATGTTACACTCATGAAAAATTGCAGCGGTACTTGGTGGACGAGGCTGCTGATCACCACTCCCTGTTCATGATAAGTGGTGATGTCAAAATGTTGCTCCTGCTGCTACGCAGGTAAACAGCTAGCTCAGTTGCAGACCAGAACATCTGCACCTGCCAGCAATCAAACCGTTAACAAATAGTTCCATGCAAAATTAGAGGGTTGATACTGGACTAGCCGATACTTGAGAGAAGGCTTATAACCAGATCTCAGAACATCTTCCAGCATGCAACCTGTACATAAGCTCCATCTAAATTATTCTTAAGAGTACAGAAGCCTGGGTCAAGAACTTCCAAAACCTGTTTGAAAAAATCACCTAGCCATGATTACATTCCAACCAGCTGCATTGAAATGAAGAGATGACATGGAATGGAAAAAAGAAATTCTTCAGTTCACATATATAGGAGGACTTTTGATTGTATATCCTTCCAGTGGAAGCCTTGCAGCCATGGTAGCATCCCATGGAACAAGGACATCCAAATTCTAAAGAGCAAGGCCCACAACAGATATTGCAGAACTTCATTGGTCACTATGGAGTTTTGCAAAGATCTACAAGCATCAGCAAGAGTTAGAGGAGAATTAGACATGAATGAACATACACAACAGCCAAAACCTTCCTCAGCAGAAGAAAGTCTACATACGATCTGTTGAGTAAAACATTTAAGCACAACCCAGATGAAAGATGCTGGGTGCTATCTGAAGTGAAACCGACAGTAAACAGTCCAAGTTGAGAGATCTTTGCACCTCTTTGCTCTCCTGAATCCAAACACACAACTTCATGCCTAACTACAGCCAAATAAGTGCATGAAACAGTTGCTTCAGATGGAAGAATATCATCAAGGAAGGGAACGTCAAGCAGCTGATTGAAAGTTGAAACAAATAATAATAATCTGAAGTCAGAACCTGACATGGTATGACCCTGTTTTTGACCCTCCTATCATGATGTGCGATTTGATGGTTCTAGGCCACTGCAGACACTGTTGGAGTCCTGTACACTGTACACTGTTGTGAAGCAAGTAAGCAAAATAATGCACCAAGCCCTGCAAGGATGTGAGGTGACAAGCTTAGAGAATCAAAAAACAGAATTTATGAGAACTGCAACAGAGCTTCAGCTCAATTCCAACAACACCTTGACATACTAAAGTACATGATGTGCTCATGCTAATTATACCTCCCGTTCACCTCAATGATCTTTGTGAATTGAAAGAACAATGATCTAACAAAATAAAGTTGCGTTGTAACAAAAGCTGACAGCCCACTTACATGTCCTTGACAAGGTCACTTACAGAGCTCAGCACATGGCAGCTTGTCATCACCTTAAACTTCTTCACACATGATCACTTTCACCTGCTCCTTCCAAGAAACAATGTTACAAACACAAGAAGACTATCAACTTCTTTAGAAGCTAAGCTAAGTCCATATGCTATGTTTGATCTCCATTTAAATTGCAACAAGAGTAATCACATTCCACATTCATTTCCACTACATCCCAGACCTAATTTCTACTCAAGAAGAATGAGCTCAGAATAGCATTTCACCATGTTTCCATGATACTCTCTTTAAGTAAATACCTTGTGAATACATTGAGGTAAATGAGAACCTCTGGGAAATTATTCACCTATTTTCTGCTAACAACTGAACTAGACCTACTGCAATTGCACATGACACACACCCTTAAATTATGGATGTACACCTTATCCATCATTGAATCTTTTCAATGAAGCACACGATCACAAATGACAAGGCAAGGAGATTGAAACCCACAACTGATCTAGAATCCAATACTAGATGTGTAGCTCTGAACCCAATACTCAGGTGGTTAATCCTTGAAATTATACATTAACCACACATAGTTTTAACCTTCCTCAACTAGACAAAAAGCATTACAAACATTTGAAGGAATGAACTCAACCATGAGTTGATTACATAAGCAACAGCCAAATAGTGCATACATATGTTGTGCAAAGAAAAACATCTCCCCAGCTCTAGCTTTTTACATTTAATTTATGCATGAACAGTGAACAGCCCATGCATGTAACTAGAAGATGGATTCAAACTGTACCTGGAAAAGGGTGGTAAATTTCATGTTTCAAAGTCTGAGAAGATTTAGAAAATCTTGTGCACTTTGAACCACCTTAGCTTGAAAACTTGCCTTGCATCTATTGTGAAGTAGTGCTCATCCTGCAACTCAAAACATTCATGCAGAAAGAAAATAACAACATGAGGCCTATTGAGTTCAAAGGGAGACAACTTCAAGATGCTAGTAACATGCCCATTGCCTAGTTGTGCTTGATGAAAAGCAACATGTTCAGAACCAACTTTTTAACAACATAGTTTGAATTCATATTTATTGGATATTTCACCTTCCTGGCTCCTGCAAGGTGGGGATATGGCCATCAGCTTACATCCATGTTGACACCCCCACAAATTGAAGAAGTCTGTTAACAAACCTCATCACCACCACCCTTCCTGCACACCTACAAACATGGTCACAATTCTTGCAGGATGCATGCTTGCAAGTCTTAAGTGTGGTTAGCTAGAATCAATCCTATTAAAATCCAAGTAACTAGAACGTCTACCATAAGATTGTAACATGAATTCATAAACTTCAGAACTGCAGAATCCAACATTAGAAAATAGCTAATTCAACAAAAGGAGCATGGAAACCATATGGAAACATTCAGCATTTTAAGATCAGTTTATTTAACAAGCTGCAGCTCATGGCGAATGGCTCCAGGCCCCCCTTATGGCAAGTTCGAAGTAGCAACAGTCAAGTAGCTCCATCCATGAAGTTCCTAAAAACTGAAAGTCTCAGGGCAGTTCACTGCAGTACTGACACTTGGTGAACATTCCTCAAAATGTGGGACCAAATGACAAACTGCTCCTACATCGTTGTTCCGTAGTCTGATCTCCTTTACAAGCAGAGCCAACAAATACTAAGCGGCTTGTACATTGGCCACAACACTGAAGAGAAAATTACTGACTCGAGAATTTTACACACATGTTTGACATCGTAATATGGTGCAGATTGGCAGATTTGAACCTCTTTTTGTTCCTGAAGCCGAAGCTTTTCTTCAAAGTTGCAAGGAAAATGCTTAATGCTTATATTGTCCACAGATTGTTGTTCCAGGAAACGAACAACCAGCTTGGAGGATGATGATGCGAGTCATAGAAGACACAAGCTGGAATTTTACAAAAGAAAGTATTAAAACGAAACCAGTGCAACCTGTTCATGTCGATGCGTGTTTTGAAGTAGTAGCTGCAGCAGAAAACTTAGGATGTGCCCCTGCAGGCGCAAACATGCATGGTGAACATGATCATAAAATCTACAGTGACCACAAACCCAAAAGGCAAAAAGAAAAAAGAAAAACTAAATTTCATAGGAAACCTCTGTTCACCATTATGAAGCAGAGCTTTCCATGGGCGTGCTGAACTTCAGCACGGAATATCAATTCACTTAACTGTTGCCGAAAGTTCCAGATGCAGCAATTTGTTGATCGTTGGTAGAGACTTGCGAAAGTGTTGCGCAGGATGCTACACTGAGCTATAGTTGGTTGTCTACATCTCGCTGTCGGCGATGAGCTATCCGGCGTCGTGGGCTGTCACCAGCTGCAGCTTTATTATAAGCTACTCGATGATCTCTGCTGTAGGTCACCAGATCAGCAGCCTGCCACAAGCAAGTCATGTTTTACACAACGGAGTCGGAACTAGAAGAGAGAGAGAGAGAGCACAAGCCGAAATCATGATGGCATGCACGCGAACCAACCTGCGTCGAACTTGCCGGCCTGTCCTGTCGTCATATCCGGCGGCTTTAGCGAGCGAGCTCTTCCAGAGCCTTCATCGCTCTACGATACATACTTTGAATGAATTCTCTGCCCGGCGCGCCGGCTGCTGGAACTTTGCGATGATGATGACGACGTAGCTTCACTAGCAAGTTCAACATCCAAGAAACGCTCCTTTCGTCCCCGAGTACCGTCTTGGGCACTTCTTTAGTTTCGAGTTCGATGTCTCTGGAATACAAAAAGGCTTCGACCGGCTCTCGGACATGTTTATGCACCCAAGTCGGCACAAGAAGAGAGAGGGCACAGCCCCTGCACATGATGATGTGTTGGCTGCAAAACCAATGGTTCGAGGGCTGTACTCTCTCTCTTCTGATCCCATCTTGGGTGAAAGGTGAAGACGAACGGCCACACGGCCACCAGTGTCAAACACCGAGGTCTCCAGGGTACTCATGCACGGAAGCAGCAGCAGCCACTGAGCCGTTCCATATCCTTCAGCATCCAGGAAACAGTACGACCCCTTGGGCTCCTGCAGAAAACCTTGCACTTTAGCAAACAAGCTTATTTGGAAAAACCGTGAAAACAGGGGAGAGTCTAGTGCCTTGGCCAAAACACAGGTCTAGCCTTTTCACCGAAAATGATGCGCGTATTTGTTTCTTCGGTGTGGTAGTGCAAAAGAAATCAAAAGAACCGTGCCTGTCACACTGCTGAGCTTCTTCTTGTATCCTGTTCGACAAAAGGTGTTACAAGATATTTTTTCTCTCTTCCCAACCAACATCGTCCAACACAAGCACACAAACAAACTTCCCAAGTCGAGGAGTAGTGAGGACGATGGTCCAGGCAAAGGACACAAACCCCAAAACTTTTTTTCAGCCAGCAAACCAGCAAGCCGACGAGGAAGTAAGTGCCGGAACAGCGGTACTAGCCGTAGATCGGTAACCAGATAGGTACCCAGATCCGTCACTGAACATGCGACTCAAGAGATGCAAATTCCCAATTTCGTTCTTTAGCATAAAAAAAAAACCTCTCCATCATCACAACAAGATCATGCAGGTATAAGAACCACACTCACCTTCAGTTGCGCCAAGCTCATGACATCGGCCTGATGAGAGTCTTAGTACCGACCTGAAGCCTGAGCAAGGGCTTCAGGGTCACAAATGATTTAAAAACAACAAAACATTCAACTAATCACCATCTTCAAGATCTGTTTTGAGTACTTTCTTCGTCTATGTGTGGCAAGGGAGCCAGAGAGGACTGAGAGAAAGAGAGAGAGAGAGAGAGAGATTGTATGTGTTTGTGTGTATGAGAGAAGCTTAGACCTCCAAGTAAAGCTTCATAAGGACTAGGAGGCTATGTTGTGGAATGCAGACAAAAGAGCATAACACCAATGGGGGATGAAAGCAGCTATTTTCCCTGTGTGAAAGTAGACCTAGAATGACACATGATCTCTGCCAAGGCTCTCTCCCCTCCCACTAGACCCTCTCCTGTTCCTTTCTTGTATTCACGTTATCAAATATGATTTATAAATCATTCATGCTGGTTTTTTTTTGGGGGGATTTTCTTTTCATCTAGCAAGGTGGTAACTAGTAGTGTAGGTCTTCAGTGCAGCAGTAGTAGCAGCGATTGGCAACACTGGGTATTAATTTGCTCACACATATACACATGCAAATTGAGAATAGATGAGTCCAAGTAAAATTTCAAAATCTAGTTAATTGTGAATGTGGGTGCCATAGAAATTTTAACACTACACAAGAGAGTGAGAATGTGGTTTTTTTCACACAAAAAACAAGCCATGAGCAGACAACACATGTGTGAGGTAAACTTTGTGGTTTCATTCATTATGATGTACAATATGTGATGTTTATTGAGGCATATATTATACTTGTGTAACATGTATCATAAGTTAATAATATAATTTTAATGTAATATATGCCATTATAAACCTTACATTTTATGCATTTTAATGTATGAAATCACAAAGTTTAACTCACATGTGTCACAAGTAGCAACCTTTTATGTGAGAAAAATCACATTCTTTTGTAGTGTGACCCTTCTCCCCATAGATACATGGAAAAAAAAAAAAGCTGTCCCACAGTGGTTTGAATTCCCAGATCCCAATGTTCTATTGCCTTTCTGTGAATGCTTCTTTGAGCATGCTCGATCATTCCATGAAGCATGATTAAAGAAGCATTGTCAACTTGGAGGATAATGGATCACCCAATTTTGAAAGAATTTCATTTTGAAAGGGGAGCAGTGGGTTGGGGGAGTGGGTGGAGGGGAGGTAGGGGATGTGAGAAGCTTTCATTTATTAAAGCCGCAGGTTGGAAGAAGACCCAGCAGCAGCCTGCAATTGTGCAATCTAGATCTGTTATTAATGCAAATTGAATGCAAATTCCAAATTCTTGAGTGTAGATCTTCAAGATCTGTGTGCATAAAGAAAACGAAGGGTGAGAAGTTTGTGGTATAAATTGGCCAGCGTGAACCTAGCACCCACCAAAGCATGCAGGATGCATGGTGTGTGTGGATAGAAAAAAAATTTCATTATATTCCTGTCCCATAGCCCACTCTATTTTTTTAGCTATATAACACCCATCAACATGTATTGCCTATCTAGTGGACACAAAGTTGCTGTACCTACTTCCCTGCCAACATAGCAACCACTTACATTACCTACTTACTTACCTACGATGCTTACTACATAGGGAGTTTACCTAGTTAGTGTGAGCCTGGTTTAGAGAATGAGTGACCACCAAGGTGGAGCCTTACTAACTCCCTCGTGGTTCATCCAAAACTGAACCATAATGGATGTCCAATGGCTGGTGCACTGGTGAATGCTTTTTCATTCACTATCTTCAGTTGGCATGCCAGATGTTGTCCATGTTCAAAACTACTCAACCATGAGGCTACAGAGATTGTGCAAAATCTGTTTAATATTTCCCAAACAGAGCTCCATAGGAATAGAGGGCTTGGCATCCAACACAATTGAAGATTGAATGGTTCTGATGTTTTACACACTGATATACACCCAAGCTGGAGTCACACAGTCTGTGGGAATTTTGAAGGCTTAATTATCTAATCTGCTCATAAGCATTTGCAGCTGTGCCCATGTGAATCTTGATTATTGGAAATGGTGCTAAATGAGATTGTCAATCAATAAGTTATGTGTATGGAAATTCACTTTTTGAAATCATAGTTTCAAAACACATGCTGAAAATTTGACATCTCATATTATACAGAGGAAATTCAAGGAAGCCAGACCTTTTGTCAAAGCCAAAGAGAAAACTATAATGCACATAATTCAATGCATAAATCAAACAATATCAATAATCATGCTGCTAAATTCCACATTATACCAGTGTCACATGCTTCAAAACCTCACACATCAATTGTACTATCATGACCTCAGAATGAATCCCCACAAAATGTCCACATTGTTTTCTTTGAAGCTGGACATCATGATGTTGATTTTAAAATATTTTGGATACCATGTGTGCCTCCTCTGGGACAAATGCAGGGCAGAAGTATCATATTGTATCATGTTCAATATCCTGAGAAACTTTCTCCAACAGCTTCCAAGGTTTGTAAGCTTGTTTAGAGAGGCCACCAATGAAAAAGGTGGCATTAATTTGTGTTTGTTAGAATATTATTGAAATGAAAAACTTTTCTTCTACTTAAAAGATGCTAGTGTGTCTTGTGTCATTTGCCCAAGTGTGAACTTGTTACCCAACTGATTGGATTTGAATACAACGAGCACTTTTCAACAATACCAAAAGCATGCACCAATTTCCCTTAAATTTTAGTTTTGATTTTATTCAATTTTCAATGACTTTTTTTTTCATATTCAATAACTCATGCACCTTAGGTCTAAACATTATCAAACCACCTTAATGCACCCTTATTCATCAAAGGCTTTCCAATGGTACAAAGAGTGTAATGGGTGATGTTAAGGTTTGGAAGGTTACAATGTAACCAACAAATAAACCATCAACCTTCCTTAATAGATAGATTTGTTCCCACATGAATGATATCAAACCCATCATTCCCATCCTCCAATGTGGGAATGATTGCAAAATGGATACCATGATGCTTACAATCAATTTCCAAAACAAAAACTTGGATGAATTGAACTATCTTGATTCCTATATTTACATTTGCAAATGTCTCCATGCCAAATACCATTTTAGTATGGGTGAAATTGCACTAGGGAAAGTCTAGATTGTTATCACATTGTTTTGATTTTCAAGGTACCCATGTTCCAACTTCAACAATATCATAATTAAAAAGGATTTTCATAATTATTATGATAAGTCATAACACAAAAAGTTCAAATATCAAACAAACTACATTTTTTTTTCTTTCACATCTCATTGACATGATGTAAGTATGCCATAACATATTAAAAATTGGAAATATATTTCAAAAATGATTGAAATGATTTATAATCTTCATAAAATTTGTAACATTGTGATTCTATATGATTGGAATTAGTTTGTTAACCATATGAAAAGTTTGATAATTGAGTGAAATTCTTTTAAGATGTACCATTAAAAAAAGGACCTCATCTTTAATGAAATCATTTCTTTTCATATATTTTGAATCTCATTCATATTAATGAGTCACAAAATGTCAAATATTTTACAATACAATATCTTAAACCATCACAATTTTAGATTCCATCAATATCATCCACTTTGAGTCCCAAGTACCATAAAAAAGGATTACATAAAGGAGTACAACAAATGTTGACTTTGGGATTAAAATTTTGAACTTAAGAGTGCAAATAAGATATAAGGAGCCACTATGAGACATAACTAATGCTTAATTTTCATTTTGGTAAGTGATTATTTAAGTTGATGTTGAAATTTTTGGATAAATTTATATGATAATATTTTTTTATGTACTGTGGAAACATTTGGCAAGTTTTGATAATGAGTATGGAATGCCCAAAAGCACTTTTAAACAATGTAACCACAGTTTTTTTTGTTGTACAAAAGGACTTTTTAAAAGATGTGAAATGTTTTGAAAATGGTACACATTTACATTATAATGCAACATCTTTTGGGTCATAAGAATTAAAGTAATTTACAAGTTGATTTGGAAATCATGATTTCAAACATATTTTATAAAATATTCCATTATTGACAATTGTTAAGGACTAAATCCTTGTCTTTGATTGTTTTTTTATATCTTGTTTTTACCTTCAATTGTATATCACAAGTGGAGTTTTTTTTCTGAGGTGATGACCATAAATTTATGTGATAAATTAAAATTTTGACAAACAATTGTTTTCAAATGGAAGATGACAAAAATTGTGAGGTGGACCATTTTTTTAATTCCATTTCAAACATTTTTTGATAAACTAATCCAAAAAAAAAACTAATGCAATCTAAAACAATAAACATGTTTTTATTATACTACATATATCGGAAATATACTCATTATTTCTTGAATTTAATTTCAAAATGATAATAATAATAAATATCATTAATATTGTGAAATTAAAATATAAAGCTCAAACACCAAAAATAAAACCTGAAATTAAATGCAACACATTTTGAAGGCATATACTTTTAATATATGTAATGAAAGTACCCGTGCCTTCACCCATATTGGAAATGAGAGGAAAACATAACAAAGGCCTTTAGTTGGGCTTCATAAAGCCTTGTTTCAAAATTCCATAAGAAATCATTCTTGCATCTTTCCTTCACCAAAATTTTGAATGGAAATGTGTTATCAATTTTTTGGTTCATAAAACAACTATAGTAATAAAGTCAACTTTGTGTCGCATGTCACAAAATAATTTTCTTTTGTGGTTCCTCAAATTGGCTACATGGTCTTGAGTGAAACTTCACCTTCCCTATATGCATGGAAATTAGAATAGAGCATTACTAGTCTTTAGCTTTTCTTCATTGAACATATATATTTCATATTGTATTTTACATTTTTCATATTGTTGTTGTATGGAGTTCTTCAAAATACTATGTCCATTGTTGAACAAATTGGTTGGCATTTGTAGCCGCCTTGCAACAAGTGTGGGTATGATTCTCCACCAAACAAAGTTTAATTTTACTAGTAAACCATGCTAGTAGATGCCACCTACAATAGCCAACCTAGCTATGTTTGGTTCCTTATGAACCAATCAGTGGAAAAAAATATGATTATGTACATGAAGGTTAAACCTCTAGTAAAAGATTGGGCAACCATGTTGACTTGTATAGTCATTGCAAAGTGTCAACCTCCAAGTGATTGCAGATAGTACTAGACATAACGGTGAAAGATGCTCAATCACATATACTTGGAAAGCTTACAATTATATTATTTCTTCTTCAAATCAAATCTAGATCCATTGAAGTCAAGATACTCAATCACAATGTAGTTGAAAAACTTTGTCATTCTTATCTCCTCTTCCGTTCGAATCTAAGAACCCCGCTACACGACATAGTAAAATTTGGTGCCTTTGTCATCTCCTCTACTACGCGACATGGTGCACTTCGTGAAATTTGCTACCCGCCCTCTTTGTCATCCCTCGGTCTTTGTGAGGGAAGTATAATATTTCTACAACGTCGAAAAGCTGGGAATTTCACACCTTTGCTAATTTGTAAGTACACCCAACCCATCTTGAAGCAAAACCCATGTGGTGTACACTTTTCAACCATTCACACATTTCTACCATAGTCTACCAGCCACCTATAGGAAGAGCCCCCCTTAACACAGTATCTGCATGCAGCTGATGTCTTTTCTTTCAGTATTGCATCATACCAGATCCGATCTAAATAATTCAATGGATCCCATCAAGAAAAGAACAAACTCTCAAAACATTGCTGGTAATAATATGCTTTCAACATTTTCCATATACTTACTACAAGCCATTCAAATGAACCAAAGCATCCAAAACACAATTCTTCCACATTGGGCAAGCTGGTGTAGAATTTATGATGTTAGGATTAACATCATCCATTTGATCAATGGGTGGTTGATAGCAACAATAAGCAAGCCTACTCTTGTCACAAAGATGCTGATGGTGTGTGGTTCCAGGTTTTAATCTCCAGATTTAATGAGAAAGGACTTTCACAAAGGAGCTGAACATTCATTCCTTTCTTTGAAAAACCACTGCAACACGCCTAACTAAATTAGTAGTCAAATAAGTTACCCAGCTGAATGTTCTCCCTGATCCTAGACGAGAATGTTCAGTCATTATGTGCTGCAAATACCGGACCGGGGGTGGGGGTTGGGGGTGGAGAGGGGCACTGAGGGAAAGGGCGAGGGTGAAGGCAGCAGAGGAGAGGGGGAAGCCTACTAAAGGTGAATGAAAACTTAGATCAGCGAATCTAATGAGGAGTGCAATCTTTAGTTGATTTACTGATCACATGAGTGGTGGATTGAGTTAGTTATCATGGATACAGGTACTTATATTGCTTGGTGACGCCAAAATAGTTAATGACTGTGCTAATTGATGGATGGCTTTTAATACTCTTGTTAAATATGCAGTCAACCAGAGAGAATAGTAGGGGGCGCGGGGGGGGAGGGGGGGGGAGAGAATGTAAAGTCAAGTGCCAAATTTGGAACTGGGTACTTGCACACCACACCACTAAACTAATTACTTACACCACATTCAGGTGGAAAAGTTCAAGAAGATCATGATTCATCACTGATCAGATTTTATCGCTCTAAAAAATTAGAGGAAAAGAGAGAGACCCCAAAAAAAAAAACAAAAAAAAAAGGTGCTAGATCGCCGCCGCCTAATAATAGATAGTACTTACTGCTTTAGTTCACGGCACTGCTTGAGCTACATCATTGGAAGGGAAGTTCTCCTTTTTTTTTTTTTTTTCGGGCCCTTTCTCTTGTACACTGTAAGCTGGTACCACCAGCACACTAGCACCACAACACTAGCTAGGATAAAACTAGGACTAACTTACTCTCTGCCAGTTAGTTGCCAGGACCAGAACTAACGTCCCATTCCCACCTCTCATTCTCTTCTTCCTCTGCAGGGAAAAAAAAAGGGTTGGCTTAATAGTATTTACTATTCCTGAACACAAAGTGCAGTTTCTAAGTATATCATGTATATATTTTGGGAAAAAGCTGTCAGACGAAAGGTCCACGCGCAGGCCTAGACGGTGGAAATGCTTGCAAAAGTCCCGTATCAGGTAACATAGTCATCAGTGATTACATTACATTATGAGATTTGTTCCCCGTTCCCCCCACTCCAACAGGGGAAAAAAAAAAGAAAGAAAAAAAATGGAAGAGTTCTGATCTCCTGGCAACAAAAGAAGACGAGATCTTACACTAATATTATCAAGTCCGACGTTCGGCAAGTTCACATAATTTCCCTCTATTGCTACCTGGAAGAGAATTATTAGATAGTGGAATTTAACATGATGTTGCCCTAGATGCAGGAAACTGTTGTTGTTGTTGTTGTTGAGGTTTCTGATTATTCCCATTCGTAGAGAGAAGAGAGTGATGAGGAGGGATGAGGAGGAGGTTATTATAGTCGTCTGCAACTTCATGAGATCAAAAATTAGGCTACAGCTTCCGAGCTTCCGAGCTATCACGTTTCCTTCAATAGACTTGCACAAATTGGGTGCAACAGACTCTAATTCTAGTTTACTGCATATATAAGTATTAAATTAATAAGCGCACGCACCCTGCAACTAGCTAGCTCATGATTCCACGATCATCATATTGCACTGTGACATGCGTGTTGCATGTACAAATCCTTGTTGTTTAAGCCATATATAACTTACAGTTTGTCTTCGTGGCGCTGTAGAAATTGTTTCATGAGCCTGCAGCATTTTGAAGACTGGCTGGCCATGAAAGAGGAAAACAAAATTATAAGCTGCTTTAAGATCATGTCATGCTCATGACTCATGGCTAGATAATTGGGTCACGAAAGATATATTATGGAGGAACAAAAAACAAAGAAATTGAATCCTATGGGAAAACAAGGACCTCTTATGATCGTCAGCACTAGATCAGGAACTGGGAATGTGTAATTGTGATCCCAACAGCCTAATGGAAAGAGACCCTTCTTGGGACAGAGTGCGAGCTAGTAAATTCAAGTAGGAGGGAACTGCGACAAATTATACTTTTGCGGCCGGCGGCCCTGAAGAAATGAGAAGAGGCCGGAGCTCGATAAATACAGCTACCTACACCTACTGTGATCATTAGAATCATGAGTAACATCACCACACTAGTACGTATATGAGGTTGAACAGATTGAGAGTGTCTCGTGCAGATCCTAGGAGAGAGTTTGATGAAATGGAAATAGAGCAGCAAGCAGCTAAATAGCAAACCGAAATCAGAAATGGCAACTCGAAGAAGAGCTCAATAGTTTAGAGCTGCCATAATTGAAGATATATATCTTGAAGCTGGCATTGAAAGGGAAATTGCATCAATCAATGCAGAGCTTGGCTGGAGTCCATAACATGAGCCATAAGAGTACAACATACAGCACCTTAAGGAGCAGGATCTGAGATCTAGACGTATTTGCATTATGGGTTAGATGATATAGGGCGGGCACCTGACGGAGTAAGGATTCTTACAAAGACAGCTTCAGATCACAACAATAGACAGATGGAGCAAGAGTCAGCTGGTGGAATCAAACCCTAAACCTCAAAAATAGTTGGGATCATTCAGATCAGGAACTGGACATTAAAGAATTCAGGTCTTGGATTGAGCAAAGAGATCAGTGGTATAAATCTTCAAATACCTAGCAAGCAAGCAAGCAAAGCAGAAAAACAAAAAGGTCTGAACTTGATTCAGATGCTTAGATACAGCAGCAAGAAATTAAGGATCTGATAGTCAGTACAAATAGGCTTGTACAGACTGAGATTTCTGTACACCTAGCTAGCAAAAAAACTCTGGTCAAAATTATATGCACTTGATACTGTAGCAAAATTGGAGTTGATAGACAAGGAGATTGAGAATGAACTGATTTTTGCAGAAAAGTAGATGGGAACTAATTTGGATCTAGAGATGACATCATAGAAAACAATTTTGAAAGATAGGGAAATTGATGAACATGAGATATTTTTGCAGGGTTGAAGAAGCAGGGATAGGGCAATTGCAATTGATGCCTAGTGGGATCTCACAAGCAAGAGGAGAACAGGGAGAAGAGTCCAAGAATGCATAAAGCTTATTAGAACAGGTGACACACCCAGAGACCATTTGGAACCCTACTATCTCTTTGACTTACAAGACGGTTGTACACTTCTTGTTACTGGCAATACAAAGCTGGAAGTGCTTTGCCAAAATTTACAAAGCTGGAAGTGCTTTGCCAGAAAAGATTGAAAACTTTGCCAATTATGGGGCTTGTGTGCATGCAATGTGAACAGACTCATGGGCTTCAGAATAAAAACTTGATGTTGCTGAAGAAATATTAATATTGTGACTAATAACATTACAGAATCAAAAGCACAAAGTCCAAACCCGCAAGCATCTACTGTACTTGAAAATGGATTTATATAATCTATGTTAACCATTGTACAATCTGGACAATTAGGTTTTCTCTGTATGTACATATCATGTCAACTCCTGGGTATTCTTGTTCTTAAATAATTTTCAGGTTTGGAGCTCTAATGAATAGACCTGTTGTGGGAAATTACCTATCTACAGCAAGCTTATCTCTTCAGTGACCTGGGAGAAATTTTGTCTTTCCATGACTTCTCAGATTGAAAAGTCTCAAGTACAGACTGTTCTGTCATTACACAAACATGTGTAGTAAGCAAAAGCACAGGCAAACTCTTCATGAGGACTCTGCTGTGCAGCATTTGTAACTAGAATTACCTTGACCCTACCTAGAAAAATGTCATAACTATTAGACTCTAAGTCCTGAACTAATGATTGCAAAAATGTAGTGTTGAACAATAGCTCAGACAACACTCAAGTTCCCAGTACGTACAATCCACTCTACAGACATAGAAATTCCAGTGACTCCTCAAGTCTTCTATATTGAGTACTTATACGACAGAGGAACTCTAAACCCTAAACCCTAAACTCATGCAGCCAGCTCAAAATCTTCTTCATGTTGACAATCAGATCAACATATGCCAGTTTGTTTCCACCTCAAGTGAGCTCGCAAAAAATCCAAATCCACCAACTTCACCTGCACTTATGGTTTATCTATTGCTGGTATTTCACAATCTACTGTTACATTCATTTTGTCATTGTAACACATATCCTCTGAGCAAAAGTTGGTCAAAGCACATGCCCTAAATGGGTGTGATCAATATGTATCAAAAACTTTTGTGTCATGGAGAGTAAGATCATCTCTCTCCCAAACTAATCGCAATAATGATAGTATCAACAAGCACATCCGGCATCAGAGTGCACCACATACCAGATTTGGATTACCAGCATCTCATACTTTTCCAAATTCTGCACAAAGATGAGAATATGTTCAATCAGTTGTGAAAGGGATTTGGCCAACAATGTTTACACATTTGTTTGACTAGAATTGGAAAACCTTGTTGATGAGAAACATAGCAGAAAATACAAATCATTCCACAAAGTCCTGACCTGTAGAAGGACGTTCTTGAAGTCAGCCACATCTTGGACCTAATTGACCCACAAAGAGGATCACTACTACACACACATCAGTTCTGCCATCAAACAATATATCATGAAAGGAGAGTTCACAGGTACCTTAAGCTCCTGATTTCAGTGCCAACTTGGAGTTGTTGCGCATCTCAAACTTTCTTTGCAATCATGGTCACCCCATATAAACATGATTGTGATCACCTGCATTTTTTAGGGTTCCCAAATCATTTCCGACAGTAATCTCCTAGCGAGACAGGACATATAAACAATCCAGCACTCTAACAAATTCTGTGTGTACCTCCCTACTTTTCTTAAGTGTTGTTGTTAAGCTCACAAAAACCAAAACTGGTTCTTCTTTTCATTTTCAAGCCAAAAAACACGCACACACGACAAAAGCCTGAAGAGTCTTGCATATCAACTACACTTGAAAACAGATTCGTGCAAACCAAAGCATAACAGCCTTGAATTGTCATTGGGGCAATGGAATTCCTGATCCGGAACATCTAACTAGACTAATTATTTGACTGCCACCCCACCCCGAACAGAGTATTAGTAAGTACTGATTCCCAAAGTGTGTCATGCTCCTGGCAAGTTCAAACCAAAACCCCATACTTACATGTTCTTGGGCATTTCATGCAATTGCACAATTGTCCAACACACATACCTACTAAAAAGAAAAAGCCTTGCCTTGAAGGACACTCCCTCCCCGATATAGCTGAGTAGAGTCATGAGCCTTTCATTTCATGTCTCATTAGTCCTGAGATGACAGATCCCCAGCAACATGTCCGTCCTATTGCCCCTATTGTACATCTATCTCTCCCTTCTGGCGGCTTCTGCAACCAAGTTGATGATTGCCAAGCTGTGAAAATTGCACGGATTTCTAACACCTTTTTTTTTATAGAATTTGTTGATTGTTTGCTTTCGTTTTTTCTTTTAGTTGTGTCTACTTGTGCTCTCATTTGCCTTGTACTTTTGACGGATGGGTTCACATTCTTGATTTTTATATACAGGTTTTTCTTCAAAGATAGAAAAAGAAGAAGAAGAAGAAGAGAGACCCAGAAAATCCAATCAGTTTTGAGGATGTTCATCCAAATGAAAGTTGATGGCAACGAACCATTACAAAACATTTGTTGGTTGTTTGCTTTTGTTTTTTTCTTTGGGTTGTGTATATTTACTCGTGTTCTCATTTCCCTTTACTTTTGATCGATGGGTTCCCATCCTTGATTTTTATTTACTTGGTTTTGCTTCGTTACAATAATAGTATAGTACCTTGGCCATTTCAACACATGTCTGTTGAATAATTAATTAATTTTGAAAAAATCATTTCAACAAATGAAATATTCCTAAATATTCATTATTCTCTTTCACAATATTTTTGATTTGGAAAAAATAATTTTTGAAATTCAACAGTTTTAAAAATAACATAATTAGTGTCAAATTGGCCAAGGTACTGGGGTATACAACATACTTGCTCAGATCAGCTAGCCTTAATACCACATAATACAGGCGCAGCTTCAGCACATGTCTGCCAATTCATCAATTAATTAATTTTGAATTTCCCATTTTCAAAATTCAGTATCCTCGAATATTCCAAACGATTCCTCGTTTTCTTTACAGGAATTTGTTCTTTTGGAGCAAAGTAAAATTTGAAATTTTCAGCATTTCATTTCTAAGATTAAAAAAAAAAATTACATCGAAGCTGGCAAGGTTCTATGGTAGCACTTTGATTGATTGATTGAGGGTCAATCACTAACAACCCATTTGCATCTCTTTGCTATTGAAATCCATTTTTACTAGCACCAAGAGACATGGCGAACAAGCAGCTCAAGCTTC
>Ga0116228_10001580_pt1 | contig 19070 bp, 17 predicted proteins | sample S1TSphfallax_2_FD_89694 | JGI IMG/M metagenome (GOLD analysis project Ga0116228, IMG submission 89694) | Host-associated microbial communities from peat moss isolated from Minnesota, USA - S1T2_Fc - Sphagnum fallax MG | ecosystem: Host-associated > Plants > Peat moss > Unclassified | place... | reverse complement strand
GGCTGGTGGCCGGCCACAAGGGAAAGGGGGGTGGGGTGGGGGAGGGGGTGAGGGAGAAAGGGTTGGGTGGGGGGGGGGGAGGGAGGGGGGGGGGGGGAGGGGAGGGGGGGAGAGGCAGAGAAAAGAAAAGACCTTAAAAGGAAAGAGAAAGAGAGAATCCCTAAAGACGCCACAAATATGCAGAAGAGACAGAGAGAGAAGAGAAAGAGGGATTCCAGGCAGCCAGCCAGCACTACTAATCTACTTAAGTTACCTTCTTCTTCTCAGGGCTTCCCCTTCCGCCACCCCCCCGTCCTCCCCCCTCCTCCCGGCCTTCCTTGCCCAGTCTGTCTGTGGCCGCCACCCCCTTTACAATTTGCCACTTTCATTAAGTTATCATCGCTTCACAGTGCACACCCAGCTCACAGCACACCACCCCCCTCTCCACCCCACTTCCCACCCCGCCCGGCGCCCCCCCAAAAAAAATTCGAATTCCGGTCGCCACCTCCACACTCCGTCCCATTGAACCACGCCCATACCTACCTCCAGCACACGCACCTACCTACCTTCCTTTAACCGAACCCTGCTTCCAAACCGTATCGCGCAAGGAGATGGATAGATCTCCGGTCGGCAAGGTATAGGTCGGCCTACTCGGTTTTATTACCTTGTATTCAATACCTACATAATGGTTCTTTTTCCAATACCTACCTATTTTTTTATTATTTAAAAACAAATTCCAATACCTTCCTCCTGTTATTTTTTCAATACCTACCTACAGTACTGTCATTTTTCCAATATCTTCAGGCTGCATTGTGCTTTTTTTGTTATAAGAAAAACTGTTACCAGTAATAGGCCTCCCTATCTTCTCAGAGCTCTGGGTTGGTTGCTGCCTAATAATTAATTGTTTTTTGTCGGTTATGTTCAGCTGTAAAATTAATAATAATTTATAATTCATTCAACATTACACTAATTAATGAAGCTTTTGTGCTCGAGAGCTTCATTTAGATTTTTGGCATGACAAGTGACTATTTTTCAAAATTTTCAGCAATTCCAAAAAAATAATGAATTAGTGCCTAACCAGCCTAAAATAATATGAAATTTCAATTTCCCAAGGATTGGACTCACAATAGATAGGTATATGCGAAGGGAAGTGCCAGAGCACATTCAGCTGATTTGAGGGCAGCACCTGAGTTCCCTTTGGTCCAAAGAGGGTGCTCTGGGCCCTGTGGAGCATCCTTTGGACTGGACTTCCCCTACGCAAAGTACTAGAGAAAACTCATGTATTTGGAGTATCCCTCTTAGAAAAGAGAGCGCATGTTACAAGGGATCTTACACCTACCTATTACTTAAGTAGGCATAAGATCCGTCCCACACCTAAGAAGTAGCTGTAATACCTCTCCCACTAACATTACATTTGCAGATAATTGTTAATGCATTACAAGAGTGTTGCTGCAAACTTTTCCCCTCAGTCTGCCCTTTGCCCAATTTTTCCTCACCTTGTCATGTTTTTCACCCATGACCTCTCATGTTACAAGTACTGAGGGGCATATATCAGAAGCATGTGCCAAGGGTCTTCATGTTACATACCCCCTCGCACCCCTAACATGCCCAAAAGGAGTATGACCCAGGAAAAATCTGTAGATTTATGGAATGTACTCTAATAAGTAAATACATATTTAAGTTTTAATCAAAACTTCATTTGAAAATGTGAGAAAATTATAAAATATAATGAAAAAGAAATGAAGGTTTATCAATTTATTGATATCCTCCCTCCCCCCTTTTTATTTCTCTCATATGTTCCCATATGGTTTTCAATAATTCATCATTTATTTATGTCAATCTCAATTTTGATTTTATTCTTTAATATGGACATGAAAAGGCACAGGTTATTGCGCCTTTCCATGTTTTTTAATATGTAGACATATATACATACTATTTTGAATCATATATCTATATATGGATCACTTGAAGCAATAAAATCTGGACAAATCCAGAGATCATAATGAACTGAAACCATAGACTTTGAATAAATCTAGAGAAGACAGACCCAAAACATGTTGAGAAATGGCAAGGGGAAAAAAATGAGGCAAACTGCAGCCTGGAAAAATCGAATTGCAGCAGTACTCTTTTATTGAGTGCCATTGAGAAGTATGGGCATATGCAATGTTAAAGTATTTCTCACTCTCCTTAGGCCTCATGAAGTATACGCCTATAGATACATCCATGATAATGTTCACCAAGTGCTTTAAGGTGGGTAAAGCCTACATGTTGGAGACACTCCTAAAATACTAGGGTGGACTTGGCTACTGGCTCGACTGAAGCCCCTTTTTATTTTTTACAATGCCCCCACATCCTGGGGCTTCACCCTACGCATTAAACATTGACCAAATTTGGAAGGGGTCTGCTAAGAGGTCTTTGCAACTTGCTTGAAAGTTCTACAAAGTGAAGGCCTCAAATACAAAGAAAAAATTAGGTCATGTTATGGGTAAAATGGAGGACCATACCTAGTTCCAGGTTGTTGTGGGTAGGATAAAGATTAAGGGTGGGGACATTCCCAAAACAAGGGGCCTACGATAAGGCAGTAGCTGAATCTAGCCCAACATTTTGAGAATGTCCCCCACCCATGGGGCCTTTGGTTGCTATAAAGCATGAGGCACAACTTAATATAAGACTAGACATACATGTAGATTAAAAGCACTTGGGAGTGGAAGCAATTTTATGCCTGGTGGCTGTGGTGTTAACCCCTCGACACTTTATAAGTCAAAATATGTTCTCTTACAAATGTTAAATGAACATAACAAATTAAATTGTAATTTTTGGTTATGTTATGTGGAATATGATCATAGGCAAATGTTATGCTAATCAAAGAAGTTCGTGTCAATTTTGTTTGGAGGGGTGAGATAAGGCATGTAATGACTTCTGAAGGGGTGGGGGCTCTGCTTCAAGGCAACAAGGAGCTAATCGAGTGAAGGAAAGCTTAAGCATGGGTTGCCTCCATGCAGGGATTGTGGGCAATTGGACAACTCATGGTTAATTTCATGTTTCATCACAAATTATATTATTTTAACATTGATGAATTTTTTTAAAAATTTTATTTATGGGAAAGAAAATGAATCATCTTTTCAAATATTTCAGAACATTATATTTATGAATTGGAATGTTCAAAGTTAATTAACTACTCAACAGACATGTTTTGAGACTACCTTTGTACTACAGGACACTTGTGGTTTTGGTTCATAGCCATGCACATGTTAGGAGTTTGTGACTTAGGAAACATGTCTTAACATGAAACTAGGGAGGTGACATAGTGTGTATGAAAGTCTACTTATGAAAGCCTTGGGTTCTACAAGTCTTTTGCCAAAGCTCCATCAACTATTATCGACTTTGAAGTTGATTTTTGCATCACTTTTTAATACGATAACAACTAACCTAGATAGGCATTAATTAATTACTTTTTGAAATTGTTGAAATTTTTGAAAAATACATGTAAATGTCAAAAATCTGAATAAAGCTTTCAAGCAAAATAATTCCATTATTTGATATAATTTTGAGTTGTAAATTCTTATTATTAATAATATTATTGTCAAATATAACTAATAAAAATAACTAATTTTGAGGCACTTTGCTTCCAAATCAAACTAGGTCCTATGCAAAGGTCCATTTTGTCCATTATGCCATCCCAATGATCCCAAAATGAAAGTTCTGATGTTTAAATAGGACCAAAATTAATGAGGATGATCGAATTAAATTTAACATTTTAAAGTAAATGGTTTTTGAAGTAGATTATTTTTTGGAAAAATGTTTCTCAAATGTATTCACACACCTATAACATTGCCCGTGTTGTTATTTCCTTTGTAAATTCATTATTTAAGCCTTTGTTTTAATATTATTTTTTGAAAGACAACAAAAACGTTTCTTTTCTATCTTTAGATTGTGACTAATGCAACTAACTATATATATGTATATATATATTGTTAATTGACTAACATGATTGATTTTGTATATTTTTGTTAACGAGATTTTTTATATGCCCATTAGTTCCCTACTTCCCAACTTTTCCGATTATAAATTTTGAAACAACAACAGGTACATTTGAAATCTAAAAATCTATGTACAATCCTACAAGATGCACTTGTTTTGCTATAGTTTCAAGAAATCATAAATGGCCAAGAATAATTTCATTTCCCCAAGTAAAAGAAAAACAAAGATGATTTCTAAGTTTGAAAAGTATAGAAAAGTTGATGCAAATATCCTTTTTAAATTCTAAACATGTACATATTCCTCAATGTCAACAAGTATTCCAACTTGTAGTGAAAATATAAAATTGTATTAACAAATCAAAGTTTGTACATTAGATATTCAAAAAGTGAGTATGGAAAGTAAAAAATTTTGTCTTTCATGTTTCGCCGTCCTTCCTTATACTATAAATTTGAACTTTGAAATGCCTCATGCAAATCACCTAAATAATAACTAGAGTTGATTTTTTTTTAAAATCAACTAATAAAAATTAACTAGTCAAATTATAAAAAACAATCATAATTACTAGTAAAATTCATTGTTTTAATCAACTATTATAAACTAGTAAAATTGTAATAAACAATCATAATTGCTAATAAAACTCCTTGTTTTAATCAACTAATATAAATTAGCTAGTAAAATTGTAATAAATAGTCATAATTGTTAATAATACTCCTTGTTTTAATCAACTAATATAAATTAGCCAATCAAATTGTAAGAAATAGTCATAATTGCTAATAAAATTTCTTATTCTAATCAACTAATATAAATTAGCCAATCAAATTGTAAGAAATAGTCATAATTGCTAATAAAATTTCTTATTCTAATCAACTAATAGAAATTAGCTAATAAAATAATTATAAACAGTCAATTTTTTCAAAATCTGCTACTTGTTTTACCTACTACATATTTTGTACACTACTTATTCAACAAATGTCACTAGTTCAACTTGCATCACCACTTACATTACTATCGGTTATATTGTTTATACCAGTTCATTGACTACCAATTAAATTATTGATCCACAAAGAAATTTGGTTAACAATTTTAATTTTAATTTTTTGAAAATAATGTTTGATTTGACTAAATTCAAATATTATTTTAGTCAAAATGGACATTGGAAATAACATGTGAACCATGAAGAACTTATGTGATAATTATAGTGGTAGAGTCATGATTAAATTTAGTTGTCAAAATAAGATTGAGATGATGGCATGTCATTAGACATGATGTTGTAACTCAAACATGTTATTTATATTGTCTCGTGTCATATTGTGACTAATATGTGTTCTTTTATATTTTGATCTTGTGTGGCATATTATATACAATACTAATGAACTTTATAATTAAATGTAGTTCAAAATTTAAAAACTTGTAAAATTTTATCATGCATTTATTACGATGCACTTTACATGTGAAATGAAAATTTTAATTCATTATTAAATTATATCATTACAATACTATAATTAAAAACATTGCATTATAAATGTTGAAATAAAATTTTAAAACTAATATGATATATTTATATTTTGAAATAAAACCATTAATAAATCATATGTAATTACAAAACTAAATAAATGTCAAATTGGTTACAAAATTTTACAAGTATATTTTTTTCATAATTAAATTTAAGTATCGAGTGACCTCTAATGAAAATATTTTATTTGAAATTGTGCCAAAATAAAGGTGTTTTAATTGACTTTATATTTTTTCATTTGCAAATAAACACATTATAGAATCAAATTAATTGATGAAATTATAAAATTTCAAAAATCAGATATAATTAAAGTGTCTATATTTGAACTTATAAACATATTATATTCAAAACATTGTATTTGATTCTTTGAAATGAATGTCAAAAGGACTATAATGTTTTAACATTACATCTAATAATGTAATACAAAATCCAATGTAATTATGAAAATATAAATTAATTATATTAAAGAATGAAATGAAGGCAAATAGGTAGGTTGTAAATAGGAATGTAGGTATGCAAGTGGGTATTACCTATTGATTAATATAACACCTATTACATGTGAAATTAACTTCATTATGAACTTTAAAATATAATAACATTTTAGTCTTCCAATTTTGAAATATACATGTGTTTATATTTATGCACTTACAAGATTTCCAACACATGAAATAATAGTTAGATGGTTAAAAATCTATTAACTGCCCATTGAAGTGAAGATTCAAATTTGACTCTTAACATTGTATGATTAGGACCAAAATTAATAATGAACAACATATAGTTGTGACTAAAGTTAATTACATCAACATGCCAAGAAAGTGATAATAATAAGTGTACACACATTGACGATGGGTCATAGGTCTAGCTATCTATTGATAATCCAACCCAAAAGAAAAAAGAAGTTGTGTTGTAACTAAAATCAACAAATACTTTTTATGATTCATAAAATTAAAATAACAATAAATATTCAAGCACCATGATAACTCATTAGCAATTTGTGTATCATGTTTAATTATTTATATAAATAAAACATTGTCACATAAACTAACACAATAATCAAAACCAACATGATACATTTTAATCAAAGTAATAATGACAAATTATAATCACACGACAATGATTGTAAATTAATGTCATTATTATTATTTCTACTAAGTCCAAATGTGTCCATTTTGACTAATTTCAACAAAAACGAAAAAAAAAAAAACAAAACAAAACATGAAAAATGACATAATCAATTAAAGTGTTTACCCATGCTAATCCAAACCCCCAATTTTTCCTTTTTATCACTTTTAGCTTGAATCCACATACTTGGCAAGGGGTCAATTTATTTGTTGAGTTCAATCAAAAACTAAAAGTTTCAATTATGAAATAAACAAGGGTACATGTTTCATTTATAACTTAAGACAACTACATAACTTAAGACAACTATTTATTTTGGCAATTTTTGCAACCTAGTAATAGAAAAATAAATAAAAGGGCTTGTGATATATACAAAGGATTTTTTTGGGGGGGAATGACTACATGTCATCACATTATGAGGAATTTACCTTTTGAAATCACCATATTTAAACCATAGGTTGTAGCATGTAGCCAAACTATAGTGTGAAACTTAAATTTTTATATTATGTTCTATGACATATAGCCAAATTTGGCCAAGGGGTTTTCTAGACAATTGTCAACCCCCCTATTTCACAAATTTGATAAAAAAAAACACTACATGGAACATGGAAAGACAACTTTCAAATATGTTATGCAAAACAATGAATTCTAATCACCTCAAATTTCTAAAATTTTAAAGAATATTACAAACCCAATTTCAATTTGAAAAAACATGTCTTGTTAAATATTACTTTATTCATCTTAATTAAAATCCATTATCACATAAAATGGCATAGACAATACTAGTGAGCCCTTGCACAAGTATATTAGACCTCCCATAAAATCACCCATTCAAATATTATTTTAATCAAAGTGGGCTTAAGTTTAAAGTTCTTATAAAGGAAACCTTGTTTTAGATATATAGGTGATGAAAGGAAGAAAAAATGAATATTATAATATGTGTTTTATTGTCATATGTACCATATGAGTTGTCACATTTATGGAGAGATAAAATGAAACTATATCATAAACCTCTACAAGGCTTTAGAAAATATTGTTTTCCAATAAAATCAATTGTGAACAAATCACTTTTTTTTTAATGTAATTTTTAAAGACGAAAGTTATGTCAAATTTAGTAACTTTTTTGTGTTCAAAATGTGAAGTTAAAAACTTGCACAATACCAAAAGTGGGGTGGGGGAGGGGATACTCTCGGAATGTTATGATGTGATCACATTCAAAGGTAAGTCAAACGTTGAACTATTATGATGATTTTAATCCTTTTTCGAAGACGTGATTTCCAAATTGGATGAATGAAATATTGGTGGGAAAATGTTGGCGACAAATTCAAATTTTGAATTACAATTATTCAAGTTGAAATCCAATCAGATTTTTGAACTTATGTAACTGCAAATCAATCAACACTTTTATTGGGCCAATGACTTTGAATAGCTAACAAACACATTTTAAAATTATATAAATCTTTAACCAACTTGAATTTAGTTTACTTGTGCTCATTTTGTCCAACATCGCAAATTTTGAATCCATGATTTGGTAATGAAAATCATGTGAAGTTTGGTTTTCATATATTCATAGTTTTTGCGCACAAATGTCATGCATCGAAAACACATATGAAACCCATATAAGTAGGACGCAATGTTTTATTTTATTATTAATTTGGTGGATGCAAAGTTTATGATGTTATGTGATCAATTTTTTTTTTCCTTTCTAAATTCATACAAGAACCTTTTTGAGTAAAGTTTATTCCTTAAGTTTCATTATTGTTCTTTAACATTGTTTTTCTTTACACTCCTAATACTTATGTCTAAATATTTGACTTTCATGCAAATGATCAAAAGTAATGATGAAAAATGCATCGAACTTCATCACATGCAAATCATTATTATAAGTGAACCATTTAATTGTTCTCCTTTTAATATATATTTTATGTCTCCTTAAGCATGAGGTTGTTTTTTTTTTAACACCCTTATTTTCCCTTTCATTTTCATGAAGTTATAACATTAAAATGAGGAAAACTTGATAAAATTATGTTAGCATTTCATTTACACATATGTTGGACAACAAATGGAACGAAATGACATTGTTAGGTGAAAATACACAAATAGTGACAACATGAAAACAATTATGGACATTATGGAATTGATTTTTATTGTGGTGCTTTCATTTCAATAATGATTTAATTCACTACACATTATGCATGCAGTAGGTGAAAAATGTAAAATTTTGGGTCAAATTGACAATGATTTTTCACCCATATTAATTTATGGTTGAAAATGAAGGATGTATGCATAATATGCACATGCTTGATTTTGACCTCACTAAAACACAATTTTTACAAATAATTTGAAATGAACCACATATCCCATTTGCCCCCACACCATAACATTAACATGTTTTAAGAACAACATTCCATTGATGTCTCTTTTAACTTTTTAGCTTCACACAATTTGTGAATTTATGTTATTTTTCATATCTTACTGCAAGCATGTGTTTGAATGTTCTTATTCATAAAATTTTGCATTCATGAAGGACTTAAAATTTCAAAATCATGAATAAAAAGAACTCCACAATATAATGCAAACAATATAATTAAAACAATTGTCCATGTTTAGATCATTATTTACACAAATTTGTTACACATTTGTTGCTCCTACAAACTATGAAAATTTGGCATGCAATCATCAATGATAAAAATGTTTCCATGAAATAGTTGACAACATGCACATCAAACATACCGTTCTCAGGCCTCTTTAGGTTTGGCCAATTTAATAACTTTGGAACATGTAATCATTTAAGAACCCTAGTTCATTCAATCATTTAAAATTGTATTTTCAAAACATTGTGTTCATATTTAAACCCTCTTGAACAACCTAACAATAACATGCACACATAAATTGCAACCAATAGCTTAAAAAGATGTGTATTTTCCATCCCATTCTCACATTTAAATAAAATTTTAAATGGACTACTAGATGTTTCAACTTTCAAGTTACCAAAGTGTAAAAAAATGAGTAGGTGATGAAAGGGTAAGGTTGAAGCTAGGTTTGAATGGCATGGGGAAGGTTTGTAGGTAAATATGCATGTCACCACTCCTTTTATGATAAACATCCATAAAGAAGACCATTTTTTCTCACATGTAAATGAGTTGTTCGATGCACATTTCAAAGAAAAACTCCAATTCTCTTCATTATATGTTTGCTTCACATTCGTGTAAAAACCTTTCATTCCTCAACCTTGAAATTATGGGATAACATTCCCCAAAATGTCATCACAAAGCAACTTATTTTTTCATGAAACTCCCAAGGAGATAAAGACATAATTTCAAATGGGGGAAATGAATGTCAGAAGGACTTTGAACCGTCTCACCTTCTCAAGCATTTGACCTGAAATCATGATCAAAATCTTAAGGTGGGAAGTCATAAATACCTTGAATTCTCTCACCTTCATGCCTTTGACCTATAATACACATATTTCTTGCTCCTCATGCATGCCTTCTGAAGTTTCAGCAAAACCCTAAACCTTGAGCTCACCACTAACATGCATTTGAGCCTTGGAACTAAAACCCCCAAATTCCTAGCTTCCTCTTTCTTGAACCCAATGCTTTCAAAAATCAGCAGCAGACCTGCAATTAAAAATAAATGAATTCCCCAATTTGCAAAAACTCCTTTCCTTTCCTGTTGAAGCATTTGCTTAGATTCCTCACCCAAAAACATTTCTCCCTTTCTATTGAGGGCCAGGGTCTAATTGAGTGGTTTAGGGTTTACGGATCTAATTGTCTGCTTGTAGGGTTTTACGAAACTGTTGCAGAGTCGTCCGCACCTCACAAAAATGGTTTTCCAAGCTAATAATGACCTCCATTTCAGACCCGCTCAACCGGGTATCTCGTCCAAAAATATCATACAAAATACGACGAATGGCGCTCCAATACCGGAAATGTGTGACCTAAATACGTAAATGCAAGCATAGAGCCCATCGCCGTATTTTTACAGCACTTCATGCTATGTACTTACTGTATGGAGCCCATCCACCATTTGGTACGTATTTAGTATCTTACAATGTAGAGCCCATCGCCATATATACATTTTCTTTTGCAAGACGTCACAAATATATTGAAACCCACTTCCTTATTATTTTGCAGCAGCTTACGGTACGCACATATTTACTTACTGTATTGAGCCCCAGGGGACTGCCGTATTTTGCAACAGGTCACAGTACACGTATTATTTACTGTATTGAGCCAACCTCCGTATGTATTTGTATTTGCAACTCCTTCTCCTCCTCGTCACCACCGCTGCTAACGGTAGGGTTGAGACAGGAGGGAGGGTTTAGTGGGCCAGGGTTACTTAGAGAGAGGGGGGAGGGGGGAAGGCGGGCTCAGAGGGCGATGATGGTGATGCATACGACGCGATGGGATATCGCGAGAGCAGATGCATACGGCGCGATGGGATATCACCGAGAGCATGTGTAAGTTGGTAACATAGCAGAAAGTGGCAAGCAAGGAAGGAAGACGGGTGGGTGGGTGAGTGGGTTGGGTTGGGTTGGGTTGGGGCATGCGGGACCATGAGATTATAATGCGGAGAGGAGAGGGAAGGTCCCCAGGGACCATGATGAGCATGGGCAGCCGCCTTATACCATCCATCATGGCTGCTGGTGCTGGTGCTGGTGCTGGTAACAACAACAACAACAGCAATGCCCCTGGCAATACTTCCTCCTCAACCCCTGGTACAACTACTCTTGTGCCTGGAATCTCAGGTGCATCCATTCCTCCTAATCCTCCTCTTGCTGCTGCTGCTGCTGCTGCTGCTGTCATAACCAGCAATGCCGGCGACCGTCATGGACATCATCATCATCATCATGCATTGACGACGGTGAACAACCTGCCTGTGGTGGTGACGGGTTTGCCTTTGCACGGAATCAATGGTGGTGGTGGTGGTGGTGGTGGTGGTGGTGGTGGTAGTAATGTGGGAGGTGGTGTGGAGGGTGTGGCGGTCGGTTTGGCGCGGATTAAGCTGTGGGAGATCGCGCTTGAGGATGGGGTAGCTTCTGGAGTGTACACTCGAGCCGTTGAAAGCTTGTCGGCTTCATTGGCTAGGAATAACGCGGCTGTGATCGAGTTGAGCGCCGAGGATGCGGCGCTGGTACGATGCGCTTTGGAGTCCGCCAAGCTCTACTTCCGGAGCCGGGCGCAGGCTGCCCGCGGATGGAGTTCCTCGGACTGGATCAAACGTTCAGGCTACCTGTCAGCGCCGTCACGGGATATGTACCTCTATCGAGCCGGAAGGTAGTCATCGATGGAGGCTTTTTTTTTTCTGTGTGTACAATAATGTCCACGGCTTCTCTAACTCGTGTTTGTGAGATCTCCTGTTTCTGTCTGTCTATTTGGCCAGTAAATGCTTGAGGATCTCTACATATTCAAAGCTTTGGTTGCCTGAAATGTGACGGAGTTGTGATGTGCGATCGGAAATGCCAAGACTGTGGGCACATTTTAGGTTTGAATGGAAAACCTAAATGCCAATGTTTAGATGCTCTGGCATAGCTTTTCTCATTTCATTTCTGTAGAGGAGGAGCTCATGCTGCTGTTGGACACTTAGCATCACTGAACATCAGCTGAAGTTTGGAGGATTTAGGTTTTGCACAGATTATGTGGGTTTGGGGGATGTGGAGTGGGTACTTGTGTAAGTCAAGCTTTTACCAAGGAAGCCTAATTTTACACCAAAAAAGGGATAAGTTAGTCTTTGTGCCTGAGTTCCTTCACTGTTGACATTAAGACTGTACTGGCTGGAGGAAGGAATTCATTTGTGAGGCAGGAACAGAGAAAAAAAATTTGCTTGGAGCCTCTGTCTGTTGTTGTTGACCTTGAGCATACCAAAGGCCAATAGGTTAGGTGGTAACTTCTGTATCTCCTGGTCCAACTTTGTTGCCATGTGAGAAGAACCCTTTATGCAAAGTATGAGTTCCTCTCTGATTCTGGAAGATGATGGGGTTCTCCAACTTTGGGTTGCCTTTTGTTCTGAATCCCAGCGTCATCAGTTGGGAGATCATGTCATTATAGGGAGCTTCTGAGGGATTATCTTTTTGCAAGGAAACATATGCCCCATGTATACAACATCAAATGATTGGCAAAAGACCCTTTGTGCTACTAATTTCTCTCAGCACTAAGTTAATTCAGAACCCAGCAAGAATGGGATGTTCTCTTTGCTCTGAGGCTTCATGTAGTAGTGTACTTGGACCTATAGATTCATTGTTAGGTTGTTGGCTTGATGATGTTTTTCTTCTGTGAGCCTAAGAGAAAATTGTATTGTTAGTCTTCATGCTACACTGCAACTTTGCAGATGCCGAGTGATTAACAGCGAGGAATTCTTGATTTGTGTGTAGAATACTTCAACCTGGAGATACAGACCCTCCACCTCCGTGCATGCCAGAGGTTTTCCGGTGCCTGGGTAAGGCATCACGGGCTTCTTTGAGTGCCATTGCACGACATTTACGACTCCGCAGTGAGTAAGTGTTACCTTGGTTTCATGCAATTTATATTCTGACTGTTAGCTGTGCCCTGTAGCTTTGCTGGTCTTTGAGGAGGTTATGCATATTTTACTGTTGAGCTGGTTCAGTGGGTGACTGGGAAAGCAATCATTGGCGCACTGTGGCAGTGTGTTTGGCTTTCTTCTAGACGATTCACCTTTGCCTCCAGGGGAATCTTCATCGTCTGCGTTGACAGCAATGGCCTTCCATGCTGCTGGACCTGGTGGCAAAGATTCTGGAGGGGACTCCAGCAGTCTGCAGGAGGTTGAAAAAGGACTGCTGATGTTGATTGCATCTGATACACCTGGTTTGCAGGTGGGGTCTTGGCAGATTACTTTGCTTCTAGTCCAGTTTGGGATGGGTTGTTGGACACATAATTTATACATTCTTAAAGCTACTGTGCTCCAGCAGAATAATTCTTGTCATCCTCATTTTTTCTTCACCAACTTCAGGTATTTCAAAGTCTCAAGTACCAGAATAGAAGAGCCTCAGTTTGCACAGAGTTTCATAGAGGTGAAATTGATGACAGGGCTAAGATACATGAGGACCGGACAATCTTCACATTTTCTGCAATTCATACATCTATGGATGGTTATTATCTGGTTTCTTGGCATCGCACATGTCATGGAGACGGGATGTCTAGCCTGTTTGTTGTGTAAGTTAGACTGAAGTCTGCAAAAATGTATATGGGGCAGGTCTGTGATCCAAATGGACGCTGGTATCTGGCTGACAACAATTTGGATCCAGGAGATTTGTTATTGCTCACTGGGAAGGCACTTCAGCAAGCTACTGCAGGCCTTCGGAGAGCATGTGTGTACCGCGTAGTGCCAGTAGCTGCAACAGCTATGCCTTCATATTTGGGCAGGTATGTTCTTCTGTTACTTCACCTGTATCAGGGGTCTGTCTGCAAAATTGATTGTGGGTCTCAACACTATCACATGGTGGTGTTGGATTCATGTTCATTTGTTGAATCATTATCTAGAGAGATCCTTGGACATCAACTCATTGCTTTGATATTCAGAATGTGCTCATCATGTATGGATAATGTGATGTGTGATTATCAGAACATCGCTGGCATTCCGGTTGATGCCCCGACTTGGTGTGAATATTGACTGCTCTGCAATATCAGAAGCTGGCCATGTTATTCCTGAGGGATATGGACCCATTTCTGTGCAAGCATTCCTGGATAATGTTATGGCATCAGACAATTCCCTGCTCAATGGCTTAGATTCCCATCATGTAAGACCATTTTCTGTTGGCAAAGCTGTTAAATACAAATGTGCTAAAGAACTTGCATATTCTTCAGAGCAGACATTATTTGTTCTTGCAGATGAAATTGTGTTCTCATGATTTAGTTTTTCCATTTTTGTTGAGTCAGGATTGAAGGCTGGAGTATCTCTGCTGAATTCTGGTCTGAGTTTTTCACATCTCTGACACACCTGTTGTATGACAATTACTTTGTACCTATTGATGCCATGGTAGAGTGAGCCTCTCAAGGGACTGTAATACCCCTGTGATTGTCCTTTTTCTTGCATCTCACCTGCTGGGCCCCTTCACTTGGCACAAATCAGGCAAACTGCCTAGAGCTTTGAGCCTTTGGCTGTGTCCATGTACTGTGGATAATGTTTTTTTTGGACTCTCCATGCCTTCTATGTGCCACTTGGATGTGAACAAGCCTATTGCTTCATTGATCTGTTATATGTTGTATTGCTTATGGACAGGAACCGGCAGTTCCAAGTTCAGAACCCTTGCTACGGAGTGCCCTATCTGATCCTCTTACGTAAGGCCATCACATCATTGTATTCGGTGTTTAGCTAGCCATGTTTATGTTGATAGTCTGGTATCTTGTGAGCATTACAGGTGTATGGCTGGACCCATTCTTATCATGTTTGTTTGGTTTGGCTGAAACCATAACAGTGGTTATCTGCACAGTGTTATTGTGGAGTTTTCTCTGCCATCTCATAGATATGTGTAAAGGTAGCTATCCTGTGTATTTCTAAGGTGCTTTCACAGTCTTTGACATTCCACTTGCTTAGGCTTGGCTACTAGATCTTTGGCCTTGATTGAGGTCTCAATTTAAGTTAGTGTTTGGAGGATTGTGCTGCTCTGTGACAGATCTCTTGGGTTGCAATTCGTGATTTGATCTGAACTGATGTCTGCAACTATATTTTAGGATGCTCTTGGGCAGTAAAGCATCGAGCTCAAACATTGTGATGCAGATTTGAGGTCAATGGACAGAGCCAAGTTTAGTCTTCTGCTTGTTCTCACAATTCAAGGCAATCAGACAGCTGGTTTTTTCATTGCAAGGATGGTTCTTTTGGTTGTAGGGGTGCTCTATTGGAGGATGCAATGGCTGCTTCATGTGGACATAGTTATGGTGGTGGGACACTCCAGCGTGTCTATGAAACAGTAGGTGTTTCCACAACAAAAATTTATGTTGGGAGGAAGGGTCAATGGGGTGTATGTTTCTTGAGTTGATGTCTATCTCTTCACATATGACAAATTCTGCTTGTATATGTCCTGTTCTTGGCAATCTTGTCCCTTGCTTACTGTGGTACTTGAACTTCACACAAGTCCAGGAATCATCATAGATTGATTGCTTTGCTTCTCAACATATGACAATGATGGCTTCACTGAACTTCATACTTGATGGGGGCTGGAGTCTTGTTTGGTCTTTCCTTTGCAAGCTCTTGATGTTGCATATTGATGTGAAAAGTTCGTCAATGCAAGTATGACCATTGCTGTTCAAATTTAGGGCTGGGTTCCTTTTTTCATGCTCGCTAATTGGTTTCTCTTACATGATTGACCTTACTATATCAGGTCATCTTGCAGTATTTTCTACCTTGACTTAAAACTTTTCAAGATATTTTCTTTGCAAGTTCAGGAAGCATGGAATTCTAAAACTGCCAAGATGATACTTTGATTTTGCAGATGGTGTGTACTTCCTGTGGGGCACCTGTTGACACTGGCTCTATGATCCAGAACCTTGGTGAGCTGCTGCCAGTTGAACCTCCTTGAGAAGTTCAATTACTGTCCTTCAACTCAGCTAACTCTGGGATCCATTGATGGTGACAGTCAGTTTTATGGAATGCCATATTCACTCATTTGCAGTGCAATTGTACTCACTACTCACAATGTGTGAAAGTGAAAGGACTTTCTAGTCACAGCAGGTGGCTGAAAATCTTGCGCTCATCTATTTAGATTTTGTTGTCATATGGAGTTTATTGCCAGTGGTTGTGAGACTTGGTTTATTGTTTATTCCCAGCAATAAGGGCAGCAGCTACAGCTTTTAAGCGTGAGGAGCGGAGTAGACTTTTGCTCTATCAGGGAGTCAAGCGTAGGAAGGACACAGGGGAGCAAGCTGACCAAATTAGACTAAAGCGTACTAACAAGGTTGTCATTATTGTCCATTTTTCCCACCTTGTGTTTGGTTCAAGTCTTGCATGCAAAAAATGTTTCCATATTGCACAATGAAACCAGGTGCTGTTATTGTTGGTTAATCTGAGTCCTGTTGTGATCAAGGTCAAGTGGAGAAAATTGGATATGCTTGCTTTGTAACTGGTATGAATGTTGGGTTTCTTGGTACAGGAACAACCAATGTCACCAATGGACAAAGATGCCCTTCCTCGAACAGGAGCCAAGGGTGTCCAGTACCCATTTTCAGTGAATGAGCGGGTTATGATCAAGGTTTGGGATATATGAAACTTAGTACTTCCCAACAAAGGCTTTCAGCAGGTCAAAGATCCAGCAATGAGAGGACCATTATTAAGTCCATAGAGTCACCTGAGCCATAGTTTGATGTTTTGACCAACTGGGTTTTGCTATTTTTGTCAGGGGAACAAACGCACACCAGAAAAGTTTGTTGGAAGGGAGGCTACCATCACATCTCAGTGTCTAAATGGCTGGTATGCTTCCCCACAAAGCTCTCATAGTGAGTTTATGTGACATGAGTTTTTCTTTGGGAGATATATTGATGAGATACCTCTAGAGGTGGAAGTGCTCCTCTAGAATGTTCTGTCCTATTTTATAATGCCAGCATCACAAGTAGGTTAAATTGATCCTTGATAGTTACTACCCGTCCTGTGAGAGGTTTCCAGTCACCAGATCTTCTGAGGACTCCTTTCTTCAGATAGTTATGATATTGGAATATTCATAACTCAATGGACACTTAGGGTTGTAGCCAGCCTGTGTCAGTTTGTATACTTTTACAGTTCCTGGGGTCATTTACCTTGTAGGACTGGTATTTATATCCTGCTGCAATGTTTCTGTCACATTAAACAAACTGAGTTATATGCTGAGGTATGCATTTTGTCTGTGTTGGGAAGGTACTTGGTGCGAACATTAGACAATGGTGAGAGTGTGCGTCTTCAATATCGCTCTCTCTCGAAATTGGCCGGAGACCACAATGCAGTGAACAATGATGTGCAGATTCCAGGAAGTGGTCAATCATGATAAAGCATCCTGTCCTTGACAATGGACTTTTCTACAACAGGACAACTTTCTGAGGGGCCAGGTAAACTAGACGATTTGTTGCTGGTCAGAGAGCTGACTTGCCCCATTTCTGTGCAATGGTAGACCACTCCTCACCTGTACATATTCGGTACCTTTCTGCAGCAGGTTGCTTTTTCCAATACTCTTTTGTCGACTGGGGAACCCCTTTGATGGTGTCCCTTTTTGGTGCATTTGTAGAATTATGCCTACCAAATCAATGCCATTTGAGAGTGCTCCCGCCCAAAGTTCCATATGCTTCTCCAACAGTGGAGTTGACTAAAATTGATGCCAATTGCTAATGGAACTATTTCATCTATTCTCTATCTGGTTGAGCTCTTCATGATAAAGTCTTCAAAGGGATCTATTGATTGGTCACCCTGGTAGCACTCCTCATTCTTGTAATGACTCTAAAGATCCCAGTGATGCATGAGGCTGATTTTAATCCCAACAATTCGGCATGAGTCTTGGTACCTCCCCTCCAAGGGAATAATGGAGGCAGCAAGCCAAGAGGAGCATGGTTTGTTTTTGGGAGTAAGCATCTCGAAGGAAGGAGGGATGGAGAAACTAGATATTTTTGTTTAGTTTTAAGTTGGATGAAAGTTGAACCTAGAGTTTGTATTTTGGAGTTTTGAGGATGAAGAAACTAAATAGTGAGGGCAGTTGCAGGGGTGTGGCATCAATAGAAGATGAGCTTATCTCAAGGAAATTCATGTAGATGTGTGGTGTTGTTGCAAGTCTGAACATTTAAAATCTTGATGAGAGAAATGAAAAGTTTGAAGCTACCAAATAAGGTTGGAGATTTTAGTCTTCTTGTGATGTTAAGACAGGGACTGTTGGGTGCTTATGATTGTGTTAATCTATGTTTAGCAAAACACAGATGTGAATTGTTCATCCAGTTTTTGAAGCATTGTAGAATGTTCATTCTTCTACTTAACCCTGAATGATACTTTTATTCATGGTCAAGAATTACAATTAACTTATATAGTCCTTGATAAGTTTATGAAAATTGAAAAAGCCAACCTAAAAGAGGGACAAGATGCAATTTGTAATAATTAGATTAAAACCTTCAATCAAGTGTGAATCTTGCAATTAATTCAATTTAATCAATTAGTTTAGGGCATTTAAACATGGATTTGTTTTTTGCCCATGGTATACATATATGCCCAAATTCTAATGTTGAATGTAATGAAAAAGCAAAATCGATGCAAATGCACAAGTTAAAAATTTCAAAGTTCACCATAGTAATTGCATAATCTGCAAGTCTGAATTGTTACACCATACATCCAAGAGTTATATTTGATGACAAAGATTAACTGCAAATTTTCAAGCAATTGTACTGTTTGTGGGTGCATGGAACCATAATAATTGGAACTTTATATAATTGCAAATTAATGGTTTGATGGTTGAGACAATTTTGACAAGCATATTGTTATATAATGAAAGCAACTTTTTAAATGATAAAAATAACAT
>Ga0116228_10001579_pt1 | contig 19075 bp, 10 predicted proteins | sample S1TSphfallax_2_FD_89694 | JGI IMG/M metagenome (GOLD analysis project Ga0116228, IMG submission 89694) | Host-associated microbial communities from peat moss isolated from Minnesota, USA - S1T2_Fc - Sphagnum fallax MG | ecosystem: Host-associated > Plants > Peat moss > Unclassified | place... | reverse complement strand
CACAGGGTGATCGCTGCTGCATCCTTGACAAGGTTGTGGAATATTTATTGCTGAAGAAGGTCATAGGTGCTGTCATGGACAAGCAATGTGATGGGGATGGAGGAGAAGGATCCAGCAGTGGAGGGAATGGCTCAAAACAAGATATTGGAGGTAGGTCCTCCAGTCAATCAACCCTATCATTGCTCATGAGCTATTTCTCTTTCCGTGGACGGCAAAAACCCACTGGTGGCAGTGATGATGATGATGATGATGATGAGACTTTGCCTTCTAGGAAGCGACCACACCAAGTGAACCATAAAAGACCCACAGGGAACTTCCGTCGAGTAACTGTTCTCCCTGGTCCTGGAGGTTCATTTGATCGTGCAGGCATACCACAAGAATTGGGCACTGCATCAATAGATCCCACCCTTGTGTTTGAATTCAACTACAAGCTTGACATGAATGGAATCATTTGTGATAAACAGATACAAATTACCACAACAACATCATTTGATCTAGGGGAAGCTGCACCAACAGAGCTAATGAGTGATTCATTTGGATGGTACCAAAATCCCCTGACAGTTTCCTTGAGAAATTATGGACATGCTAAACTTCATTCACCAAACTGTCAGTTGAAGGAGACCCTCAAAGAGACAAAGATAAGTGCAAAAACCACACATACGCATTCAAAGAACTCCACGTTACAATGTGCAGCACAAGTTCAAGGAGGTTACAAAACTTTCATTCAAGTCACAGGGAGTACAAACAAAACAACAAGCAATGGAGAGACAATTGCAAAAGAAGCAGCATCTGAAAACTCAGGTTCTGATGTGTTGAAAGGTTTTCAATATCGTGATTTGCGTGTGGTTCGAAACTCTTTACTGAAGTATAAGTTTTACAGGCTGCCTCCTCCGATCAAAGTTTTAGAAGACCTCGAGGAACGACACAAATATCTTTGCATGGGGATGTGTGAAGCAGTTGTTCCAACCTTCATTGGGACATGGCTCATCGCACCTGAAGACGTTAATGAAGTCTCATCCTACATGTTTGATGCAGAACGAACTTTGAATCGCCTTGTCAAGGTGGATCAAATTAGTGAACAAAGGGAAGATTTTGCCCAACGCTATCGTGTGCCAATGTATGTCAATCATGCTATGTCCCACCTTTGCAACCTGAAAGATCATCATATCCTTAAGGAGCGAGAAACCTTGTTAAATGTACTAGAAGTGGGAATTGTAGGAGTATAATCTTCAATGATATTGGTGAATGTGAAGAGTGAAGCTAAACTTTCTAGTAGATGAATGGAATTGGTGTAATGGGTTCTATTGTATGTATTTTTAAGATCTTCAGCCCCAATGACTAAGCTCTTGGTCACCTTGAGATCTCCCAAACCCCGGTACTCTTCAAAAGCCCTTGATGAGTTACTGTTTCATCCAATGTTTGCCAGATACTAGTATTGCTTTTTATCAATAATTGTTGGATAGATTTTATTTTTTAATTTTTTGGGGGGATCACAAAGGTTATCAATATCAATACAACCACAAAAAAATTGGGTGCCCAGTAGATTATCAAAAAATTGGGTAATAATTGTTGGTTTATGCATAAGGGTGGGTTATCAAATAATTGCTGGTTGACTTGTTGGTTATAAACCAATTACACAGTTTTTTAAATGAAAATAAAAATGTTTAAAAAAATTCTTTTCTTTTTGGTATTAGTATTTAAAGATCGCTAACCTACCTAGATGCTAATTAGGTCATCCAGGTAGGCTTTTAAATTTTGAAAATCCAATATTAGGTGGTTGTCAATTTAATTGGTTACCAATTGGTAAGTTATTAATAACCAGTTTGATAATCAGGTCAAAACTCAATAACTGGCCAACCAACACTAATTTTGACCTACCGTGAAAAAGCTATTGAATATTGCACAATTGTTCATTGAAAAATCATTTAAATCAAAACTAAAAATTATAGGGGAATTTTTGGATGCTTTTGGTATTGTTGGAAAGCCCTCAATGAGAAGATTTAATGAAGGTGATTTGGAAAAAAATTATACTTAAGGTGTGAGAGATATTAAATTTTGAGTAATTTTTTCAATGAAATTCAGTTAAATTACAAAAAATGGTTTTGGAAGGAAAAATTAGTTTGGCAATTAGATCATGTATTCAGTTTATTTTGGAATTTGAAAAGGTTTTAAATAAACAATTGACCATTTGAAAGTTGGAAATTCTTTTTTTTAATTTTCATTTGGGATCACTGAATGATGCAACAATAAATATTTAATAATTTTTTGCATCATTAGATGATCTAACAAATAGATGTTAACAATGTTTTGTCTCAAACTTGATTCCAACCACCAAGTTAGAAAAAGTTCAAAATTGAAGGTTTAATCCAAAATTAACTAAATACATGTTACAGGTTACATTAATATGTAGTTAATGTTTGTATCTAGATTGTATCCTAAATTTTTTTGACAAGGAGAAAAGGATTGGTCAAACCCCCTACTTTTCCATGTAAGGGTTGCCAATGGTGGGATAATCTGGAAAATGATTGGAATCAAAGCATTGAACATGTTTGCAAGAACCATTGATGGGTTCATGACCAAGAGGTTTTTTTTTCAATTTCTCGACACAATGTGAATGGCTATAATATGTATGTGGTGGTGAACCAATGTGCCTTGGGGGTAGGCACAAGTGGACCCAATTTGCTCAATGGACAAAGATCATAAAATATATGCTCATAACTTCCTTGGAAGAATTAACATTGTGTTGCATGTTCATGTGGTTACATTTTTCTTCAAGCTTTGAGCTTAGGAGGTTAATGGATTTTGAAAATTTTAGAATTGTGGTGACAGATGTTTCAACATGGAAGGTTTAGCGGCTACTAAATCTTGTGCATTGTAGAAATGTGGTGACAAATGCTTCAATGTGGGAGGTTGTTTGGCTACTAAAAAATGTGCAAAGTCCATAGCTTTTTATAGAACTATGCTTCATGTGAAAGGAAATCATAGCTTCTAGGACAAAACAATTTGAAACAAACATATTAGGGTAGTAGCAAAAACCATACATGTTGACTAAATCTTATAATAATATAAACTTGAGACCAAAAATAAGGCCAATGACTTTATCTAAAAAATGATTTTGACCATAGGATCATGAGCTAGAAAGAGATCAAAAAATGCAAAAAAAAATCAAACCTTTAATTCATGGAAAAAGAACTGTTGTTGTAAAACCTTGAGTTTTCAATGATCTTTTTTCTTGGCTTTCTCCAACCAATGAAAATATTTTTGAAGAAAACACCAATAGAAGGTCATGCCCTCACCCTTACATATTTAAACTTTAAATCAAATTGGCATGATTGCATGGTAAAAGTTTAAAAAATGGGATCACCAAGCCAACATTTTTTATAATTTTTAATTTGAAATGCTTGAGAAAGATCACCTAAATTTTGGGGATTGTTATTCAAAATGTTCAACCCAAGTGTTAACATCAATGTGCCAAAAATTAAGGTGCAATAGGTTGTGCCATGTTGGCAAATGAGATGTGACACATTCCCAACCAAATGGCTAATGACTAGTAGTCAAGTTTGCCATGGGGTAATCCATGCAACAATTTCCTCAAATTCCACGATTCCAACACATATTGTTACTATTTTTCCAATAATATTGCAAGCTTATGTTCCAATCTTCATTCATGTCTAATATGATATGTAACTAGCCAAAAATATGCATGGACATACACATTACAACTAAAGGTCATTGTTAAACCGTTATGTTACTTTGAAGTGGTGTTCCAAGTTTAGTTCAAGTTCAAGCTTTAGCTTCAAAGTCCCCCCAATGTACTTAACAAATAAACTAACAAGTTATTTTAATTGTTTATGTTTGGATTAACTTTGGATAATAACTAGGTGAAGCAAAACTTATGACTTACCTTACCAACACACATTGCAAGTTTTCCAAGTTGAGCATCCACTTTGATTGACTTTGGAATGTTTTTGCACTTACTTCAATAAAAGATATATAAGTTCAAAATCTTGCAACTACCAACTACAAATAGACTTTGTAAGTTTTGTTAATTGCTTCCATTTTTATTGACTTTGAATTACATTTCTTTCAAGTTGAGCATTTTATTTCAAACTAGTAATAAGCACATACACATTCAAGAAGGTTCACAACTCTTAAGTTGAATCATGTTGAAGAAAATCCCTATTGTGGCCTTGGGTCATTTTTTAACATGTCCATTATTTGATTCTAACTAAAGGTATGTTGATGAATCTCATAACATGAACTATTCAAAATGATATTGTAAACATATAGATGTGCTTTCAAAGGACCCACCATTTCATCCAGGCAAAGTTTTTAATTTCATTGTTTGAGTATGTGCATTGTGGGTATTATCCAATTGAAACACTATATGTCATACCTTCTTCAATTGACTTGCATTCTTGGTTTGGTACACCCTACCAAATCCTAGTTTTAGCACATCACCACAAATGGATTCATGTCCAATGCCAATGCAAGATGGATTCAATTATCTTTTCTAGGTTGACAATGATGAACTAGAATTCCATTACATTCAATAAGATGGTCCCATGTAGGGTGATTCATGTTCCACACAATCAAGATATGATCTACTTGCACCTCATCATTGTTCTACAACTTGTGTCAAAGGAATGTTATCTTTTGAGTGAAATCCACCCCTTGTGAGAATGTCCACCTCTTCCTAAATGAACTTCACATTAACCTTCATAGGCCAAATTTTAGGAATGTTTGGTTTTGTTGACATTTTCTCTAACAAAGTTCCCCCAGACAACACATCTTGTTTAAAGACCAAAAAAACCATTGCTTGAAAACAAGTTTTGCTAAGAGGTATGGATGGTATGAGCCCCAATAAGATGGGCATGGTGTCCCTTTACTTGCCTTGCAATGCAAAAAAATGCATTGCAAAGCATGTTGCTTGTGTTTTGAAAAGCAAGACAATATGCTTGAGATGTTGGAATACTTCTATTTATATGAAATTGTGGAGGTGGCTTCCCCATTTTTTATTCAGATTATTGTGTTGTGTGACAACATGAATGGGAGTAGGTGCCACATGTAAAGGTTTTACATAAGTTGGAATAAGGTTAAATTCATAGTTGAAACATGATGCATTTGGGTATGTGCCTAAACTCCTTGCATGTGTAAAGGAAGAACTTGCTTGAATAGGGTTGGGGCCAAAGGTGAAACTTGTAACACTTGGAATTGTGCTTGAACTTTTTCCATCCATAAAGGAAATGCTTGCAAACTTGTTTGTTTATGCTAGTGCTAAACAATGAAACATTGGAAGATACACATCAAGAGACATTTGAAAAGGCTTTTGAAGAGGCAAACACCTTTACATGGTGTATCCCAATTTCACCAAGTCTTTGTAAGGGCACCATGAATTTACCATTAGTAACCTATGTTTCACTATGGGTTTGAAGGTCTCCTTTTAACCCCATTCCCTTATTGTGTAATTTCGTTCCAACCACGACCCTTGAACAACCGAAGCAAATTTTGTTGGGCTTTTAGAACATTGAACAAACCTTGATAATTAAAAGTTCCATTGTGCTAGACCATGATTTTATATGCAACCCTTTTGTGAACATGTCAACCAAATTAGATAGGGAACTTAGAAATCATAACATATCATGCATTGTGGCAAAATAAAAATTTGTTTTGAAATTCTTCCCATTGCAAGTAGACAACCACTAAGCCACATGCATGACTCATTAAGGTTTGTTATAGGCATTGCTATTTTTTTTGTTGGGTTCAACTCCTTCGTATCCATTGTTTTAAACCCTATACATGAAATGCCACCATCCCAACCAACAATCCATTGATGGGATGTCAATTAGTGGAACATTCCTAAAGCTTTGCCAACATTCCCTTATACCAAGATACTTGTTTACATTGTGGCAAATTATTTTCACTATGCACACAAATCATTTAATGCGTCTCCTTAAACTAGGGAATGACATGTTTTTCAATGTGTTTACACAAACTATTTTTCTAATGGAATTCACAAATTCATACTTGATTTTTCAAGGGGATATTTGCATTTGTGTTAAGTCTAGAAAGTTTTTCTAGGCTAGTTTTGTGTACTTTTTGGAATTGAAAATCATGTTGTTACCGATTTTACAACAAACTAAAAATTGTACATAACCAAAAATTGGTATTGAACCGATTTTGATAGATGTTTATTTATAAAATTGAAAAATTAATTGTAAATTTTTATTCTAATTCTATATTTTAAATGTAAGATAAGATTGGGTAACTGGTAGTTTAGGAGGAATTCTTGGGATTTTTCTATTTTTTAGGACCCCCAGCATTTTTTAACAGCCTTGAAACTTTCTTTTGGAGGAGGTCAAAAGGTCTTTTTCTTTTTGGTAAGGAGATGTATTTTTTTTCATTCTAAAACTTTTGGAATGAAAATGAATTTTTGTTTTCGCACAAGGATTATTGAAAGCCAATTGTCTTGAAGTTGTTTTTCCACTTGTTTAGTCTATCAACTTTGGAAATGTTGCAAAATTATTCATTGCAAGTTATTTATTTTGCTTAAGAAAAATTGGTAGGCTATTTGTTTAACTATTTTTTCCACGTTTTGAAATGATTATTTATCCAAATAGCAAACTTGAAGTGTTTAGGTCAATACCAAAAAAATTCAATTAAATATTTAAAAACACCCAAAAATTCAACAAGTGGGTCTAACAATTTGTACTATACATTTGTTTAACAACTAACCAATTTTCTTGAATTACATCACTATTACAAAATGCAACTTAGTTCACTCTGGGTTTCATTAAATTTTGAATGAATTTAGACATTTTTACCTGGTGAAATTGTTTAATTCCTTAATGAACAAAGACTAGTTGCTATGAACAATGAATTGTTTCACTAGTACCTAGTGACACAAGGTTATTCTCAAGTGAAATACAAATTTACCAAGTCATTCACTTGTTCGTTAATTAACTAACCAAGATGGAAATAAATTAAAATTTAATTATTTAATATATAATATTATTGATAATTTCTTTTTTTAAGCCTATGATTTATTGACACATGTTACTACTTACGTTAGGTTAAAAACCTAGCTTATGTAGGTAGGCCACGTAATCAACCTAAGCACATATTCTAAGAATTAGATAGGATAATATTCGTTCAACATATCATTGTTAACCACACAACACCATTCATGAGGTTTAATCCCTTGAGTTTTGGAATGGAAACAATCACCCTTACCATCAAGCCACCCCTCTTGTTGTGATAATATGTTACATTACATTCTATTTATCAAATATTTCATTTTAAACATTACAAAAACATAAACTTTGACAATTCATATCTTATTGAGATTTTGTTCAAATGAACTGATTTGAGTTTAATTTCAAGATAACTTGTGAAAATATGATATTAAAAATATAGGATGAAAGGTCAAGGTATGGTGGATTTTTTTTTTGAAATTTTACATAGTCCAAAATCAAATTATATTGAGTATCAATAAATTTTTTCAATACAAATTATTTAGTAATGTCCAATTTTACTTTTAACTGCATGACAAGATTATCACTGCTCGTGTGTAGCAAAACTTTAGTTGTTTTATAAATCAAACTTAACATTTTATTTTCTTTCATTATTTTTTCAAATGAAAAAATGAAAATTCATTCTTGAATTTTTTACAAAACCTATAAATATACACATATTTAATGCATATAACATTATGTACAAGACTTTTCAATGTTATATAATACACTAACATAATATACATTTAACAAAACGTCATCTTATAAATAATTATAATGCATTATACAAATTAATCATAAACTATATAGGGACAGGTTCCTCAGTTGTCTTTGACACGTCTCCAAAGATTGTGCACTCCTAGCTTACAATGAATTACATAGTTGTAGAAACTTTTGAGTTTTGCTTGAGGGCTCAAGTCCAATCACTGTGTTAACATTGGGTGGCCAGGGATGGTTAGATTGCACTCCTTGCAGTTGCATTGAGGGGGTATTGCAGTTCGGTATGTTGGGCCCTAGCTTGAAATTGGTATGTGTTATTTGACACTCCTTTTGTTAGCTCTGGGCATCAGCTAACTGGATGTGTTCTTGAAGAATACAACTATTGGTGCTTGAATGTGAACTGGTGTTCTACTTGGAGCTCAGGTGTTCGACTGAAGCCATGATCCACCAGTTACATATCATACTATCATATTTTGTGCTGCTAAATGGCAATCATCCATAGTTATATGCTCAAGGCCAAATGTGGTTTTGGGTTATTATGCACTTTCTAACAAGGGTTCTCTATGCTAGAGTGTGAAAATTGGGTACAAGATTTTCATGGGCATGAAATGGGCTACAAGAAATTTTTCAAAAGTTAGGATTCTTGAAGGGTCATTGAACAGTTCTCATGTTTTTAATCAACAACTAGGGTCATAAATATTTTATAGTTGATAATTTTTTAAAAAAAATTTATATTGATGTAACTTGACATTTGATGATAGGGGGTCAAAAATATTAGAAACCCATGTTAAAAACATTTTAAGAACATAAATATTTTATAGTTGATAATTTTAAAAAAAAAATTATATTGATGTAACTTGACATTTAATGATAGGGGGTCAAAAATATTAGAAACCCATGTTAAAAACATTTTAAGAACATAAATATTTTATTTGTATAACTTATGTAGGTGTTTATAACTTTTCATAATGTACATAGCTGGACAACAAAGAAAAACTCACGCAATGCAAGTCGATATTAAAAATCATAATTTTAAAAGCTAATTTCTTTAAATTAAATTAAATTGAATCCCGTTTTTGTTGAATTTAAGTGATATGATCCATAGTGATATCATGCAAGGATGGGCTCATTTGTATTTCAATGGATTTATGCCTCATTGACAAATTATTTATTTATTTTAGAATGCACTTCGGCACATTAAATATTATTTTCAGCCTTCAGTATAAAATTATTTCTATTTTGAACATGAATGAAAATCATTGTTTACTCATTTCGATACATATCATTCATTTGAAACATTTCTTGAATCTTGTTTGCATGTGATTTTAGATGAAGTTTTTATTCTTATTTGCCAATAAGGTCCAATATGCAATTGAAATGAAACAGATCCCATGACTTTTTTAAATAATAACAAATCTACCAGCCATCTCCACCTTGTGAACAATTTTTAACAATGAAGATCAACCATTTCCAATTAAGAAACAATGATTCTCAAAATTAAAATATCTCATAAAATGGGGAACGTTTCATTTCTTTAGTTTGCATTGTATGATGAGCTTATCTTGAAGGTGAATGAGACTTAGACCTCCTTGAACTCATTGAATTCTGAAATTTTGATATTTTAAATAATAATTTGTGTTGAATCTATTAAGTTACTAATTCAACATGGGTTTGTTGATAAAAGAAACACAACTTAGAAACATAAGCACATGCTAGGGCACAAATGAGGTGTTACAGAGATAGTATGGAATACCAAAAGGCCATTTATAAATATTTCATTATCTCAGCATAGATTTCTTTAGCATTGCTAGGTTCTTTTTCTTTTTCTTTTTTGTTTTTTTGGTTTGCATTGAAACTGACATTGTTAATGCCCCCAAGCATAAGAATATCTTTTATTCTGAAATTATTCAAGTGTTTTCACACTTGAATATGTTCAAACACTTGGAATCAAAAAATAATTTTTTTGGCTTGAAAGTGGTTGTGAAAACAATAAATTATTTTTATAACTTGATTATGAAAAATATGCCCAACTTGAAAAGGTCTAAACCATTGTGGGGGTGGGTTCAGTTCTTTTATTTTTAGAAAATTTAGAAAACTGCCCAGATCTAGGTTTTAAAAACTCAAAGAGGGGCAGTTATGAGGTGGGGGCGGATGTTAAGGTATATGATTAACCAAGTATAAGGTCCAATTCCTTAACAGAAACTTGGACCGTTACAAAAATATTTGTTTATCAGGGTTTTTGGAAGACCCCTTTAAAAACACATGTCGAATTATAAACAATGTCCTACAAAGCTGGGTCTTTGCCAAGTTTGTAAGGCTTTAAAAAATAGTCTTAAATCTTTTAACCTTGTAAGGTAAGCTCCTGACAATCTAAAACAACGCTAATGTTTTGCAAGCTTGAACATGTGTTATTTGAATGTACAAGCACCAATCACAATTGAAAATGCATATTGATTATTTGTAATAGCTAAGTGAACTTGAAGAGTTTTTTTTGTTTCAGTCTGAAAGTAACACAATTCGAATATGAAAAAATTATTGATCTGAGATTTTGAGAGACACCTTACATTGTTATTCTCCACAGGTAGGGTCCAATTATGGATATTTAAAATGTTAAAATCATCGATCATGAGGTAGGGCTGAGTGTTAACTTTCAGACATTTTCAAGCAGGAGGGGGGTTTCGGTTTTTGAAAAAGTAAGACTTGATGGCATATATATATATTCGATCTGATGCCCAATTATTTACCAACATTAAAACAAATACCCACCCAACACCAGTCTGAACTATGTCAATAAGTTCTTGAATTTCAATATATTCTTGAATTTGAGCAAGTTCAAATCACAAGGTAAGGTCAAGTTCTAGAGTTGTCAAATTGGAGGTTTCAAGTTTGACCACCGCTGAAGCCTAATCATAAAATCAAGGTTTTTAGAAATTTGAATTCGAACTTAATTTAAGGTGTTGTTCTGTTTTTAAAATGTTTACATTTTTGAGGTTCATAAATGTCTTTTTATTTTTAAAAAATGAATTTGACCTTATATTTTAAACAAGTTATTGCATTTGATTGCACATAAACAATATTATATAATCTTTATTTTGGAGTGTCTGCACCAGGGTTTTTCTTTCAAATTTCTCAAGTAGGTGTCTTGGCAAGGATCCTCAGCATTAATTAGCAAAATATGAGAACTGTCTTCATGAACTAGTGTAGATTTGTTTTGGAATCCTGCCTAGTTATGGCCACCTAATGGAACACACTGTCTAAATCTGATGACTTCTAACTTTTTTTCCTCGAGATATGGCGAATTTTTTTTTAAATTCTTAAAAATCCTTTTGTTGGATTCGCCAGCCCTTTTTTTCTTTCTGTCGGCAGGAGGTGAAAATTCGTCGCAAAAGAAAGCCCCTGGTGTGCACCAGTTGAATAAATTAATTAAACACTTTTATTTGGATTCAGTTTTATGTGTTGGAAATGGGATCAAACCTTCTTTAGTCAAACTGACTTTAAGTTTTTTTGGGAAAATGTTTGAAACCTAAAGAATCAGTCTCAAGACTGAACCTGAGGTTCTAGAAAAAGTTTAAAATAGGGATCAAAGGTTCCTTTTGAAATCAAGAACATAACAAGGGGCTTTGAAATTGCAAGTTCCAAGAAAAATCTGTCCCAGGCTAGTGAAATAGTTCTTGATGCTATGGGTATGGTGAATGTATTGCCCTTTGGGATCTATGACCTGGAAAGCCCATTCTTTCCGCTGGGCTGCAGCAACTTAGATTGGTGTGGACCTGTGCAAACAGTTGGACGATACCACGCATAACATTGAAAATGGATTTAATGTATGGTTTCTTGTCTTGGTACTTTTGGAGATCAGATGGGCTCTTCACTCCGCCCCCCTCCCCAACCTCCCCAATGCAATAAGGTTATCAGTAAAGTAAGGAAAACACAGCACCAGAACCCTGAGTTTGGTCATACACTGGGTGAGATTCAAAACCAACATTCAAAATTGTACGTTAGCGTTCAAGGGGCATTGAAACTTAGAAAACCATCAATTTACGGGATAAACGAAGTTTCATCTTGTCTTCCCTTTATCTGGAAAGCCTCCACTCCTGCTACATGTATTTTAACTCCTCTTACCTGTACAACTCTATAATTACTCTGGAACCTTGTGCATTAAAGATTTAACAAAGTTTCTTACTTTGTGGATACCACTGAAAGAGGGGATAGGGAGTGAAAGGAGCCCCAAGGACAGGGTGACTTTACTCTGCATGCTTTTTTGTCTGGGTATTTTTGGAGATCAGATGTGTTCTTCTGTTGTCTCCAAAGACTCTGCAGTAATAGCTTACAACGAATTTAGTAGCGCAGAACGAAAATCGACTTTTGACCGACGCCTCAAGGCCGATCACTATGTCAACCTGTGGGTAGAGATGGCTAACTTTCACTCTTCTCTGTTGCAGTAGCAGGGATTACAGTTCGTTACGTTGACCACTCGCTCGAAGTTCGTTTGTATGGTGTGATCCACTGCTTTTGTTGGATCTGGGCGTCGGCTGACTGTATGTGCTCGTGAAGAAGATAGCTATCGATGCTTGATTGCGAACTGACGTTGTACTTGAAACTTGGGCGTGGGACTGCACAAGTTAACTTCAGTTTGACTTGTTTTGAGTACACCAGACGGTGCATCTCTTCTCGTTCTTCTTTCAAGATTGGAATTTCACCTTGGATACGGCCAGAGTGAACCAGCCTCCATGACTGCACCAGTTGGCCGTTCTGTCCACAGGATGGGATGTGTTTTTCATCCTCCTCTTCTTCACGCTACATTAACCAACATTCTACCACAGTCAATTTTTTTGCCTGCTGACCTTTGACCTTTCTTTTTGGGCCAATTTTTCCCCAACCCTTACCCTCTATACTACCCTCCCACCTAGTTACCCTACTAACCTATTTACTCTATTGACCTACCTCTTGGCCTAAACCTTAAACCCAACCAACTAACAACCAATTCCTTACCTATTTTTTAAAATATTTCTCATCACAACATCAAAAACGAAAAATGAAGGTTTTGCATATTGGACCAATCATACTATGGTGGAGTTTGAATGAAAATGGACTTAGATTTTGCAATACCCTCATGATAAAATTATGGTCTCATTGGAATTGAAATGCAAAAAAACCAAGTCCATGCAATTCCCATAGAATTTCTACTATCAATTATATTTCATTTATGTAAAGGATTTAATATGCGGATATTGTAAATACTTGCCCTTCCATCATTTAGGTTAGGGTTATTAGAAAGCCGAGAAAACTACAACACCTACATTGTCAATATCCAATACAAATGTCAAAGTATGGGTGAATGTAATTTCTACACACTCAATTGTGATTATTCATTACATACACCAACAAAATAAATACTCTCATCATATTTTTAAATGTGTTGATATTGCATTGCCTTCATCCAAAAATGCACTTCCTTGATGTGAAAATGAACTCATTGGTAATACTTGAATCTATAACCCCATGCTACATTACCGATATCCAGTAAAGGAAGTCTTTACTATGAGAACAACAAAATAGACAATACTTACATCAAATTGGCAAATCCCCCGCTAGAAAGGTTATCTAGGATGGGCAATACCTTCATATACCACAACAAAAAGTCATTGTGTCCCATGTAACATGTGAAATGTTATGCAATATGAAAAAGCTTGTTCACTAACCCTAAACTATTGTACATTATTTGTTTGAACTAATATGGTGTTACTAGTATATAAAAAATCCAAATTCACTAGGTTTTGTAGTGAATTAGGTGAATTTTCATCCTAGTGATGATCGGTAATAACTTGATATGGAGAAATAAATTCATTAGTAAATTCATTAACATATGAACAATTAAGATATTTTGAATATTTAATTATTTAATCAAAATGATCTAATATTAATCATTAAATCCAGATAATTTAATATTAATTAGTTAATTCAAATTATTTCATTCATGTCACAATTTCCATTTAAGGTCAAACATTTCTTCACTCATCCCAAATTTGCATATGCATTTTCGTGTGAGTAATCAAGGGAAAACATGTTCTTTATATAGCTTGTGAAATGAAATTCAAAAAAAAACATATGGGTTCAACCTTTTACTTGCACTTCAGTTTTAAATTGAAATGCAACTAAATCTTTTCCAAAAGTCAACTTTAATTAATAATATCTTTTTCATACTATGTCCAAATGAAATGATTTAAACTTCATTTTGAATTTTTTCCAAAAATCTCCACACAACAATTATAAAAATACTTGAATTGAAGAAAATTGCATGCAAATTTTTCATTTCAATACATTTCAACATGACATTTTTTTTCTTTAACCATCATTATCTTTTTCATACTTTGTCCAAATGAAAGAAAATATTAAAAATATGAAGTTTTTTGTATTACAATACTACATTTTAATTATGAAATTTATACAAATAGTTCATAAAATATGATGTATCAACATATAATAATGTTGTTTTCAAAACCATTCAATGTTACATTGTGTATTTAAGAAATATAGTACATTTAAATATGGTATATTAAATACATACAGGTTAATTTTTATATTATAATATGAATTTGATTATATAATTATAAAATCTAAATTGATTTGAGAATATAAATACTTAAATAAATAAATAAATAAATTATAAATTATAAATATTTTTCACAAATATTTTTATCAATATAGTATATAATAAATAAATATTTTCATATATTATATATAAGTGATCTTATATGATAAAACTGTTGGATCAAAAAAATTATATTTTCATGGATGAATATTACGTTTTACTTTTTTTATCAAGTGAGGTCCACAATAAAATGTTATTTAGTTTAGAACTTTATATATAATATGTATATACATATTGATTTTATTTGTCATGTATTTTATATCTTATATACATATGCTACATTATAAACTATTTATTATATATTTCTATGTTCAAAAATATTGAATTTTGATTTTTTTTTGTTATAAACATATTTTAACATATTATTAAATAAAGGTAGAAAAAAAAATCTGACTTACTTTTCAGAATTAAAATATAATTTTATTTAAATAATATATAATTTGAAAAGTTTAGCTAAGAAGAGATATAGGTTTTGCCATTGCAAAATGAGTGGGGTAGGTGGGTGAGCACGGGTGGTATGAGGTGAAAAAAAAATTAACAGTTGAAGGGTGAGCAAAAAACTTTTTTGACTCAACCTTTCTGACTGCAGGAGGTTCAATAATTGGGATGAACACTAGTTCATCCCAAACGGAACTGGTGCAGTCATGGGGACAGGGTCACTCCAGCCCTTGGATACAAAACTCACGATACAAACGGTGGAGGAAACTAGCAGTAGCTTGCCTGCCGCTCTGAATATTCAACAGTCTATGAACAGTCAGGCGCCATAGATTGCAGGGTGTGGCAAAACATGGCTGCACGTAGTACCTAAACTGCAGCAGCATCCGGGAGCAAGTTTCTATGATATAGCATTCACGAAGCATATAACACAATCGGTGCTGATGGAAGCTGTGTTGTTTTTTATTGATTCTTATAGGGGCGTGGTTTGGCACATTTGTAATCCTGTCAACCTGAAGCGTCTCTGAAGGCATATGGTATTTATGGCTGATATGGTATTTATCCAGATATCAGTTCTCCCAGTCAGACCTAAAACATCTCGTTCTTTCAAGACAAAACTGTTTGGCCATTTCAAAATTTAGAGTTTCCATTTGCTGGGTGGAAGGTGATTGCTGTCTTGAATATGTACCAAAACCCTGTTCTAACATTTGTTGCTAACTTGATATTGCTAGAGTGGCCAATTGTTTGCCTTCAGGAGGTGAGGGAATTTCTCCTTTTTGATGTCATCGTGAAAAGTGTCTTCTTGCTCAGTAGAAGTCGCAAGTGTTCACATGATCTTAAAGTATGACATTTTCAACTATCTACTAAAGCTTTAAGCTCAATACTGTGTTTTAGAGGAAGTGCCACCATTTCTTCTCCTGGAGTTCCTTCTCCCGATGCGGGAGGTGGTTTGCTGCAGGCCTGGTGGTTGTCCAGGCATAGTACTGGAAGCTAGCTTGCCACCAAAATTCTAACAATGGTATTAATCTGAAGTCATCTGAAGGTGTCATTGGCCTTAATCGATTGTTTTATTATGATTTTTCAGCTGGATGGTCATATTATACCAGGCTTGAAGACTTGGTTTTCTCAGATATGCTAGCTGAGGTAACCTTTGGACTGAGGTTGTGGATCAATTCACCATGTTGAAGCCTGATCTACAGTTTGTTGTGCTTGGTTGCAGCGCCAAATGCTCTTTCAGGTTAAGATGTATTGTGAAAAGTGCGAAGATAAAGTCAGAGAAGAAGTTCTTGATGTTCGTGGTGAGGGTGATCTGCAACCCAGCTCTGCATCTGCACATTAAGCCATATTCTGTTGCAAGTGCACACTAATTTAATTATTTTGCAGGTGTTGTGGACATGAAATGTTGACCCATATCCTGCTGCAAATATGCAAACTCATTTTAGTTCTTGTGCAGGTGTTACAGGTATCAAGGTTAATAAGCGCATTTCACAAGTTGCTGTATTTGGGAAAGCTGACCTAAATTGAGTGCTGAGGATATCCTGGGTCAGAGGGCTTTGCATACACAGTGGGATGAATTTGTGAACGAGATGATGTTGTCCAAAAGGAAGGATATAGATTGGAATGCCCCTGAAAAGATTGGTCGAACCCCACAACTTTTCCATGCAAGGGTAATCAGGAGGCTGATTCGAATCAAATCAGTGAATATGTTTGCAAGAACCATTGATGGGTTCACAGCATTGCATCAAGTGGTAAAATGCCAATCACCTTTTCGAGTCTGGTTTCAGGAACATGATCAGATTTCTAGCAGGTGCAACATTGTTGATTTCTTGTTGGAAGAGATATGGCAGAAATACAGCTTTGACATGTTGGTATGGTTTGTGAATACCACAGACATTCTGAATTGATCTCTGGTGCGTTACATAGCAGAAGAAGGATGTTTTGATATTTTGAGGCGGTTGTTAGGCAAGTGCTGTTTACATAGAATGTCAATATTGTTGACTTTGATGGTTTTACACCACTCCATTTGGCTATTCAAAATGGACACACAGGTGTGGTAGAACTAGTTTTCAACTGCACAGCATTGATGGCAATGTTGGATCCCACCTAGACCAGCCGATGATCATACAGGGAATCAATCTGATGGGGGAAGCCCTTGATGAAGTGCACTTACGCATGCTTGAGCCAAACATCAGTGCCAATGTCAGCCCAGACATCCCAGATTGGGGCATTGAAGTCAATGTCAGCGCTACTGGCAAGCCCAAGCCATTTGAGCAGCATCATTTTGATATGTGTAGGCCAAATTTGCTTTCAAAAACACCTATGGAGTTATCTAGTGGCAACCTCACACCACTACATTTTGCTGCCATGGAAGGGCAGACAGACATAGTGTGTCTACTTCTGAAGTGGGAATGGATCAAATGTTGCTGCCTTGGACACAAAAGGATTTTCACCACTTGACTATTCCATTCAGAAAGGTCACTTGGAGGTGGTGAAGCTGTTGTTCGACAAGGGAGAGCAGAGGACTGGGTTCAACTACAACATCCAGATTGGTAAATTTGAAAACTTACTTCTTTTGGCCACAAAGCATGACATAGCAGTTCATCTATTGAATACATTGGGTTCGAGAATGGAGACTTCCACTGACACTACCACAAATTTCTCCTGCAATCAGAGCAGGCTATTGGCTTCAGCTGCACAGAATAATCACTTCAAAATCATCGGATACATTTTGAAGTGGCAGCCAGAGGTCAATGTAAATGAGAGAAGTGAATGGGCTGCTCATGTGGGCCTGGAGGCCACACCTTTTCATTTTGCTGCTCTCAGAGGGCATGGACAAGTGGTAAGAGAACTCTTGAAGCATCGAAACCTGGATGTCAACACTCACGACAACAAGAAGATGACGGCATTGTTGTATGCCATAGAAGCAGGCAACATGGATGTGGTGAAGACTTTGTGTGAAGATAAACTTAATTGCTTAAGGGCCAATGAAGAAAACTCAGATGAAAAAATTCCATTGCAAATAGTTGCAGAAGCTAACAACAATCCCAGCATGAAAGCAATTGAGAAGGTGCTACCGGAGCAACCTGAGGTGAAAGATTTTGTGGACAGATTATACAGGGACAGGCAAGTGTTTGTGGATGCAGCAAATGCTCTTCTTGTTGGTGCAGCATTAATTGGAAGTGTTACTTTTGCAGGTTGGTTGCAACCCCCTGTAGTCTACACCACATACTATGACTTCTCACAATCTTTTCCTGCCCCACCTAGTACTTATGAATCTTATGCCACAGTCAAGCATCGCTCAAGTGTCAAGGCATTTTGGGTGTTCAACAGCCTCTCTTTCTTTTTTGCCATTGCATCTGTCTTGGCTGGTGCAGATGCATCCATGCCAAACCTCAAAGATGCCTTCGTTGGAAGAGTTGTCAAATCAGTGAGGAGAGCCCTCATATGAGCTTCCATTCTGTTAGTGATCTCTGTTGTCTGTGTGCTTGGTGCTTTTGCCAGTGCTGGCATTGCAGTGCTACCTCCTCTCCTAAAATATGACACTAGTATGATCATCACTGTTTGTTTAGGTGGAACACTTTGCATGGTCAATCTTGCAAAAATCTTATGGAAGCTTTCAACACCAGTTCACATGCCATTGCTACCCACATTGAGATCAGTGCAAAATGGTGAGCCTTTAGAAGGTGAATAGTTAGTTCTTTGTAGTCTGTCCAATAAATGGAAGGAGTAGGGTTCCTTCTTTAGTCACACCTCACCCCTCAAACTACATACTTTTTGGTTTAATGGTGTACTAGGATTGTTAAAACAATTTATTCAGCTTATATCCATATTGCTTTCTAATCACTATTGTTTCAGGAGATTCATTTATGTTGATAGTGTTCCATGCCTCTACTCAACATCACTTTATAATTATGGGCAGTTCTGGGATTGACATTATACCTCCACTGTTATGTGCTACAGAAATTCGAGAAATATTGCCACCCTAGCCTATACATTATAATTGAGTATTTCTTGAAACCAGTCATGAGATTCAGTAACAAGAAATTGTGAACTCCTATTGATGAAATGAGAAGCCTATGATAACTTTGTCTCATGGATTTTGGATAACTCAGATTACATGTGTTTGTGCTAGTTTGACATGCTTTTTATTAGTTGTGTGTAGAATCCCTACATTTCTGAGCATGGCAAGCAGAACATGTCAAATGTATGATGCAAGCTTAAGTAAATCCTCAGCTAAGTAGCACCTCTGAATGCCATT
>Ga0116228_10001578_pt1 | contig 19081 bp, 18 predicted proteins | sample S1TSphfallax_2_FD_89694 | JGI IMG/M metagenome (GOLD analysis project Ga0116228, IMG submission 89694) | Host-associated microbial communities from peat moss isolated from Minnesota, USA - S1T2_Fc - Sphagnum fallax MG | ecosystem: Host-associated > Plants > Peat moss > Unclassified | place... | reverse complement strand
CAATATACAAATTCTGTTTTGGGCGATTTTTTGAGCTTTATTTGCACTTTACTTTAGTGTCTCGAAACCGCACATAACATGATTTGATATTAGAAAGAGAGACTTCTTGGAAGGAAAATATGTCTTACGCTCAAACCAAAACTCAGTCAAAGACTGGGTATCAAGCCGGGGTCAAAGATTACAGACTAACTTACTACACACCAGATTACACACCTAAAGATACAGATATTCTTGCTGCGTTCCGGATGACTCCTCAACCTGGAGTTCCACCCGAAGAAGCTGGAGCCGCTGTGGCTGCTGAGTCCTCTACAGGTACTTGGACTACTGTATGGACAGATTTATTGACAGACCTAGATCGCTACAAAGGTCGTTGCTACGATATTGAACCAGTTGCTGGTGAAGATAATCAGTACATTGCTTATGTTGCTTATCCTCTAGATTTGTTTGAGGAAGGTTCTGTTACTAATATGTTGACCTCTATTGTAGGTAACGTATTCGGTTTTAAAGCATTGCGAGCATTACGCTTGGAAGACTTGCGGATTCCAGTTGCTTACTTGAAAACCTTCCAAGGTCCTCCACATGGTATCCAAGTTGAGCGGGACAAATTAAATAAATATGGTCGTCCTTTGTTGGGTTGTACCATCAAACCTAAGTTGGGGTTGTCAGCTAAAAACTACGGTCGCGCAGTATACGAATGTTTGCGCGGTGGTTTGGACTTCACCAAAGACGACGAAAACATTAACTCCGCTCCTTTCCAACGTTGGCGCGATCGCTTCTTGTTTGTCGCTGATGCGATTACCAAAGCCCAAGCAGAAACTGGTGAAATCAAAGGTCACTACCTTAACGTTACGGCTCCCACCTGTGAAGAAATGCTCAAACGGGCTGAGTTCGCTAAAGAACTCAAGCAGCCTATTATTATGCATGACTACTTAACAGCAGGTTTCACAGCTAATACAACTTTAGCTCACTGGTGTCGTGACAATGGTGTTCTCCTACACATCCACCGTGCTATGCACGCTGTTATTGACCGTCAGAAGAATCATGGTATTCACTTCCGCGTACTAGCTAAAACATTGCGTATGTCTGGTGGAGATCATATCCATACAGGTACAGTTGTAGGTAAACTAGAAGGTGAACGCGGAATCACAATGGGATTCGTTGACCTCCTGCGGGAAAACTATGTAGAACAAGACAAGTCACGCGGTATCTACTTTACCCAAGATTGGGCTTCCATGCCTGGTGTAATGGCAGTTGCTTCTGGTGGTATTCACGTATGGCACATGCCAGCATTGGTAGAAATCTTCGGTGATGACTCCGTACTACAATTCGGTGGTGGAACCTTGGGACACCCATGGGGTAATGCTCCTGGTGCTACAGCTAACCGTGTAGCTTTAGAAGCTTGTATCCAAGCTCGTAACGAAGGGCGGAGTATGGCGCGTGAAGGTAATGATATCATCCGCGAAGCTGCTAAATGGAGTCCTGAGCTAGCTGTTGCTTGCGAACTTTGGAAAGAAATCAAGTTTGAATTCCAAGCAATGGATACAGTCTGATCTGAGTTAAAAGTTGACAGTTAGGAATTAAGAGTCAGAAGTTAGATTAATTCTGAACTTAATGCTCATAGTTCTTAACTTTGACGGTTTAACTTTTGTGGGTTGGGGAAAGCATGAATCTGAAGCAAATTGCGAAAGACACAGCTAAGACTCTCCAAAGCTACCTGACTTATCAGGCGCTAAAGACTGTCTTATTGCAACTAGATGAAACAAATCCGCCATTATTCTTTTGGCTGCATAACTTTTCTGCTGGTAAAGTCCAAGATGGAGAAGCATATCTTGAACAGCTATTTAAGGAAAAACCGGATTTGGCATTGCGGATTATGACGGTGAGAGAACATATAGCAGCAGAAGTGAGTGACTTTCTCCCAGAAATGGTGCGGACTGGCATTCAGCAAGCTAATATGCAGCAACGGCGTCAGCATCTAGAGAGGATTACGCAAATGGATTTATCCCCCCCTAACTTAGAAGAAGATGTAGATAAGTAATCACACATCGACAAACCTCACCCATCACCCATAACTATATACAGCTATGCAAACCTTACCAAAAGAGCGCCGTTACGAAACCCTTTCTTATCTTCCTCCTCTTTCTGACGCGCAAATTGCCAAACAAGTTCAGTACATTTTGAATCAAGGTTACATCCCCGCCATCGAGTTCAATGAAGTTTCCGAGCCAACTGAACTCTATTGGACAATGTGGAAGCTACCTTTGTTCGGCGCTAAAACGACTCAAGAAGTTTTGAGTGAAGTTCAATCTTGTCGTTCTCAATTTCCTACCTCCTTTATTCGGGTTGTAGGTTTTGATAACATTAAGCAATGTCAAATCCTCAGCTTCATTGTTCACAAACCCAACAGATATTAATAGGGAAAGGAGTCACGCCCGTCAAAGGGCTAGGTGACTCCTGACTCCATAACTCCTTTTATGACCTACTATATTGCTCCTAATTTTCTCGATAAACTGGCTATTCATATCACTAAAAACTTTTTAAATATTCCTGGGATCAGAGTCCCGCTGATTTTGGGGGTTCACGGAAGGAAGGGAGAAGGTAAGTCTTTTCAATGCGAATTAGTATTTGAGAAAATGGGGATCGAGGCGACTTTGATATCCGGTGGAGAATTGGAAAGTCCAGACGCAGGTGACCCAGCCCGCTTAATTCGCTTACGTTATCGAGAAACGGCGGAATTAATCAAGGTTCGCGGTAAAATGTGTGTACTTATGATTAATGACTTGGATGCAGGTGCGGGTCGTTTTGATGAAGGAACTCAATACACTGTCAATACACAACTAGTAAATGCTACGTTGATGAATATTGCAGATAATCCCACAGATGTACAGTTACCCGGAAGTTATGACTCAATACCATTACGTCGTGTACCGATAATAGTCACAGGTAATGATTTTTCTACCCTTTATGCGCCATTAATTCGGGATGGAAGGATGGAGAAATTCTACTGGGAGCCTAGTCGCGATGATAAAGTGGGAATTGTGGGGGGAATTTTTGCTGAGGATGAACTTTCATCCCATGCGGTAGCAGAGTTAGTTGATACTTTTGGTCACCAAGCAATTGATTTTTTTAGTGCTTTGCGATCGCGCATCTACGACGAACAAATCCGCCAGTTTATCCATCAAGTCGGATTTGAGAATATATCTCAGCGCGTGGTGAACAGTATAGAAGGTGTACCAGTTTTTCAAAAACCTAACTTTACTCTATCTGAGTTGATTAATGCTGGTCACTTAATGGTAAATCAACAACAGCGAGTAGAAAATTCTCAATTAGTTGATGAGTACAATCGTTTAAATAGAGGAAGGAATTATCAACAACCATCACTTAGCCAATTAACTCCTCCTGTAGTTATAAAACCAGTCACACCCGACCATTATCCCTCATTAGACCTAGAGATACAGAACCAAATTCGTCAAATCTTGTCTCAAGGTCATCAAATAGGGATTGAGCATGTAGATGAACGGCGGTTTCGGATTGGATCTTGGCAAAGTTGTGGTAAAATGATGGATACTGCGTCAGATGCTATTTCGACGCTGGAATCTTGTTTAGCTGAATATCGTAGTGAGTATATTCGACTAGTAGGAATTGACCCAAAAGCAAAAAGACGAGTTATAGAAACAATTATTCAACGTCCGCATTAACAGGTGTGAGAAACAGTTTAGCTTCTGCTAATCTCCTCCGCTTTAGTCCTGCTTCGACATTGCTTCCAGGATTTCTGTACTTGACAAAAGTGTCTTCAATTTGATCCCACTGCTTATTTTGCAAAACTCTAGTCATACTCGTAAAGTTAGGTTTTCCATAAAAATAAGCGCCTAAGTTATAACTGAAACTCAATAATGCTCCCTGTTGATTCACATTCAAATCATTCCATACCGGAATTTTGGCTATAACTGGTAAATAGTTCTGTTCGAGTTGGAAAATTAGCAAATCATCTGCTTCTGCTTGGGTGATTGTTTCACCTAGTACCCATTGACTACCATCTTTTTTACAAGTGGAACCCCAGCCAATGGTGTAAGGTTTACCATTAGTTCGAGGGTCAGGGTAAACTTCTAAGTTACATCCTTCAAATTGCTTGATTAAATCAACTCCCGGAAGGGGTAGTTTTCCAGATATACCACCATAAAGGTTACTTATCTGAGCTACTGTTACAACAGGCTCGATTACGACTGGTTGATTTTGGAGAGCAGCGTTTAAAGCGTTCTGAGTTGTTACTCCCACAATTCCATCAGCTGGAAGACCTTGTTGTTGTTGAAACTGTTTGACTGCGATCAGAGTTTGACCGCCAAAAATACCATCTATCTCCCCTGGGTTGAAATGGAGTGAGGAGAGAATTTCTTGTAATTGTTCTACTTCAACACCTTTTGATCCTGGTTTTAAGATTTCATTGGTGTCGAGACTTAGGGGACTGAACATAATTGGGAAAATCGGCTATACACTTATCAGTATATCTGACAAGGTTTCCGATTATTCGGGCAATCTTGAATACTTAGGACGACAAGGATTACCCCAACAAACTTGTCCTGCGGGAATATTTGAGAAAACGTTACTCCGCACACCAATCACAGCGTTAGCACCAATTTCCACACCTAGACAGATAAAGCAATCTGCGGCGATCCATGCTCCATTACCAATATTAATAGGTGCTGTTTTTAAACCAAAAGCTGGGTCTTGCAAATCATGACTACCAGTACAGAGATAGCTTTTTTGGGATATAACGCAATGTTCTCCCACATGGATATGGTCAAGACTATAGAAAACTACATCATCCCCAATCCAACTATAATCCCCAATTTTAATTTTCCAAGGATAAGTAAACCTGGCTGTTGGTCGAATAAGTACTCCTTTACCAATATCAGCACCAAAAAGTCGCAGCAAACTACAGCGTAAAAAACTGCAGGGTTGTGGAGTCAGAGGAAAAGCGATCGCCTGTACCAGCCACCAAAGTAAAATGTACCATCCTGGTTTTCCCCTGTTAAACCATGATTGATTGTACTGGCGTAAATCGATAAAAGGAAGATCATTAGTCATGGAAACTCAAATTACAGTTAAATAGCAGTGCGTTTAACTTCTGGAGGATTCAGAGATTTTGGGTGAGGTTTGGAGGTGAGAGATACATTTAAAAATCCGCCACAATTGCGCAATTCATAAAGCTTGACACCTATTTGATATTCATATTGACTGAGCAACCTACCATATATATATCCAGCTTTCCCATCCAAAAATCCCAACTGGATAATGTAAAACAGAATAAATCTTAATAATGGTTTTCCTGGTAAGCGTACCCATATTTTCTTTAAAAAGCGTTTGCGTTGGACTGGATCGCCTAATATATTCGCGCCGATAGTTCCAGTGTCATCTTTTCCGGAGAGTAAATTTAAATAAACCCTTGCTTCCCAATTAGAATAGCGATTATGTCTTTCTAGCCAATGGTAAATATCACGGAAGTCTTCGTGGAGCATATCATTTTGTAGGTAGCCAACTTTCCCCTGTAAAATTACATGTTCGTGAACTTCATTATCACCGGTATTAGGGATCTCCTCTGTGCTGAGGTTTTCATAGCGTCCTAAGCGATGCTTAAATAAGCGCAGATTCCAATCAGGGTATTTTCCCCCATGACGAATCCATTTACCTAAGAAAAATACTCTGCGGTTGAGATAGTAGCCGTCATATTCGTTTTTGTGGATAACTTCCCCAATTTCCCTCCATAATTCCTCTGGAATGCGCTCATCACAATCTACAATTAACACCCATTCGTGAGAGAAATCTATTTCATCTAATGACCAATTTTTCTTTTTCGGCCAGCGACCATTAAATTTGAATTGTAAAACTTTTGCCCCATAGCTTTCCGCAATTTCCACAGTTTTATCGCTACTCTGGGAATCGACTAAAAATATCTCATCTGCTAGTTCTAGGCTCGTCAGACAAGCGTGTAAGTTTCGCTCTTCATTTTTGGCAGGAATCAATACAGAAACGGGTATTTTTGATGACATAATATTCATTAATATGTATGTATGTATTACTATTTACTTCTTGTCTGTTGTAAATAGCATTCCTTTAATAGCAGCATTTAAGTAGCCAATTTGTCCATAAGCATAGACAAACTTGTCAAATCTTTCTGCTGGATCGGCAATATGTTGTAATGATTTATATAAGCCACGAAAAAATCTTTCCCCTCCTCTTGCTAATTGGCTAATACCTGCTTGACCAGCAAGTTGTTCTCGATAGCATTCACTGATACCTTGCCACCAGCCCCGGTGTAAAAACCAAGACCGTTTCAACCGTTCTGGAGCAACATTGTGAGCTACCGTAGCCATTGGTAAATAGTATACCTCCCAACCCCGACGCAGAGCCAATTCAGTCATTTGTAGTTCTTCATTAGATAGGAGGTTTTTACCAACTCTGCCTAATTGAGGGTCAAATCCACCCACTTCAGCCAGAAATTGGCGACGGATGGCATAATTTAGCCCTCTAGGTGTAAGGCTCGGCTTTTGAATCAAGACATCCCTATCTCCCAAGTCGTAAGCTCCTAAATTTGCAGCTAGTCCCGGAGATAACCATTTTGGCGGCTGGACTCCTGGAGGCCAAATCAGGGTTACTTTCCCACCAGCGATCGCCAATTGGGAATTCTGCTGATAAGCAGAATATAACGAGTCTAGCCATTGAGGACTGGCGATCGCATCATCATCTAGATAGGCGAGAAGATCGGCTTTAGCATTTTTAGCGCCTGTGTTCCGCGCCACAGACAAACCAATAGTTGGCTCGTAAATATATTTGATCCGGGAATCAGCTGCTTTTTGTTGGACAACTTCTGGAGTGCGATCGCTAGAGCCATTATCGACTACAATCACTTCAAATAAAGCTTCCGTATCCTGAGATAACAAGCTGTCAATTGCTGCACCTAAGTAGGTATCTCGATTGTGAGTACAGATAATAGCAGAGATTTGCATATCTCCCATGGGATAAAGGTTGGTTAGTTGGGTATGTAAATAACTACTCTCTCGGTCTTGACTGTGAAAGCGGAGCCGGAACCGCTTCGCCTCATAATTATATTTGAGTGACTCACCATCTGCTAACTCAGTTTAAACCATAAATTACTGAGTTACCAGTTTAGTTTTGGTCTAGATGACAAAACTTAAGTTTGCTGAATATTTCCATGTAATACTACCAAGGTTTCAGCTAATTGAGCCAGACGGGTTTCTAAATATTGCTTGCGTCCTAGTAGTTGGCGTAGTCGTTGATGACGAGCGATCGCCATACTCACACTGGGAACTTGTTCTGGAGGACATGGGCGTGACCAAGTTTTTCCACTAGCATCCACGCCACAAAGACGATAATCAGTACGTGATAAGGGGACTTTCTCACCCTGTTCGCAAATTTCTTCTACATAGTCCATCAGGCGGTCAATTTCGGCATGACGAAGCGTAGCAGTCCCACCCTGTTCTGTTTCTGGGGGATTTGATTCTAACCAGCCATTGACAATTGGCCCTTCTAAATAAATATTCTGGATTTGGTGGAGGATACTTTGTAGTTCCATTTGCCAGCTAGCAACAATTTTTTCAATGTCTTGGAGGATATTCATCGCCAATGCTGGGTTAGCTCCATGACGATGATTACTAAAGTGAGGAGTTTTAAATTTGGGTAAAACTGGCGTTTGCTCACCATGTTGGCTCGCGGGAAATGTGGGGACAGAATTATGCTGGGGAAATAAAATGGGTTCTGGAACGAAGGGAGAAAAAGTATTCTCACTTATATCTACTGTATTAATTGTATTAATATTGTCTGCTGAATTCCCCACTTCACTATCTAGAGATGCTTGAGCCTTAATGCTAATTCTAAAGGAAAAGGAGCGTTTTTTTGATTCATGGGCTTCTGTGTTCAAAATAGTGTTGCGAGTGCCTAAATCATGTAAAGTAGCCTCAATCCTTTTCAAGCCTGCTTTCATAAAAAATACCCCAAAAAAATTTATTTTCTCTACTGGACAGGTTAAATCAACAAATATAAGCGCCTTTTTTGATCATACAAAAACAATATTAACCTAATAGATAGTGAATAAAATAGATTAACGCATATGAGTCCAGCCATTTTGGTCACAGGTCCAGCCCGCTCAGGAAAAAGCGAATGGGCGGAAAATTTGGCGCTTCAGTCCACAAAAGCAGTTGTTTATCTAGCAACAGCCCAGGAAGATCCAGAAGATCAAGCATGGCAACAACGTATCCAAAAACACCAGCAACGCCGTCCTCAAGATTGGCAAACTCTTTTGGTACCACGGGAATTAACAGCAGCACTGGCTGATGCTGACCCTGAGAGTTTTCTGTTGATCGATTCTTTAGGAACTTGGGTAGCTAATTTACTCTCAGAAGATGAATTAAATTGGGAATGTATATTAACAGATTTGCTCAAAACTGTCCAGTCATCTGCGGTAGAAATGGTATTTGTAGCTGAGGAGACGGGGTGGGGTGTTGTTCCAGCATATCCGTTGGGGAGAACTTTTCGCGATCGCCTGGGTACTTTAACTCGTCGATTGGGTGGGATTTGTCAAACTGTTTATCTAGTTACTGGTGGTCATGTCTTGAATTTAAGCCTGCTGGGGCAACCGCTAGAGGAGGGAGGAATTTTTCGGAAATAGATATAACCTATTTGGGCAATATATTGGGCAAAATTTGGTAATAAAGTTGGCAAAAAATGGGAGTGACTCAAATTTTTATTCCAGATATTGTATTAATCAAGCGAGAGGTTGAGGAAACAGCAAGTCATCATCAACTTCCCGCGATTAATTGATAATCAAGGAGTAATCTACTATGTCTCACTTACTTTTTACCGAAGTTTCTGCTGAACAACAAGAACTAGTTGCTGGTGGTAAATACGGGAGTAATAAAACCACCAACCTACAAGCAAATACTGTATATGTGATCGACCTGTTTGGTCAACAAAATGTTAATGTTGGTATCATTCAAGGAAATGTAGGCAGGATTAAAGATACTGCTGGTAATGCATTCTTTGGTTACTAAGCAGAGAAGTTATTTCTCTGGTGATTGAAACCCAATCTTCAAGGTTTCATACTAGACAAAGCTTACACATGATAAGTTGTAGTGTATAACATCTATTGTTGAGCACCAATTGCTTAATTTTGTCTAAGCCTAAAATAGTCAGCTATCAAGTAGATATAAATTAGATTAGTTAACGATCTATTCTTATATCTTTTGGATGCTGACTATTTTTTTAATATAAATCCCTACACCCTAATTCCTGGAAATACATATTGCCCAATTGGGAAATCAAGTTGGTTAAAAGTGGTAATGAAACAACTTATATTTTCTAGATATCGTATTAATTAAGCAGGGAAATAATCAAATAAAAATTGATCATAACTTGCTACAGTCAATCAATCAGAACTAAGGAGAAGTATATCATGTTCAACACCATTTTTAACGAAATTTCGGTTGAGCAACAAGAACTAGTATCTGGTGGAAAATTAGTCTCCATTTATAGAAACGCACTGGATTTAGCACTGGATAAATCCTCAGAAGTTATTAAGTTAGCTAATTTTTTGGTTCAACCTTTTTAGATAACGAGAAACAGGGAACAGTAAAATCCCCCTAATTTTAATTAGGGGATTTGGATGAGGACGTATTTTTCTTGTGTTGCGCACCTCGAAAAAAATGTTTTTATTTCTTGTCATAAATAAATTTAGTTGCTCTAGATCCAAAATTCGGGCAGGTTTTTCTTACTGTTCCCTGTTTCCTTGATATATGCAATTTAAATTCTTTGTTTCTCAAATATATCGCTAATGAAAAGCCCGTTAGTCAAACAACATACTCAAGAGGACTGTGGAGCAGCTTGTCTCGCATCGATCTCCAAATATTATGGACATATTTTTACCATTAGCTATATTCGTGAAGCAGTAGGGACTGGACAATTTGGTACAACTTTATTAGGACTAAAAAGAGGAGCTGAAACACTTGGTTTTAATGCGCGTCCAGTCCAAACAACACCAGAAGTACTCAAGAAAATCAACGAAGCACCTTTACCAGCGATTATCCATTGGAATGGTAATCACTGGGTAGTTTTATATGGGAAAAAAGGCAAAAAATTCCTAGTAGGTGACCCAGCTATAGGTATACGTTATTTATCTGACAAAGATTTAGCAGCAGGTTGGGCTGATTGGCTGATGTTATTAGTCGAGCCAGACCCAATCCGCTTTCTGGAGCAAAAAAACCAGAAAGTCGCTGGCTTATGGCGATTTTTTCAACGCGCTTGGATTTACCGTCATATTCTTGCTCAAGCTCTCCCACTAAATTTAATTCTGGGGTTATTATCTTTATCTTCCCCTTTTTTACTCCAAATTCTGACTGATGATGTCTTAGTTAGAGGTGATACAAAATTACTCACCACTGTAGTCATTGCTGTAATTGTGATGAATGGGATTTCTAGCGGTCTTGGTTGGGTACAATCCAACTTGATCGCCCATTTCGCCCAACGAATGCAATTAGGGCTAGCTATGGAATTTGGACGAAAAATTCTCCGTTTACCTCTCAGTTATTATGAAGCTCGACGCAGTGGTGAAATAGTTAGTCGTCTCCAGGATATTGAACAAATTAACCATTTAGTTTCTCAAGTTATTGTTAGTCTACCTAGTAAAATATTCATCGCCGCCATTTCTTTAGGTGTAATGATTTTTTATAGCTGGAAACTGACAATCTTAGCTTTAATAGTATCTGGGGTGATGACGTTATCTACAATTATATTTCAACCAAGTTTACGGCGCAAGACGAATGAAGTTCTCGTTACAGAAGCCGAAACGCAGGGTATTTTAGTAGAAACTTTTAAAGGCGCGCTGACTCTGAAAACAACCACATCTGCTCCCCAATTTTGGGATGAATTAGAAAGTCGCTTTGGTCGGTTAGCAAAATTAACATTAAATACTATCCAAATCGGGATTATTAATACTTCTTTTTCTGGCTTTGTTTCCAGTGGTGGGAGTATTCTACTGATCTGGTTTGGAGGTAATCTAGTAATTAACCCTCTAGAACATTTAAGTATTGGTCAATTGCTAGCATTTAACTCAATGAATGGTAACTTTTTAGGATTGATCGCTACAGTTATCTCCTTCGTTGAGGAATTTACCCGCGTCAAGACTTCACTACAACGGTTGACAGAAGTTATCGACGCGACTCCCGAAAATCAAGATGATGGTCAAAAGCCGTTTGTGGATATCTCTGGAGAGGCTGATATAGTTTGTACAAATATTAGCTTTCACTATGCTGGTCGGATAGAACTACTAGACAACTTTTGTTTACGAATTCCTGGTGGTCAAGTTACTGCTTTAATTGGTAAATCCGGTTGTGGTAAAAGTAGTTTAGCCAAATTGATCGCTGGTTTATATGAATTAAAATTTGGCAATATTCGGATTGGAACTTATAACTTACAAGACCTTTCTCTCGATTGTTTAAGACAACAAGTGATACTTGTTCCCCAAGATGCTCACTTTTGGAGTCGTTCGATAGTAGAAAACTTTCGTTTAGCAGCACCTTACATCACGTTTGAGCAAATTGTCAGAGTTTGCGAAGTCGCCGGTGCTGATGAGTTTATTAGCCAGCTACCTGCTAAATATCAAACTATCTTAGGTGAATTTGGGGCGAATATTTCTGGTGGACAGCGCCAAAGGTTAGCGATCGCCAGAGCGATAATTACAGATCCGCCAATTCTGATTTTAGATGAATCCACAAGTGGACTCGACCCAGTTAGTGAAGCAGAAGTCTTATATAAATTATTTCAACACCGTCAAGGTAAAACTACGATTCTGATTACTCACCGTCCTAGAGTCATTAATCAAGCTGATTGGATAATTATGCTAGAGCGAGGAAAGTTAAAACTGGAAGGTTCATTAGCAGATTTACGCACTAAACCAGGAGAACATTTAGATTTCTTGATTCCTTAATAATCTTTCTTATAATTATGCTTTATCGTCATAATCGAAATTGTGTCACTACACCTTTAAGCGAAGATTCGATTCCTCCGATTAGTCGTTGGACTTATTTAGCAGGAATATTTCTTGTTGGGACTGGATGTATTATTATTAGTTTGTCTTCATGGGTGAAATATAATGTCACAATTAAAGCTAGTGCAACAGTAAGACCTGTGGGTGAGACTCGTGTTGTTCAAGCGGAAATAGATAGCACTGTTAAATATATTTTAGTTAAAGAAGATCAGGTGGTTAAACAGGGAGATGTAATTGCTAATCTAGATGTAGAAGAACTGTTAATTAAAGAAAGTCAAACAGCCGGAAATATTCAACAAATTAAGTTACAACTGATACAAATTGATAGCCAAATCCATACTTTAGATATTCAGGTTATGGCTGAAATGAGAGTTATTAAGCGCACGGTCGCGGCTACTCAAGCTGAATTGTTACGCAACTTGCGCGAATATAAAGAGCGACAAATTGATACTAGTGCTGAATATCTTACAGCTAAAGCAAATTTAAAAAAAGAAAATATCGGCTTAATGAAGGCTCAAGCTGATTTAAACTTTGCTCAGGCAGATAGAGATCGTTATCAGCTACTTTCTGGAGATGGAGCAGTAGGAAGACGCGAATTTGAGGAGAAAAAATTAGTTGTGGAACAGTCAAAGTTAAGTCTGGAGGAGGAGGAAAAAGCTGTTAATATAGCCCAAATTAAATTGTTATCAGCCCAAGCTGCAATTAATCCCACTAATGCTAATGTGACTATTGCTCAAGAACATGTTCCCCAAGAAACTGCTAAAGGAGAAGCCAGTATTGCTGCTTTAAATAAAGAAAGAGAATCTTTAGTTCAGAGAAAAGTGGAGCTAAAAACTCAACTTGTACAGTTTGAAAAAGACCTGGAGCAATTAAAAGCTCAACTCAAAAAAAGCATTATCGTAGCTACTAGTAGCGGGATTATCCTCAAACTTAACTTACGAAATCCGGGTCAAGTTGTACATGTAGGTGAATCTATTGCGGAAATTGCACCTGATCGCGCTCCTTTAGTGATTAAAGCCATGATTCCCACAGCTGAAATTAAAAAAGTTACCATCGGGGAAGAAGTAAAATTGCGGGTTAACGCCTGTCCTTATCCTGATTATGGTACTCTCAAAGGCTATGTGAAAACTATTTCTCCAGATACAATTACAGCGCCAAACAAAAATGCAGATACAATGGCTCAAAACTCCACCAATAGTTACTTTGAAGTCACAATTAAACCTGAGGGGATAAAATTTGGCAATGACCGTCATAAATGTCTGATTCAATCGGGGATGGATGCTAGTGCTGATATTATTTCTCGCCGAGAAACAGCACTACAATATATCCTCAGAAAGGCTAGATTGATTTCTGATTTATAAGGAGGAATCCCACTACACCCTACACCCTACACCCTCTTTCTATGCGAGAGAGAATTCAGCAAGCGCTACAATGGTGGTCACGGAGACAATCAATTAAATTATTTTGGGAAGCGGAGATAATCCGGGATAGTTTATTACAAGAATGTTTTACAATTCGGCGTGGTTTAGATTTGTTGGTTCAAGATAATCTGGATTCTTCATCCCCTCAAATGCAAGCTTACCTGCAAAAAATTGATGACTTTCATCTGGCTTTAGTCAAATTAAGCGATCGCCTATGTCCTACACCTATTCAACAGAGTTTACCCTTATCGATTGAGTGTCTGTTAGAAACATTCTTAGAATCTAGTCCCCATCTATACTATCAGATAGATTTACCCTTATATTGGCAAACTGAGGAGTCAACTGAACGTAGTCTGTTAATTTTACGCATTCTAGAAGAATTATTTATCATCATAATCCCAGAAATTTGTATTCCAGTTTCAGTTTATATCAACTTGAAAAATCAAAAAAACCGCCAAAGCTTAGTTATAAAAATAACTTATCCTGACATCTCTACTCTCATGCTTTATGCCAGTTTACCAGAATTAAAATATTTGCGAGATAGTTTTCAGGTTTTAATCTCAGGTAAATGTCATTATTCCAGACAAAGTCTGAGTCTATCATGTATTTTTTCTTGGTAGTGATCAGAGGGATAAAAGGAGTAGAGAAAAAGAAGGGTGACATACCTCAGACCAAATCGATTAGAGGTAATACGATCAATAGCAAGAGACAATTCTCAAAGAGCAGATAAAAATAAAAAAACTATCTGGAGATAGATGCCAAAAATACTTGTTTTGTGATATTTAGATAAGGGTGTAATATGAAGCAAGTTTTATCAGCCAATTCATTACTGAAAATTCTGGTTATTGATGACCATGAATCCGTTTTAAGTGGAACTGTAGAAACCTTGAAAAAAAGTTATCCGCAGACGGAATTTGTCACAGCGACAAATTCCCATCATGCTCTGGAGCTAGTTGCTAACTTTCAGCCTGATTTAGTCGTGATGGATCTTTCCATTCCCGAAAAAGTAGGGATGAATGCTCGACCTGATACAGGTATTCAACTACTGAAAATTTTAATGAAACATTATCCTTACTTAAATCTGGTCGTACAAAGTGTACATGTCAGAACATTAGTCAGGATTAGTCCTGATATTGATATCCATAAAGGGGGTTTTACTGTTGCGGATAAAAGCCTGTCTACCCAGGAAATGTTAACCCGCGTTGATTGGTCATTACAAGGTTTAACTCATACAAAAAATATTAAGGGTATTCATTCGGGGTTGGAAATAAAACCTGAGTGGTTGAAAGTTTTAACTCTCGCATTTGAGCAAGGACTACAAGATAAAGCGATCGCTGAACGGATGCGGATATCGGAGCGGATGGTACGCCATTATTGGAGTAAACTACAGGACGCTTTACAGATTTATCCTGAAGAGGGGAAAAATATCCGCATTCAAACCGAAATGCGAGCGCGTGAAATTGGTTTGATTGATTAGCCAATTATATCGGTTTATGCGGGATAAAATCTGGAAAAAAGTTATCGAGGAAATCAAGATTCTCCAGGTTGGTGTAATACCAGGATTTACCATAATTGCCATAGTGTTTGTGACTCGTCTAACTGGTTTTATCCAACCATTGGAATGGTTAGTTTTGGATACATTTCTACAACACCGACCACCAGAAAAGATAGATGAGAGAATTGTCATTATTGGAATTGATGAAAAAGACCTACACCAGCATCAAAATTATCCTCTATCTGACCATGACTTAGCGACTTTATTGAACGAAATACAAGTTTATCAACCCAGAGTTATTGGTCTTGACCTCTATCGGGATTTACCAGTAAATCCTGGACATAATCAACTTGTGGCGACTTTTAAAAAGTTAAAAAATTTAATTGCTATTGAAAAAGTATTACCTGATACGATTAATCCACCATCCACATTACCCAAAGAGCAAATTGGTTTTGCGGACCAATTGATTGATAGTGATGGTAAGCTGAGACGGACTTTACTGGGAACACCAACCAGCAAAGGCTATAAATTCTCTTTGTCATTACGTTTAGCAGCAGCTTATCTGTCTGGTATAGGTATCAGTTTAGAAAATGGCATCAGCGATCGCACAGCTATGCGTTTTGGTTCGGTTGAATTACCAAGATTTTTAGGAAATTCAGGGGGATATATTGCTGGTGATGATGGGGGAGTTCAGATATTGCTGAATTTTCGCAGTGGTGTATCCAGATTTAGAACGTTGTCCTGGAGAGAGCTAGAAAAAGGAAAATTCAATCCTGACTGGATCCGCAACCGGATAGTGATTATTGGGATGACTGCGGCTAGTAGCAAAGACTTTATCACCACCTGCGCAATTCCATCAGAAAAACCTGCGCGAGGAAGAGTGTATGGCGTAGAAATCCAAGCTCATGTGGTTAGTCAAATTATTAGTGCTGTACTTAACTCGCGACCCCTATTAAATACCTGGCGACAAGAATGGGTCTATATCTGGATTACTGTTTGGGGTGTTTTAGGAATGATTAGTGCGCGATTAACCAAATCTCCGGGGATAAATCTTCTAGTTATTAGCGTTGCTATTTCTGGTTTAACTGGGATTAGTTATTTGCTCTTAGTTTTAGGATGGTGGATTCCCCTAGTTCCATCTGGATTAGTCCTGATTTTAAACGGTATGGGACTAGCAAGCTTATATCAACATGACCAAGCCTTGAAGTCCCAAATACAAGCGCGTCAAATCATAATTGAAAGTACATTTGCGACAATTCATAATGGACCATTACAGAGTTTATCGAGAGTTTTAAAACTTTGTCAAAAATCAGATTTACCAGTTAGTGAATTATTACCACAGCTAGAACAAGACCTAGAAAAATTGAATCAAGAAATGCGGGGAATATATGAGCTTCTACAACAGGAGCAGCTGAATCAAGAACAGAGCCTTTATCTAGGAAATAGTCAGGTAATTAACTTACAAAACCCCCTACATGAAATTTTCTATCAAGTTTATAGCTATACTTTAGAGCGGGAGTTTCGTTGGTTTAAAACTATCAAAATTAAAATCCGCACGTTTTCACCAATAGATGAAAGAAATTTAAGTCTGGAAGACAAACGAGGATTATGTAGATTCTTAGAAGAAGCCCTATGCAATGTTGGTAAACATGCACTAGGAGTAACTTGGCTTCAAGTTAACTGCTGTGCATTTACAGGTTGGAACAAACTCAGCATTATTGACAATGGGTTGGGAATTCAATCATCTCACGAAGGTAGAGGGACAGAGCAATTTAAAAACTTAGCCCGACAAATCAAAGGGAAATTTCGCCGAGTTACACTAATTCCTAGAGGAACCTTATGCGAATTATCTTGGCCTCTACCTAATTTATTGCGCTTCGGTATCAGAGCGTAGAGTCCTCAATACGGTTCGATTAAAGAACCCCACCCTAACCCTCCCCTTGCTAAGGGGAGGGGATCAGATTCTATTTCCCCCCAATGCATCCGGGGGTTTAAGGGGGGTCTTTTCAGTGAAGTAAGTGAAAACCGAACCGTATTGGTAGAGTCCTAAGGTGTAGTTGAGAAAAATGCAAATGACTTTGACATGAAACACGTTCTAGATAAACTTTTCCATCCAAGACTTACAATCACTTGCTCTATCACTACATTAATATGTTTAACTCAAATTGTAGTCGCTGGATATCAACCCCCGTCCGATCAAAAAACTCCTAGTGGAAACTCAGACTCATCAGGTGTAAGGGTGAGATCATAATTTTGCTCGAAAAGCGTGCCATTATTAGGTAATAGAGCATAGAATTAATCAGGAGTAAAGCTAAAGGTTGCTGTGCAAATCACATTTTTAGGGACAAGTTCCGGCGTACCCACAAGATCACGAAACGTTTCCAGTGTTGCACTCAGATTACCCCAAAGGGCTGAACTTTGGCTATTTGATTGTGGTGAAGGAACTCAACATCAACTATTACGGAGTGATTTAAAGAGTAGCCAACTCTCCCGAATTTTTATCACCCATATGCATGGTGACCACATTTTCGGCTTGATGGGACTTCTTGCTACTTGTGGACTAGCAGGAAATGTTTCCCGGATTGATATCTATGGTCCATCGGGATTAAATGAATATCTTCAAGCTTGTTCCCGTTACTCTCATACCCATTTTTCTTATCCCATCAAAGTTCATCCAGTTCGTCCTGGTGTGGTTTATGAAGACCAGGAATTTACTGTGACTTGCGATCTTCTCCATCATCGGATTCCAGCTTTTGGCTACCGGATAGCAGAAAAAGACCGTCCCGGACGGTTTGATGTCGAGCAAGCTAAAGCCTTACAAATTCCTTCTGGACCTGTTTATGGTCAGCTTAAACGTGGTGAAACAGTAACTTTAAGCGATGGGAGAATAATTCATGGTAATACGCTGTGTGGGGAAGATGAAATCGGGCGCAAGATAGCTTACTGTACAGATACCATTTACTGTGAAAGTGCTGTGGAACTAGCTAAGGATGTTGATGTGCTGATTCACGAAGCTACTTTTGCTCATGAGGATGCGGATATGGCTTATCAACGTTTGCACTCTACAACAACAATGGCTGCACAAACAGCCCATACAGCAAACGTGCGTAAATTAATTATGACGCACTTCAGCCCACGTTATGCGCCAGGTAACCCCATAGATTTAAAAGATTTACTGGAAGAAGCCCGGACTATTTTCCCTCAAACATATATGGCGCATGACTTCATGATTTATGATGTTCCCAGGAGGAGGGAAGTAGAAGGGAGCCAGGTGGGTGATTGAGCAATATCCAAGTTTCATCAGATATTTATAATTCTTGTGCTGATAGAAAGTCTATCTGGATGAATTGTGGATTATTTGATGGAGTAGCTCTTGATAGTGGCTAAAACTGGTTTAATTCGTAAACGATCGGTTAGGAAATCTACCAAAAGTGGAATTGATCTAAATCAAATTTTTGCTCTTATCCTCCGGCGACGATTTTTTATTTTCGGCGTTTCTTGCATGGTAGTTTCAATGACAACTGTGGGAGTTTTAACTACTAAACCTATCTACCGGAGTGATATGCAAATAATTGTCAGTTCTAATTTAAATCAAAGATTACTGACAAATGAAACTCCACCGGAGCAAAGAAATGGACTAAATGACTTTCATAATGACTTTCATATTCCACCTGTAGACTATATTACCCAGGTGCGACTAATGGAAAGCTCTAAACTGGTTCAAAAAGCTATATTATTACTCCGGGCTGATTACCCTAATATTACTATAGAAGATATTAAAGGTAATAACACAACAGGTAAAAAAGCATCTTTAGAAGTGACTCCATCCGCAGATAATTCAGCTAAAAATCAGAGTTTTAGCCGAATTTTTATCGTTTCATTTAAAGACCATCATCCTAGAAAAACACAGAGGGTATTACAAGCACTAGAAAAAGTCTATCAAGACTATAATATTGAACAAAAAAAACAGCGATTAAGTCAAGGAATGGCTTTTATTAATAATCGTATTTCCCAGGTACAAAAAGACCTAATAGAATCCGAGAAAAAATTAGCCCATTTTCGTAAACAACATAATTTACTCGACCCAGTAGCAGCAAGTAAGGTTCTGCT
>Ga0116228_10001577_pt1 | contig 19086 bp, 17 predicted proteins | sample S1TSphfallax_2_FD_89694 | JGI IMG/M metagenome (GOLD analysis project Ga0116228, IMG submission 89694) | Host-associated microbial communities from peat moss isolated from Minnesota, USA - S1T2_Fc - Sphagnum fallax MG | ecosystem: Host-associated > Plants > Peat moss > Unclassified | place... | reverse complement strand
GGCGACGAGCTTCGTGCACGTACCGCCGGGCGCGTTCGTCGGGCCGGCGGCGTGGTTCTCGTTTGCGCTCGCGTTGCCGCGCGCGATCTTCGCTGCGGCGCTTGCCGTCGCGGCACCCGCCCTTGCGGTCGCCGTTGCGATCCAGACCGGAGTCGCGATCGTCTCGCGGATCGTACCGCGGATGGGGAATTTCTCACTCGCGTTTCCGATCGTGTTCGCGGGTGCTCTCATCGTGACGCTCGCGACGCTGCCGCTGCTCGCGCCGCTCGGCGCCCGGCCCTGGCTCGTGTTGCCGTTTGTGGGTCCACCGTGAGCGCGGAGAAACCGTTCGATGCGACCCCGGCGCGCCGCGAGCGCGCGCGTCGCGAGGGCAACGTCGCGCGCTCGACCGAAGCGTCTGCGGTCGCCGCCTTCGGTGCGGCGATGCTCGCACTCGCCTTCGTTCTTCCGGCCCTCGGTAGCGCGGCGGCACAGTTGACGCGCGTGAGCGCGCGGGATCTCTCCGCCGCACTGCCCGCCGCATTCATCGGCTTCATCGCGCTCGCTTGCGTGCCGATGGTGGCGGCGGCGCTCGCGGCGCTCGCGATCCAGCTCGCGCAAAGCGGTGGCCTGCACGTGACTGGGATCAAGATCGATCTCTCGCGGCTGAACCCGAAGAAGGGTCTGGGTCGCATGCTCGGCGGCGAGGCCGTTGTTGGCGGCGTGCGTTCGACGGCGACACTCGCGATCGTGGCGGCGGCGCTCGTGCCCCTCTTCACCGAACTCGTCACGCGCGCCGCGCTCGCGGGCGGACCGCTCGGCGCCGCCGCGTCGGCATGGGACGCGATCGAACGCGCGACCGGCGCCGCGCTCGGAGCCGGTGCGCTCTTTGCGGGCGCTGATTACGCGCTCGCGCGGCGCCGCTGGTTACGTGGCCTCAAGATGAGCCTCGAGGAGCTCAAGCGCGATCGCAAGGAGAACGACGGCGACCCGCACACGCGCTCGCGCCGCAGCTCGATGCATCGCGCGCTCGTACGCGGCGCGATCGCACGGACGCGCGAGGCCTCGTTCGTCGTCGTGAACCCGACGCATGTCGCCGTCGCGATTCGTTACGCGCCGCCCGCGGTGCCGGTGCCGGAGATCCTGGTCCGCGCGGCCGACGAGGCGGCGCTCCGCGTACGCGAACTCGCGCGTGCCGCGCGGATCCCGATCGTCGAGAACATCGTGCTCGCGCGTGCACTCTACGCGAGTGGTTCGGCCGGCGCGCCGATTCCGCGCGATACGTATGTCGCGGTCGCGCAAGTGATCGCGGAACTCGGCCGGGCGGGGCTACTCGCGTGAAGCCGCAACTGACGACGCTCTTCGCCTGCGTCGTGCTCGCGATCGTCGCGATCCTCGTCGTCCCGCTCCCGCCGGTGCTACTCGACGCGCTGCTCGCCGTGAACATCTTCGGCTCGGCACTCGTACTCTTGATCAGCCTGCGTGTCGAAGAGCCGCTCGAATTCTCTGCGTTTGCGCCATCGCTTTTGCTCGCAACGCTGTTCCGTTTATCGCTCGATGTGAGCGCCACGCGCTTGATTCTCACCCACGGCAACGAACCGGGTGGCGTCGGCTCCGTGATTCCCGCCTTCGGCGCATTCGTGGTTGGCGGGAATCTGGTCGTCGGCTTGATCGTCTTCGCGATCTTGATCACGATCCAATTCGTCGTGATCGCGACGGGCGCGCAGCGTGTCGCCGAAGTCTGCGCGCGCTTTACGCTCGATGCGATGCCGGGCAAGCAGATGGCGATCGACGCCGACGTGCACGCGGGCGTGCTCGACGTCGAGGGCGCGCGGCGCAAGCGCGCCCGCGTGCAGCGCGAGGCCGATTTCTACGCAGCGATGGACGGGGCCGGAAAGTTCGTCAAGGGCGATGCGGTCGCGGCGCTCGTGATCGTGGCGCTCAACCTCGCCGGCGGTATCGTCGTCGGCGTCGCCTACCACGGCTTGAGCCCACTCGACTCGCTGCAGACCTTCGCCCTGTTATCGATCGGCAACGCGCTCGTCACGACGCTGCCGGCGTTTCTGATCTCGACCGCGATGGGTTTGCTCGTCACGCGCGTCGCGGGCGACGGGGCGCTGGGTGTCGATCTCGCGTTGCAGCTCGTGAACCGCCCGGACGTGCTGCGCACGGCGGCGGCGCTGATGGCGATTCTGGGTTGCGTTCCGGCGCTGCCGGGACCGCTCTTCTGGGCGCTCGCGCTCGCGGCGTTCACGGCCGCGTTCTTCGCCGACAAACGCAATCGCGCCGGTGCCGCCGGCGCACGCGCGAGCGCGGAACGCGTGCGGCGCAACGCGATTCGCCGCCCGGAGATGGCGCTGGGTCTCGTCGGCGTGGATGCGCTCGCGATCGATGTCGGCAGCGATCTCTATCCGCTACTGGCCGCGCCGAACGCCGACGCCCTGCTCGACCGCATCGGAGATGTGCGCCGCGCGCTCGCGGTGGAACTCGGCCTCGTGATCCCCGGCGTGCGCTTGCGCGACGACGGCTCGCGCGCGCCCGATACCTACGCGTTGCGCGTGCGCGACCGCATCGTTGCCGAAGGCTCGCTGCGGCTCGACGTGCTCGTCGCGGTCGGTCCGCCGGGGGTGCTGGCGGAACTTGGCGGCGAGCCCGTTCGCGAACCCGTCTACGGCCTCGAGGGACGCGCGATCCCGCCCGCGCGCCGCGCGGAGGCGGCGCGCCTGGGCGCGCTCACGTTCGATGCGATCTCGATCCTCGGCTCGCACCTCTCCGAGATCGTCCGGCGCTATGCAAGCGAACTGCTCGGACGCCAAGAGTTTCACACCCTGATCGAACACCTGCGCGCGAGCGTCCCGTCGCTGGTGAAAGACGTCGGCGGCGAACTCGTTCCGATCGCGGTCGCCCACCGGGTCTTCACGCAGCTGCTCAAGGAACGCGCGTGGCCGCGCGATCCGATTGCGGTGCTCGAGGCGATGCTCGATGCCGCGCCCGCGACGCGCGATCCGCGCGAGCTCACCGAAGCGGCGCGCCGCGCAATCGTCCCGCAACAATTCCGGCGCGACGGCACGCGCGTGCTGCGCCCCCTCTTGCTCGATCCGGCGCTCGAGTCCGATCTCGCTTCGACGTGGACGGCCGGCCACGGCGCCGCACCCGATCCGCAAACGGCGCAACACGTCCGCGACCGGGTCGCCGCCTACCTCGCCGACCGCACGCGCGCACCGCACGCGATCGTGACCGGCGCGCTGCTGCGTCCGATTCTCGCCGAGTTCCTCGACCGCAGCGGCCTCGCGATCGATGTGTTCGCGTTCACGGAACTCCCCGCCGAGATCGCACTCGAACCGGCGGGGTTTCTCGAACGCTCCGAGCGCGTCGCTTAGGTCGCGACGATCGGCAGGTAGACGGCGCTGGCGTGATCGCCGCCGCGCAGAATCGAGATCGTCGCCGCGCGATAGTCCGCCGGCGTTGCATCGAAAATGTTCGGCACGAACGTTTGCGGGTTACGGTCGTAGAGCGGGAAGGCGCTCGAGGAGATCTGGATCATGATGCGATGGCCCGGCAGAATCACGTCGTTCACGTCGGGCAGCGCGAAGCGGTAGCGCTGCGGGATGTTGGCCGGGATCGCCGTCGGGTGCTCGAAACTCTCGCGATAGCGGCCGCGGAAGATGTCCGTCGCGAGCGGTAATTCGTAGCCGCCGAGTTCGGGCTGACTCGGGAAGAGCGGCGGATAGACGTCGATCACTTTCACGACGAAATCGCCGTCCGTTCCGGTCGTCGTCGCGTAAAGATCGACGACCGGCTTTCCTTGCAGCCGAACCGGCGCGCTCTCGGGCGCGGTTTCATAGGCGAGCACGTCGGGACGGCCGTCGATGAAGCGCTGATCCCGCACGAGCCACGTGCGCCACGCATCGCCGTCGGAGAAGTGCACCGGCCGCGGCGAATACGGCACCGGCTTCGCCGGATCGGAGACATAGGCGTCGGCGGCGTTCGCGACCGCCGGCCGCTCGAAGCCGAGGCCGAATGCGGCTTGCAGATAGAGCGGCGTCAGCGGATGCGCGCAGCCTTGGGTGCAGGCGCCCGGCCAATCCGCATAGTGTTCCCAGTGGTTGAGCGCCGGATCGTAGACCGTCGCGCGCGAGAGATTCGCCGGTGGACCGCCTTGCAAGTATTCGGCGAAGAACGGCAACACCATATCGTGGCGGAACTGCTCCGCGGTGTCGCCGTTCCACACGAATACGCCCAGATGATCGCCCGGGCGATTGACCTGGCTGTGGAACCATGGCCCCATCACGAGCCAGTTGTTCGCTTCGTGACCGGCCGCTTTGAGCGCGGCGAACGAATGGTTCGCGCCCCACATATCCTCTTGGTCCCAGAGGCCCTGCTCCCAGAGCGTCGGCACGTTCGAGGGATGCGCCGCGAGTTGTTTGTCGAGCGCCTGGCCTTGCCAGAACGCGTCGTACGCCGGATGCAACAGCGAACGCTTCACCCAGGGAAGCTCTTCGAGGTCGTGCGCGCGGATGTAGTCGCCGGTCGATCCGGCGGCGAGAAACTCGGTGTAATCATCGAAGTTGTCGCGCGGCACGGCGTCACCCGCGCCGCGCTGCGCGGTCTGTCCGACGTCGTAATCGAGGTTCGGATTGCGAAACGCTCCGTAGTGGAACCAATCGTCGCCCATCCAGCCGTCGACCATCGGGCTCTCGGGAACCGCGGCTTTGAGCGCGGGATGCGGATGGAGCAGCGCCATCACGACGGTGAAGCCCTCGTAGGACGAGCCGATCATGCCGACCTTGCCGTTGGATTGCGGCAGATGTTTGACGAGCCAGTCGATCGTGTCGTAGGCGTCGGTCGTGTGATCGACCGTGGTGGGGTTGAGCGGGCCGATCGGCGGCCGGGTCATGACGTACGCGCCCTCGGAGCCGTACTTGCCGCGCACGTCTTGATAGACCCGGATATAACCGGCGCGAACGTAGCCCTCGGATTCGAGCGGCAGCGCGCCGAGCAGCGTGCGGCTCTGCTCATCGCGGACGTGCTTGGCGGCGTTATAGGGCGTGCGCGTGAGGATGATCGGCGCGTCGTGCGCGCCGTTCGGAATCCAGATCACGGTGTAGAGCTTCACGCCGTCGCGCATCGGGATCATCTCGACCCGCTTCACGTAATCGCGCGGCCCCGTCTTCGGCACGAATTGCTTCGCGGGAATATCGTTGAAATCGGCGTCTTTGGTCGCGGTCCCGCCGTCGGCTGCACTGGCCCCGACGGGCGTGTGGAGGGTCAGCACAGCCGCCAGGGCGGCGGCAGAGACGATCGATTTCAAACGCATGCACGGCTCCTTGTGCGCAACACATGAGGCGATCCTTCGGCTTCGCGCGGCGTGCGTTTTGCGCTGAAACGAAACGCTGCAGCCGCGGTAGCGAGTTCTTTGAATGAAGTAGCCTTCGAAACGAACGAGGTGGCGTCTCGCATGAACGACGTATCGTCCCGCATCAATCCTGGCGTGTTCGGTCCACTCTCGATTTGTCTTGTGCTCGCCGGCTGGGTGATGGCCGCGATCGCGATTTCCGCGCTGCCGGCCCAGGTGCCGCTGCACTTTGGTGCCGATGGTACCGTGACGGGAACCGGGTCGTCGTCCGGATTGTGGTCCGTGCCTGCCCTGGCCACGGCCACGTACGTCTTCATGACGGCGCTCCAGTTCGTGCCCCAGGAAAAGTTGAACGTGCCGGTCACGATCACCGACCAAAATCGCGAGCCGGTGTATTCGCTGGCGCGCGGCCTCATGCGAGCGGCGCGTGTCGGCGTGCTCTTCACGTTCCTCGGCGTCGAGTGGGCGGAGATCCATGTCGCAGGCACGGGCGCGATCGATACGGCCGCTGTGCTCGCGGTCGCGCTACCGGTCGTGGCGATGCTCGGTTGGCTGACCTCGTTCTTCGTCCGGATGGCGCGGGCGTAAGCAGCCGCTCCAAATGCGGGTTCGCCTGCGGTGCCGAACGTGCCGCACATGACGATCGATCGTTGCAACTTCACCCGGGACCCTCGGTAAGACCGCACGTGGATACGTTGCCTGCCGCGGCGGAAGCGGCCGTGAAGCGCATCGAGGCGCTGCTCGGCCAAGCCGAGCCGCTGCTCGGCGATGCCTCCGATGAGGCGGCGTATGCGCTCCGGGAAACCGAGCGCCGGTATCTACCGGACACCGTCCGCGCCTATCTGGACATCCCGCCCGCGCGCCGCGACCCGACCGCGCAGTCCATGCTCGTCGATCAGCTCGCGCTGCTCGAACGCGCCACGGCGCAGCGGCTCGCCGCGCTCGCGGAGCGCTCCGAGACGAACCTCGCCGCCAACGGATCGTTTCTGACGGAACGGTTCGGGTCGCTGGACTCCCTGCCTGAAGCCCCGGCCGTCGAGGCGGCGAACGCCGCCCCGGCGACGCTCGTCCGGCGTGTCCTCGATCGGGTCGTCACCGACGCCGGCGCGGAGCCCGTCGCGCTGCTCGAGGTCGCGGCGACGCGCCTGATGGCTGCGTTTCCCGCCATCGTCGCGGTCCAGCGGGCCGGCTTCTTCGGCAAAGGGCCGGTCGAATCGCTCGCGCTCGACATCCCGCGCGCGACCGACGTGCTGCGCTACCTGCTCGTGCGCGACCGCTTCGGCGTTCACGCGATCGTCGAGCGGTACGTGCGGGGGATCCGGCTCAAAGCGCAATCGGTCGAGGTCGGCGAATGGACCGCAGGCCTCCTCGAGGATCTCACCACCTACGTCGAGCGCGAACGCACCGCTCGCGACATCCTCACTCGCGTGTTTGCTAAGGAGTTCCGATGAGTTTCTTCGGTTTCGGCGGCCCCGGTGGCCGCGGTCAAGGCCCGCAGCAGAGTCAGGTGCGGACGACCGAGCACGGCGTGCCGCTCGATGCGGTCGCGCGGCTGCGGCGGATGCGCGGTGAGGGCGGCCAGCCGCTCTTCACGAGCGATCTCTCGGTGTCCGAATTCGTGCTGCTCGAGCAGCTCGGCTGGCGTCCGCTCGGCCTCGTGCTCGGGTCCTCGATCTACCACGTCGGCATCCAGTACGCCAACTATTATCAGAATCAGGAATTGGATTATCTCACCGCGGCGATGTACGACGCGCGCGAGCTCGCGATGTCGCGGATGGAAGAAGAAGCCGACGTGCTCGGCGCCGACGGGATCGTCGGCGTGCGGCTCGAGGTCGGCGGGTATGCCTGGGCCGAGAACGGCTTGGAATTTACCGCGATCGGCACCGCCGTCAAAGCGCCCGAGGGTTCGGGGACGTGGCGCACGCGCGACAACAAGCCGTTCACCTCGGACTTCAGCGTGCAAGACTTCTACAAGCTCGTGAGCTCGACGGGCTACGTGCCGCGCGAGCTCGTGCTCGGTAACTGCGTGTATCACATCGCGCACCAGAGTTTCATGCAGTCCGTCGCGACCCTCGGGGCGAACGTCGAATTGCGCAACTACACCGAGGCGATCTACGACGCGCGCGAACTCGCGATGGGCCGCATGCAGGCCGAGGCCGAATCGCACGGCGCGGACGGGATCGTCGGGATGCAGATCGTCGAGAAGACGCACATCTGGAGCCCGCACGTCATCGAGTTCATGGCGATCGGCACGTCGGTCGAAAAACGCGGCGAACCGAAGACCGTTCCGATGACGTTCCAAGTGGGGCTCAACGACTAACACCGATGGACGGGTTTGGCGAGTTCCTCGGCAATTTGTTCGAGGGCGCGGGCCAAGCGGCGGAGGTCGCCGGGTGGTTCGGCGTCGATGTGCCGGGTCGCGAGGCCGACTACGAGCGTCCCGACCCGCCGGAGGCGGAGACGGCTCTCACCTACGAACGCTACCTCGCCGGCGGACCGCGCGATCTCAACATCAACGATCTCTAGGAGAACACCGTGAGCGACGATTTCTTACAGCCGCCGATGCTGGTTGCGCCGGAACCCGTGCAGGCCGTCGCGCCGGAAGCGGCGATCGGCAAGGTGCCGCTGCAAACCGACGAACGCGCCGCGATCGTCGCCGATGCGCAGCGCCAAGCCGGTGAGATCGTCGCGCTGCAACCGCAATCGCCGGAGTTCGCGGCGCGTCTGCGGGCGCTCGAATCGCTCGGCAACGAGGAGATCGTGCGCTCCGCTTCGGTCGCCAACCGGATGATGGAGCGGCCGACGCGCGCGATGGGCGCGCTCGGCGAAGGCTCCGGCGTCTCGAAGACGCTGCTCGATCTGCGCGCGACCGTCGAGAAACTCGACCCGTCACGTCAGGGCGATCTGTTCTCGCCGAAAAAGATCCTCGGCGTGATGCCGTTCGGCAACAAACTGCGCGATTATTTCCGCGGCTACGAATCCTCGCAAGCACACTTGAACGGAATCATCGAATCGCTGCGCCGTGCCAAGGACGAACTCTTGCGCGACAATGCCTCGATCGAGCAAGAGAAGTCCAACATGTGGACGCTGATGCACGAACTCGAGAAGCACGCCCTTTTGGCAAAGGAACTCGGCGACGCGGTCGATACGCAAGTGAAATCACTCCAGATCACGGATCCGGAACGCGCGCGCGTGCTGGCCGATGAAGTGCTCTTCGCCGTGCGCCAGAAGCAGCAAGACATCGCGACGCAGCTCGCGGTCAACGTCCAAGGCTATCTCGCGCTGGATTTGATCAAGAAGAACAACGGCGAACTCGCCAAAGGCGTCGAGCGCGCGACGACGACGACGATCGCGGCGCTACGGACCGCCGTCATCACCGCACAAGCGCTGGCAAACCAAAAACTCGTCCTCGATCAGATCAGCGCGGTGCGCGACACCACCTCGAACCTGATCGCATCCACCTCGCGGATGCTCAAAGAAAACGCAACCCGCGTGCAAGAAGGCGCGACCCAGCCGACGGTCGACATCGCGAAACTGCAAGAAGCGTTCACGAACGTGCGCGCTGCGATCGACGGCATGGCCGACTACCGCATCAAAGCGCTCTCCTCGATGGAACAAACCGTCAACGTCCTGGGCACCGAAGTCGGCAAAATGACCGACTACGTCAAAGAACGCCGCGCCCTCACCGGCGAAACCCCGGTGTCATCCTGACCTACCACCATGTCATCCTGACCTGCCACCATGTCATCCTGAGCCTGCCACCATGTCATCCTGAGCCTGTCGAAGGATGGGCATGAGATGACCGTGAGTGGCTCGCCCATCCTTCGACAGGCTCAGGATGACACGGTGGCGCATCGCGATGACACGGAGGCGCATCGTGATGACACGGTGGCGCATCGCGATGACACGGAGGCGCATCGTGATGACACGGTGGCGCATCGCGATGACACGGTGGCGCATCACGACGAGGCGGGGGCTATGACGACAGCGACGTGGATCCGTTGACGTGCGGGCTAGCGAGGGCGGAGCAGCCGGGGCAGCGGCCGGTGATCGTGAGGGAGGCGTCGACATCGTCGAAGCGGTGGGCGTCGGCGACGGCTTGCGCGACGCCGCGAACGTCGGCCGGCACGTTGACGATGTCGTGACAGATCACGCAGACGAGGTGATGATGCTTATCGAGCGCGGCTTCGTAGCGTGCGGCGGTGCCCGCGAACGAAAAGAGTTGGACGAGGCCGATCGAGCGCAAGATATCGAGCGTTCGGTAAATCGTTCCCAGGCTCACGCCCGGCATATCCATCCGGACGCGATCGAGAATCGTCTCCGCGGTAAGATGCGCGCCGTCTTCGAGGGCGCGCAAAATCGCGGCACGTTGACGAGTCAGTCGATAGCGGCTTTGCAGGAGACCTGCATCGACTCCCTTGGTATCCAAGAGGCGGCCCCTCCGAGGTGCGTACGGCGTTTGACGGGGGTTCGGGGGGCTGCTACAATGCGTTGGTTCTCCCCTTCCCCGAAGCGCGCGTTGTATGTGGAATAGGCTCAAGAGGCCGCTGCAGGCGGTCCTCCTTCTCGTTGTTGTCGTGCTCTGCGTCTTGCAGGTCGCCCCGATCCAGAATTGGCAGACCACGCCGATCTGGAAGTGGCATCTTGCCTCGGTCGATCAGAGCATCCACCTCGGTCTCGACCTCCAAGGCGGGGTGCAAGTGCTCTTGCAGCTCGAACCGACGGAGACCGTCCCGAAAATCACGCCGGATATCCAGAATCAGATCGTGCAGGTCATCGACCAGCGCGTGAACGGTCTGGGCGTCTCGGAGCCCGTGATCACGAAGGTCGGATCCGATCGCGTCCAAGTCGACTTGCCGGGCGTCAAAGACCCCGATCAAGTCGAGCAAACGCTCAAAGAAGAAGCCGTCCTGGCCTTCAAGATCGTCCCCGAGGCGGTCTCGGCGCGCGCGAATGCGGACAAGAAATATGCGAGCGATCCGAACGGTGCCTACAAGGATTCCGGACCGATCGTCTATGCGGGCGCCGACCTCAAGGGCGCGCAGGCGGCCTTCGGTCAGGCCGGTCAGCCCGAGATCGACTTCCAAACCAAGGACCCGAAGAAATTCGGCCAGCTGACGCGCGAAAATATGGGCAAGCTGCTCGGCATCTTCCTCGATAAGAAATTCGTCAGCGACGCGACGATCGAGGGCGTGATCACCGATTCCGGCTTGATCCACGGTTCGTTCAGCGAAGACGACACGATCCGCATCGCAAACGAACTCAACGCCGGCGCGCTGCCCGTGCCGACGAAGATCATCGAGAAGGCCGAAGTCGGTCCGACGCTGGGCGCCGACGACCTCAAGAAGTCGCTCTATGCGGCGAGCGTGGGCCTCGTGCTCGTGCTCGTTTTCATGGCGGTCGTGTACCGCTTGCCGGGCCTGCTCGCCGACCTCGCGTTGATCGTCTACGTGCTTGCGTTGCTGGCGCTGCTCGCCGCGGCCCACGCGGTGCTCACGCTGCCCGGGATCGCCGGCTTCGTGCTCTCGATCGGTATGGCGGTCGATGCGAACGTGCTGATCTTCGAGCGCATGAAAGAAGAAATTTGGGCCGGCAAGTCGCTGCGCACCGCGGTGAAGATCGGCTTCAAGCGCGCGTTCTCGTCGGTGTTCGACTCGCATTTCACCACCATCGTCGGCGCCGCAACGCTCTTCTTGCTCGGCACCGGAACGGTCAAGGGCTTCGCCTACACGCTCTTCTGGGGCACGCTCTTCTCGCTCGTGACCGCGACGGTCGTGACGCGCTTCTTCGTCGACGTGGTCGTCGACAACGATTTGGTCACGAATCAGAAAGCGTACGGGGCGTAAGCCATGTTTTTCCGTCGCTTGAATTGGAACGTCGTCGGCTGGTTCAATATCGTCTCGTGGATTTCGTATGCGGTGATCGCGCTCGGCATCGCCTCGATGATCTTCCACTACGTGCAGACCGGCTCGGCGCTGCGCCTCGGCCTCTCGTTCACCGGCGGCACCGATATCACGGTGCACTTCACCGGTAGCGTCACCCAAGAACAACTCAAAGAAGCGCTCGGCACGGTGCACATTACCGACGAGCAGCTCAACACGCTCTCGGTTCCGGGTGACGTCGGCACGCCGCGCTGGACGATTCAGACGCAGACCGATGTCGGCAATGATTCGTCGCCGGTCTGGAACGCGCTGAACGCAGCCGCCCCGGGCATCCACGTCGACCGCAATGCCTCGCAGATCTCGACCGTCGGCGCGTCGCTCTCGCAAGAGTATCTGCTCAACGCGATCAAGGCGCTGGTCATCGCGATCGCGATCCAGTTCCTCTACATCGCGTTCCGGTTCGGCTGGAACTACATCTTCGGACTCGTGACCGTGATCGCGCTCGTGCGCGACTCGGCGATGATGATCGGGATCTATTCGATCGCCGGCCGCCGCGTCGACGACGCGTTCCTCGCTGCCGTGCTGACGGTCATCGGGTACTCGGTGATGGATACGATCGTCATCCTCGACCGGATTCGCGAGAACGGCAAGCTCATGGCGGGCGAGCCGTACGAGAAGATCGTCAACACCTCGATCCTGCAGACGATGACGCGCTCGGTCAATACGCTCGCGACCGTCATCATCACGCTCGTCGCGCTGCTCGCGCTCGGCGGCGCCAGCCTGCAGAACTTCGCCTTTGCGCTGCTGGTCGGCATCTGCTCGGGCGGCTACCACTCGATCTTCTACTCGGCGCCGCTCGTCGCGCGGCTGCAGCAACGCAGCCGCAATCGCTCGCGCGCCGCGGCGATCGATACCAGCGTGCCGCGCACGGTCGCGGAGGCCCGCGCTCGCGTCGCGAGCTCGGCGGAACGCGCCGCGATCTCGGCGGCCCGCAAAGCACGCCGTGAGCGTGACCGTCAAGCCGCCGCGAACCGGCCGGGCGGCGGTCCCGCGCGCTACAAACGCCGCCGCACCGAAGGCCCCGCGCCGAGTGGTGCCGTGGGCACCGTCGAACCGGACCTCGACGACGATCGTGGCGAGTATCTCGAGCCGATCGACCCGCTCGATGCGCAGCAGGCCGGTTTGCACGATGAAGCCTACGAGCTGGGCCACGAAGCGATCTCGCTGAACCTCGGCGACGAGGAATCGGTCGAGCCGCACCCCGCCGCGGAGCACCCGCCCCACGGCCCCGAAACGCACAACCCCTAGCGCATCCGGCCCCGAGCGGCTGCCGCCTCCGACATCCTCGGAGGCGGCCTTCGACGCGCTCCTAGCGCGCTTCGACGCCCCCTCCCAAGCAACGACCGACGCGCCCGCCCCTGAGCCGGGTCGAAGGGAAGGATGGGCTAGCCACGATGCATTTTTCGAGCATCTCTTCGCGAACGGCGAGACGTTCGCGAAGCGCAACCGGTTCGCGACGATCGGGAGCGCACCGGAATTTTTCTCGAAGATCATGGGCGTCACGTTCGAGGGGCGTCAGGACATCGTTGCGGGGATGCGTCCCGGCCGGCCGCTCGAGCTGCGTCGCGATCCCGGGAACGCCTACGATCCAAACGCGATCGGCATCTGGTACAACCAACTGCAACTCGGCTATCTGCGCCGAGAGATCGCACGCGAAATCGCACCCACGATCGATGCGGGAGCGCGCTACGTCGCGGAAGTCACCGACGTCACCGGCGGTGGGACGCGGAGTTTCGGCGTCAACATCATCGTGCGGCGCACCGACCTCGTCGCCCAGCGGCCGGCTCCGATCGCGCGCGCGGGCGCAATCTCGCGCGAGGCGATCGTGCAAGCGTTGATCGGCGAACGGCCGATTCGCGATTCGCAGCGCGCCGTGCTCGAGCGCATCGAGATGCGCAAGAACACGCTCGCGGTGCTCGGAACGGGGCGCGGCAAGTCGTTCTGCTTTCAGTATCCGGCCGCCGCGCGAGCGATCGAGAACGGTGAACGGACGCTCGTTCTCTATCCGCTGCGCGCGCTCGCGAACGATCAGTTCGAGGCGCTGGTGCGGCGGCTCGGTCCGCTCGGGTTGCGCATCCTGCGCGCCAACGGCTCGATCGACGCGGAGGAGCGCTCCGCGCTGCTCGCCGCGCTCGAAACCGGCGCCTGGGACATCATCTGCGCGACACCGGAATTCGCGCAGTACCATATCGACCGGTTCGCCGCGCATCCGCCGGGGCTCGTCGTCATCGATGAGGCGCACCATCTCTTCGAGTCCAAGCATCGCGCCGCATACGCGACGCTGGCGGAGACGATCGCGAAACTCGGTTCGCCCCAGGTGCTCGCGCTCACCGCGACCGCCGGCGACGAGGCCTTCGCACACCTGCGCGCGACGCTCGGCATCGAGGCCTGGGTGATCGATCCGACCGTGCGCGAGAACCTCACCGTCGTCGAGGCGCGCAACGCGACGAACAAGACGGCGTACATCGAAGAGCGCGTGCGCGGCGAGGGGAAGGCCATCGTGTATTGCAACTCGCGCCGCGAGGCGACGAAGGTGGCGGAGCAGTTGCGCCGCACGCTCGGTAACGCCGTCGCGTTCTATCACGCGGGCATCCCGTCCGCGGAGCGCGTCGAGATCGAGCGGCTCTTCCGCGAAGGTACGGCCCGCGTCGTCGTCGCAACGTCGGCCTTCGGCGAGGGTATCGATCTGCCCGACGTTCGCAACGTCTTTCTCTACCACCTGAACTTCGATTTCACCGAATTCAACCAGCAAGCGGGGCGCGGCGGCCGCGACGGCGATACAGCCGAAATCCACCTGCTCTTCGGCACCAAGGATCGCTCGCTCAACGACTACATCATCGATCGATCGTCGCCACCGCTGCACACCTTGCGCAACCTCTACCGCGAGATGAAGAAGATCGCCGTCGACGGCATCATGCGGATGACCGCTGCGAACGTCGCCGATACGCTCCAGCTCGACAAGGTCGATGCCAGTTCGGTGAATGCGGCGCTGCGAATCTTCGAGGAAGCGGCGCTCGTCGCGCGCGGCTCCGACGACGACGGCTCGTTCGTGCGCTTCTTGCCGGTCGAAGGCAAGATCGACCTCACCACCAACGCCCGTTTCGCCGAGGGCGAAGCCGAACGCGAAAACTTCGAGCGCTTCTGCACGCTGGCCCTGAGCGCAAAAGCCACCGACCTCGAGCGCATCATCAACCGCCCGATCTACCCCTCGAACGTCCCGCTAATCCGCTGAGCCGCTCATCCGCCTTCCATCGCGCGGCTCAGGATGACACGCTTTCGAGTCGCGATAATCGCGTTCGCCGGTGACCGCATTGAAGTAGACGACCGTCTCGCGCCCGGTCGTCGGGTCGATGAAACGTTCGTCGGTCGGCTCGAATCCGGCGCCGACGGGCTTGCGCTTCCGCGAGCCGTAGCGCGAGCGCTCGAAGAAGATGAGTCCCGCGGTCAGCGCGGCCTCGAACGCGAGAAGCCAGGCGACGAAATGTCCGGCGAACGCGGCCACGAGCGCAGCGACGCAGAGCGCAAGCGCGCCGCAGAGCGCGGCGGTTCGCAACGTCACGGCGTCGGGGCGAGGACGACGGCGGTGCCGTAGGCGACGATTTCGGTCATCGACTGGCCCATCTCGGTTGAGTCGAACATCATGCGCAGGACGCCGTTCGCGCCCATCGCCGCGGCGTTTTGTACCATCCGGTCGATCGCCTGACGGCGCGCGTCTTCGACCATCTCGGTGTACTCGTGGATCTCGCCGCCGAAAATCGTGCGCAGCCCGGCGAGGATGTTGCCACCGAGACCGCGGCTGCGCACGACGAGTCCGAACACGTGGCCCTTGGTTTCGAGGACGCGCTGGCCCGCGACGTCCTCGGTGGTTACGACGATCATGCCGGGTGCTATCGGTGCTCGTGCTCCAGAGTTTCGAGCAGCTTCGTGCCGTCGACCGATCCGCGGCCGCTGGCGGCATCCCAGCCCGGCGCGGCGGCATAGCCGCCGTTGTTGCCGACCGTGATGTCGTGGAAATCATCGGCCGGCGCCGCGTAGATCGCCTTTTGCAGATCGCCGATCGGCGCGCCGAGGTTTTGTTCGAGCCGGGCGTCGAGGGCCGCGTAGAACGGCGCGACCGCGCTCGTGCCGCCGACGGATTCCAGCGCCGCGCGTCCGCGCTCGCCCATCGGCACCAGCACCGCGATCCCCGTTTTCGGATCCGCGTCGGCGGAGATGTCGGGCGTGCCGCGACCGTCGATCGGTAGCGCGTGCTGATCGGGCGGGCGCGGGTTCGCCGCGCTGATGCCGCCGCCGGTCGCGCCCTGATGCGAGCGCAGTTCGTTCCACACCGTCTCGCGTTTGATCGAACCGTCGGCGTTTGTCGCCAGCTTCGTGCCGCCGGCGGCGATCACCGAGGGACTCGACGAGGGGAAATCGGTGTGCAGCCCGCCGTCGGAGATCCCGTCGGTTGCGCCGTTGTCGCCCGCTGCCGCGAACACGTTGACGCCCATCGCCTTCGCCTCTTTGAAGAGGCTGTTGAACGCCGCGATCGCCTGCGGCGTGTACGCTTCTTCGGGTGCGCCCCAAGAGATCGAGAGCGCCGTGTTGTGGTGCGTGTCGTGCAGCGCGGTCGCAACCGCGTCGATGAAGCCGCGATCCGTATTCGGAGCGATGTAGATCGTCTTGTCCGCGTTGGGCACGAGCGAACCGATCATCTCGGTGTCGAGCATGTTCTCGCCGGTCGGACCGGGATCGGACGGCTCGGTCGCGCCGCCATCGACGTTGACGACGTGGAACGGCACGTGCGCAACGCCGAGCTGCTGCAGATACGCCGCCTGCGTGCGATCGTCGTAGCGTCCGCCGAGTGAGATCACGCCGACGTGTTCGCCCGTGCCGTCGCCTTTCGGGAAATCATACGCCTTCGCGAGTTCCGGCGGCGTGAACACATGCGTGGCGCTGGCGGCCGGTTGTGCGACGAGGTGGGATTTCGACGCGGTGCGATCGTCCAGACCGAACACGCCTTCGATCGAATCGCCGATCGCTGCCGGAACGGTGATCTCACCGCTGCGTCCGCGATACGTTTGCGCGGCATCGTGATAGCGACCGAGCTCGACGCCGAACGCCGATTCCATTTGCGCGGCAGAGCCGCTCAGGGCGATCGAACGCGCCGCGGAATCGACCGAACTCACCTCCAGCCCGTACTGTTTCGCGAACGAGGTGACGCGTTCGATGTCCGCCGGCCGCGCGCCATGTTCGCGCTCGAACGCGTCGCGCGATTCACCGGCGTAGCCATCGGGAATCGGCGTTTGCGGCTTGAGCCGAACCGTGACCGCGAGCCGCTCGTCGGCCGGGACCGGCGTGAGAAATACCGCGTGCGGGTCGAGGGTCTTGGCGCTCCCGGCAACGGGAACGCGAGCGGTCGTACGAGTCGGATCGATGAGCACGGAACAGCCTCCAACAGCGAGCGAGTGTGCCTCTCGTTCACACCGTCGTCGCCATCGGCTAGTCCCCGCTGCGGGGCAGTGCGCTAATTAGCACAACGCATTGTCTGGCGCGCAAGCGGGTCGAGTGCGCGGCCGCGCCAGCGATAGGTGTAGTTGAGGCGGCGGAATGTGTTGAGGACTCGGCGTCGCAGGTCGTGACGCGCGGGAATCGTGCGATCGGCGTTTGCGAAGAGCGGTGCGTACTGCCGCTCCATGGCCGCTCGTACCGTGTCGAGTGCGGGGGGCTGCGGGCCGCCGTACGGCATCGCGAGGGGCCAGAGCGGGGCGAAGAAATCGCCTGGGTCGAGGGCGGCGACTTCTTCCGGGGTGTAGGTGTGGCCGATTTGGCCGAGGCTCGCGTACTGGCGGCCTTTGGCGGCTTGACGTTCCATGGGGAGTACCCAGCCGTAGTGATCGTAGACGTAGGGGAGCACGAGCGCGCGGCCGGTGTAGCCGGTGAGGCGCTCGTGGACGTCGCCTTCCCAACGCACGCCGTCCGTGACGCGGAAGAACGCGAGGCGCCGGTCGACGCCGATCACCCAGCGGAACGATTGCAAGTAATGCCGCGTGTAGCCGTCGACGAGCGCGATCTCATCGCCCAGCGACGGGAGATTGCGGGCGATGCATTTCGCGACCGGACGATGGACGTCGTCAGCGTCGACGAATGCCGCCCAGGCACCCGGCGCATGCGCGCGGTGCAAGGCCAGCACGCGATTGCGCGCATCGGCGAAGTTCACGAACGGCGCGCGGTCCACGATCAGCGCCCCGCGCTGCGCGAACGCCGACGCCGCGAGCGTTTGCGCGTTGGGGCCGCCGGGCTCGGGGGCGTTGTCGTTGACGAGCAACAGATCGGCGACGCCATCGAGGCTGCGCAAGAGCGCCGGCAAGAACGGTTCCTCGCGTTCGCCGACGATCAGGTGTGCGGCGACCGTGACGACCGTCATGGGGCGGTGCGCTTGTACGTCACGACGTTGTCGATCCGGTAGATCGCGCGATAGCGGTGCGCGGCGACCTCGGCGCGGATGCGCGGCAGCCACGAGCGCTGGAATTCGTCGTTCGGATAGTCGTCGGCGAAGACGAGATACTCGGGGCCGGAGATCGTGTTGAGTGTGGCGTTCGGATCGTGCGCCGCGATGTGCGTGAACCACTCGTCGTGCGTCGAGACGGACGCGTTCGGCGGCAGGCTCTCGAGCGAAAATTGCGCGGAGCGCAGATCGTGATAATTCGGCTTGAGGAAATGCGCCGGATGCAGCGGGTTGAAGGCGATGAGCACGACCACGCTGATCCCGATCGCGATCTGCGGCCAGCGCTCCGCGCGGCGATCCGCGACGGCGAAGGCGGCACCGACGATCAGCCATGGGCTCCAGAGCGCGGCGTAGTGGTTTCCCATGTGGTAGACGAGTTGGTCGTTGGCGAGGAGCACGATCGCAAGCCCGGGGAGCGCGAGCAGCGACCAGCGCGAGAAGAACGGCAAGAACGCGAGCGGCGCAAAGGCTTCGATCAGATACGTCAGCCGCCCGAAGGTGAAGAATTCTCGCACGAACGCGACTGGATGCAGAAGCGGCGCGACGAGCAGCGCGAGCGGTCCGGCGGCAAACGGATACTGATAGAAGTGCGCCGGATTCCACGGTCCGACCCGCGGCACGACGACCGCATAGTAGAACGCATCCGAGGCGATCGCCAGCGCCGCGAGCGCCGCCCACGCGGTGCGCGAGCGCCAGCCGCCGATCGCAAGCACGATCCCCGCGATCGCGAGTTCGAGCGTCGTATCCTCGCGCACGCCGCACGCGACGATCGCGCAAAACGCAAACCAGCCCCACGCGTTGCGATCCGCCGCGACGACGAGCCCGAGCACGAGCGGCGCGTACAATCCGACCTCGTGAAACTCGCCCCAGCCGATCGCGAGCAGCGGCGGATACACGAGCGTCAGGATCGCCACCAGCAGCGCCGGCTGCCCACCCGCGCGCGGCGCGACGAGCAGATACGCGAGCGGCGCGACGGCGACCGTCGCCGCAACTTGCACGAACTGGATCGCGAGCACCGCGTGCGTCGCGGCCATCAGCGGCCAGAGCAGCACCAGCGACGGCGACCAATGGAAGCGGTAATGAGTCCCCTGCTCGATCCCGTTGCGCATCCCGCCGAACGTGTCGAGGATCGCTTGCGCGAACGTGCCGCTGTCGGCGCCGTAACTCCAGAAGTTCCAGCGCAGCAAGTCGAGCGTGCTCATGATGACGAACGCGACGAGCGTGGCGACCAGGAGCGCGCGACGCCGGTCCGGCAGTGAAACGACCAAAGCATCGCGGCCTTCGCGGCCCGGAAAGGTCACCCTTCGTTTGGATTCCATCGC
>Ga0116228_10001576_pt1 | contig 19090 bp, 6 predicted proteins | sample S1TSphfallax_2_FD_89694 | JGI IMG/M metagenome (GOLD analysis project Ga0116228, IMG submission 89694) | Host-associated microbial communities from peat moss isolated from Minnesota, USA - S1T2_Fc - Sphagnum fallax MG | ecosystem: Host-associated > Plants > Peat moss > Unclassified | place: USA... | reverse complement strand
CCAAAATTTGAACAAAGAAGTTTTATTTCCTTTAATGGTTGAAGAATATGAAATTGCAACTACCCATTCTAAAAGTTTGAAGATGTTAAACAATATTATTCATGTAATCGAACAATTGTTGGAATTCAAAAATGACCAAGTGCTTCTTTTTATCACACACATGGTGGAATGCAACTTTTGTAAACTTCCATAGAATTGGATGTCATTACATTCATTGGTGCATTTAGGGTTTACATTCACAAATTATTGTCAACTATCATTTCATAAGGTTGGTAACATGGCATGCTTTGTAATTCTCCAATTGTTGTATGCAAAATATGCAAGAAAATGAATTTCATGCCCATAATATATAAAATTGGCCACAACCCCATCTTACTTTGTTGCCCTTCATGCCTACCAACCTTGTACCAATAGAAAAACCTCCCCTTTTGTTGCAACGTCAATAGGTTGTTGACCCACTATGTCCATCCCCACACAATATATGCCAACCAAATCTCACATTTTGTACTATAAAAAGAAATAGGGATGTCTCAGACATTTTTTGGTCAGAGAAGGTGATTGTGTTGCGGACTATAAAAAAAAGTTTATTGATCAAGTTCCTTTTTTATTATCCCTTTGCATCCTATCCTTTAAGTGTGTAGAATGTTCATATGAAAAAATATTGAAAAACATTGCAACAAAAACATTGAAGTGCTTCCAAGCACCTCAACATTAACAATCAATCTAGAACCCTAATTTGTTGTCAATAGGAGATTTTGAACATGCCTTGGTGGTGAAAGTCAAGTCTAGGGAGATATCCATGGCAAAAATATGGTGTTTTTTCAATGAAGAATTGAAGGTGTTTATGATTCATGGAAGAAATCTATAGTACAAGCAACAAAATTTGATCTTGCAAAAATTAAGTCTATGAAACCCAATGGTTATGTAGTTGATGTGCAAGTACCAATGAGGTTCCTAATGACGGCTTTAGTTGGCTTCAAATAAATTAGTGCCTAAATTCAAGTATCATGTATTTTGTGTATCTTGGTCCCATACCTCAATTGCTACCAAGGTATAGTCTTTTCCTTTGAGTATTGCTTGAGCATGGGCTCTTGGCAATTTTCCTAATGTCACAAGTGCATTTTTCTAGCCAACTTTAGGTTTGAATCTCTCTAGAACTTAATGACACTCTATGTATAATCAAACGGAAGGTGTTGTGCATGAGGAAAAACTGAAGTTTCAAACTAACATAAATTAAATCACTCTTAATTTTCATGATTTTTCCCAACTTCATTTGAGTTGCAATCAATCTTTCTAGTTCCGAACTATTGTAGAAGCTCAACTGCATGAGCAAAACTAAATGTTTAGGCATACTATTTAGTCAAGGTACAAAAGTCTCCTTCTCTTTGTGAATTGAAGATCTTTTTGTCAAAATTCTCCTTGGAATGCTTCTATATAACATCACCCTTCATTGCTAACTTTTTGACATACATGTATGCACATGTGGAGTGGAACAAAGTAATGAACTCTTGGCATGACTTTTGTAAATGACAACATGTTAATAATTGTGTAAAACCTTATGACCAAACCTCTATGGTTCATTGCCATCAATTCAAGAACATGGACATGGGATGAATGCCAAAAAGGACATTGTGCGGTTTTCCAAAATAAACAAATCATTGGGGTAGGTTGGGGGAACTCAAAAAATATTTTTCCATGTACCCACAAATATTAGGCACTCTAGAGAAATCTTGAAAAATGTTTTCAAGGATATTTGAAAAAAATTGTTTGTTTGGGACTTTTTGTGTTGCCAAATAATTTAGGGGATATAATATATGTTTGAAAAAAATTCATTTCTGCTCAACAATTTGGGAATTCACAAAATGCTAATGTTCAAAAAGATTTGGGAAATTTTTTTTCCAAGACGTTTGAAAAATTTCGAATAGTTTTGGAATTTAAGACTGACCTGGAAAATCATAAAGGTTGATATGCCAAAAGTTTAAGGGCACTCTGGAAAATTCCTGATTCTCAAAAGAGTTGAACGTTTTGGGAAGTTTTATGTTGCCCAATATTTTTGGTCACCCTATAGACATTGAAAAAAAATCATTTTGGGGCACTCTAAAAAAATCCCGATTCGCAAAAATGTTGAGCATTTTGGGAATTTTTTTATTGCTTGATAATTTGGGGCGTATTATAAAGGTTGAGACAAGTTTGTGGTGAGGTGGCCCATAAAAGGGTTAGAGGGTCTATGACAGGGGACGTAGCAACATTGTCAACTATATTTTAACCCACTTCTATTGTTTTTTCTCTTGTCCTTCGCTTCCTCCACCCCAAGGTAGGTATTACTTTTTATTTTCACTTTTTATTTTCTTTCTCTGAATTTTTTGCGATTATTGCGGATCTTACAAAAAAAAGGGAAAAATGTCAGTAATTTCACAATTTTTTTGTTTGTCATAATAGAGGAATATTGAATTTAGTTTAATGGTTTTAAAAATCCAAGCAACTTTTTTTTCCTTCAATGGGGTCGGAGGGGGTTTGTGTTTTTTTTCTTTTGGGTTGAAATGAAATGAATCCACACAGGGAAGAAAAGCAAAAGACACAAGTGCAAAGTACAAAACCAGCTAATGCATAGCTCATAAGCAAGAGCTTTGTTTTATTCAAGTTGATAAAACGTAGGTGTAGCATTGCCAACAATACTCAATATTTGACAACAAAGTAATTGTATATGCATTTGGTGACTTTTTGAAATTGTATGTCCGAAATAACATTAAAAGATTTCATTTTTTTAATGTATGCATACTAAATTGATTCATTCATGTATTTAAATTAATATTTAGTGCCGTAATTTTCTTACTTCCCATATTATAGGAATATTGTATTTAAATGGAAGGTTTTAAAAGTCCAAACAACTTTTGCTTTTGGGAGGGGGTACGGGGGGTGAAAGAGGGCTTGCATTTTCTTTCTTATTTTGTAAAAACGAAATGAATCCATGGGGAAGAAGAATAAAAACACAAGTACAAAGCAGAAAGCTAGTTAATGCATAATTCATGTGAATTTCACTTTTTGGTGAAATTTCATGGAAAATATTAAACTGGCCAAGGGTCTTGAATACGAAGGGTACAAAATGACTACCCCCATCATCATGATGTCATCATTCCCCAACTTGCGTAACCTCCCCTTCCCTCCCTTGTAGAACTCCTCTTCCATTCCCCATTCCACCCCCCACCGTAACCTTCCACCCTTCATAGTTGCCACATCACCATCCTATATACATTAGGCCCCATGTTAACTATTTTGGCGTAAGCCACCATCACCATCCCCCATCCCCATGCGACTTTTTTTCCATGCTTGCCCATCCGCCATGCCTGCCTGCCCACCCACCAGCTATCACTGCCAACCTTTTCACTTTAGGGCATCAACATCGTCCTCTGTCATTCACATGTTTTGCATTTTTTTCTGCATAATACTCACAGAACTCTCCATTATTTCTCTACACGCGCATTGTCAAAACCTTTTCACAACCATCGATTGTTTTTCTTCTCAATCTCATCCTTGAAAAACAATTGCTAAAAGTTGTTTTACAGCATGTGATCCACCTTCAAGTACGTGCATTGCCCAATTTGGAGGGCATTCCCTCTACTTTAGTTGCAAAAATTACAAGTAAGATTGTTAGTCCTTGGTAAGGTTGGTTGTAGAAATTGTAGACCTTAAAACGTTTCTCACCTTCGAATCCCAAAATTGTCAAGCGCTTCATGTTCGATGCATTGTGTGCTTACATATGGAGTTGTTTCTTTCTTCTTCATTCTTACCTTCATCTTGTTGTAAGTTTCAAAGTTGCCAAATGCCTACATCTTCCAAGGCGTTGTTATAGTTAGACTAGTTTCTTAACCTTGCGTTTTTCCATGTTTCTCTCATGTGATATTCCTAAATCATTCTCCATCATATTCGGCCTCCATTCTAGACTAGGTCCTTGTAATTGAAAAGGTACACAACATTTTTATGCACTAACCGTTTTAACATTTCTTTTTAAAAATTTGTTGTTTCCCTTCAAAGTTTTTTTTGTTGATCATTCTTGTAACATGGCATGTTGGAATTGTAGAAGTGTGTTTAGGCCATGTAGCTTGACCATATCCTTGTAAAAGATTTCCCCTTTCATTGTACTTCAAAGTAACATGTAACATGATTGCTCTTGTTGTAACTTGTCCTATTTACTTACCTTGTAATAATGAAAATTTCAATTTCATGTGGCAATTGACCAAAGGTATTATGTTGCCCTTGTAGAATCAATTGAACCAAATTTCAAAGAATTTAAAAATATTTGGACCATGTACTCGTTTCATGGAACCTTAAATTTCCCTTGTAACAATTATTTGTGTCACTTTATGTCAACCCTATCCTAATTATAACACTTGTCTTGTAATGAAATTTCCTCCCATGTCAATATCGTTGTTCATTTCCATGACCTTTTAAAAAATCCTTTTTGCATTGTATTTCAATTAGATATATGACAAGTAACATGATGGTTCTTGTTATAATGGTAATTTCAATTTCATGTGACATCTATCAAAAGGTATTTGTGTTGCCCTTGTAAAATTAGTTGAACCAAAGTACAAATAACCTACAATCTACATGGTAACAAGGTATTCATTCACTACTACAAAAGTGGGGTGCAGTTCATTAACCTAAATCATTATGAGACTTTAAAAATGAAATAAGTTCATTACATTTTATTGGTTTCAACCTAATGAAAATTATTTCAATATCATTATGTAAACATCATGTTTCATCACTAGTTAACATAATTCACTATTATAATTTATTATAATAAACTAGTTTATTTTTATGTTTTTAAAAATATTAAAAATATGTTACTTTATGATATACCTTATATTATTTTAAGTTACTTTAGTTATTATAACTTATATCTTATGTTATTATAAATTATTGTACCTTAAATTATTATACGTTATTTTATTGTAATGTATCTTAACTAACTTATTATAAACTTTTAAGTTATTCTAAATTATTCAATTAACCTCAAGCTATACCTTATATTATTTATTTTAAATTATATATGTTATTTCAAGTTATATTATATTATATTTTAAATTATTTTATCCTAAATATAATAACTTAAAATGATCTAAAATATAATATGATTACCTAAGGTAAAATAATTTATAATAGAAAATAATAACCTATGAAAAATAATAATAAATACCTTACAATATAATAATTATCAATAACCTATGATATTATAACACAAAATATCCAACAATAATTTATAATAAAATATTCACTAGTAGTTGTAATATAACATATAATAACTAACAATAACTTATAATACAATAAACACCAATACCCATTAATAAAATAACCATTAATAGCCACCAATAGAATAACAAATATATCCACCAATAGCCATTAATAAAATATTCACCAATAGTCATCCATATAATAACTACTATATCCATTAAATAGAATAACAACCAATATCCATTATTAAAATAACCATTAATAGTCACTAATAACCACCAATAAAATATACATTAATAGCCCCAATAAAAGAACAACCAATAACCTTATATTATAATTACTTAAGATTGTAAAAAATAATCTACAATGAAATAATCTATAATAGACAAAAGTAATTTACGGTGAAATAGCCTACAATAACCTATAATTGCCAATAATAACATAAGGTGAAATAACCTTTAATAGCTAAAAGTAACAAGTAATAACATCACATAATCGAAATAACTTAAAATGAAATAATTTATAATAGCCAAAAATAATTTATAATAGTTGCAAGTAGCTTCAAATGAAATAATTTACGATAGCAAAAAATAACATACAATAGTTAAAAATAACTTAAGGTGAAATAAGTTAAAATAACCAAAAGTAATTTAGAATAACCAAAAGTAGCCTAAGGTGAAATAACAAAAAAAAAACCAAAAGTAATTTTTAAAAAACCATAAAAAACCATAAATAATGTAGGGTGAAATCATTTAAATTAATGAAAAATAATCATATAATAATTGAAAGTAGCTTAGCATACGTAGTTATATTATATTAACAATAATCTTATCCATTTTAAAATTAAAAAATTTCAAATAAATGGCCATTGAAATGCTATTGAATAATGATATTCAACTTTTTTTTTTGTTCAAATGATTTTACACTTTCAAAAAGAAATAAATGTAATTATGTACATTATTGAAATTATATATATAAAAAATTCGTATCATTTCATTTGAACAAAATCACAATAAGATATGAATTTTCAAAGTTTATGTTTTTATAATGTTTAAAATGAAGTATTTGATGTAATGTAACATATTATCACAACAAATGGGGTGGCTTGATGGTAGAGGTGTTTGCTTCCATTTTTAAGGTCAAAGGATCAAACTTCACAAGTGGTGTTGTATGTGGTCAACAGTGGTAAGTTGACAAAATATTTTTCTATTTAGTTCCTTAGAATAGGTGCCTAGGTTGATTATGTGGCCTACCTACATAGGTTAGGTTTAAAACCTAACTTAGGTAGTGACACGTATCAATAAATCATAGGCTGAAAACATGAAATTATTACTAATATTAAATATTAAATAAGTTATGTAATTATGTAAACTAATTTTCATGTTTATTAATTAATTAACTAGCAAATGAATGGTTTGGTAAATTTGTATTTCATTTCAAAATAACTAGCAACTGCTCCATGTTCACTAGGGGGTTAAATAATTTCACCAAGTAAAAATGTCCAAATTCATTCAAAATCTAGTGTAACCTAAAGTGAATTAGGATACATTTTGGTGTAGTGATTATATGTAACATTATGCTTCCATGGTAACATGCTTACAAACTGTTTAAATGTTTCTTTATGTCAACCCTATCCTAGCTACAAGAATGAAATTCCCTTTCATGTTAATCGCATTGTTATTCATTCCCATGCCCTTTTAAAAGATCTTATATTGCATTGTATTTAAATTAGATTGTTGACACATAACATGTTTGTTTTTGTTGTAACCAATCCCATTTACCTTGCAATGGTAATGTCAATTTCATTTGACATGTGACAAAAGGTATTTGTTTTGCCCTTGCAAAATTAGTTCAACCATATTACAAGTAACCTATAATCTATAATGTAACATGTAGCAATTATGTAACTTGATTGCTTATGTCATAACTAGTCCCACTTACCTTGGTATGTTCATCTAAATTTGTCATAACAACAAAAATAATTATTTGGGTTGCCGTTGCAGATCAATTGAACCAAATTTCAAATAACCTACAAATTATTTGAACCAAGTATTAAGTAATCATTCCATGGAGGAATCAAGTAACTTGAATGCTTGTGTTGTAACTAGTCCCATTTACCTTGGTGTGCTAATGTGAATTTGTCATAACAACTAACAAAATGTATTTGGGTTGCCCTTGCATATTAGTTGAACCAAATTTCAAATAACCTACAAGATATTTGAACTAAGTACTTATTCCATTGAGCCTTAAGCTTCCCCTGTAACATGCCTACAATATGTTTATGCTTCTTTGTGTCAACCTTATTATAGATGTAACATGTGTCTTGCAAAATGAAATTTCCTCCCATGTCAATCCCATTGTTGTTCATTTCCATGTCATTTAAAAAATGCCCCTTTTGCATTGTACATCATTAATTATTTGATGTAACAATTGATTAGTTGTGTTGTAGTTTTCATTCCACTTACCTTGATATGGTAATTTCAATTTCATGTAACATGTGAATCATTGCTATAAAATGAAAGGGGCAAGAAAAAAAGATATGATATGGAAAAAATTGCAATTGAAGAAAATGGTTACATTACAAAGACTTTAGATTATGGGAACATGTACATGGATCAACATAAGGAAACTTTGGAAGCAATGATGGGTTGAGTTCAACAACCACCACTAGGTCCTTTTAATTACATAAACATTTATTGGTGGAATGAATATTGTGTGACCCCACAACATGGATTGGATGGGACATGCATCCAAAAGAAGGTTTATGTGGCATATATTCCATGGGATAGAGTCCATGATTTCCTAGTTGGGGAATAAACCAAAAGGGATGTTCAATGCAAATTCATCTAGAAATACTCTTGTACAGATTCTGGATCAATCAAATTCTTGTGGGAATGCCCCATTTATTTAAGATAATAATAAGATCAATCTCAAGGTTCGAAACATTTGAGCATCATTTAACTATTCATGAATCAATTGAAATGTCTACTTGTTACGTGTATAATTATAATTTATATTATTTCCTTTTTTTTGGATTTATCCAAAGTCCATGGCTTCAAACCATGTATACTTATCTACCCTTATTATTCTTAAATGAAAAAATACATTTTTGTTTGGCTAAATTAAGTATCAAAGACACACTGTTCTGTACATGTATTTGTTTTTTTTTTTAAATTAATTTTTCAAGTACTTCTTGACCTAGCTTTTCTTTGTCTTTCAACTTTTTGTACAATGATTTTATCTTGTTTTGAAAATTATAGCCAAAAATTCAAGCTTATGATCAAACCATGAACTAAACAAAAGTGGAAACTCTTAAAAATGCAAGGATATAAAATGTCATTTAAAATTTTAACATACACAAAGACATTTTTAAATGTTGAAATTTAGGTTCAATTTAGGACTTTTACAATCAATGATCATGATGTTTAAGTCAATAATTACAATTATAATTATAAATTCATGTTTCAAAACATAATATATCATTTAATGAATCATTAAGTCATGAAACCTAAAAATTGTATATGTTAAATGAAAAAATGAAATTTAAAAATTTTCATTTGAGTGTGAATCACACATTTTAAAAAACTAACATGCATAAAGGATTTTCAATGTTTTGAAAACTTTAGTGTGATGCATGATGATTGTTGATTGAGAAACATGTGATGTAAGAATTACATGCAATTGATGTAATCAATTATTAAATTTGTTAGGAATTTGTAATTTGAAATCAAAAGTTATATTTTGAACCCCATGGAGACATTACTTAAAAATAAAAAATACATTAATAGAAATATAAGATGCAATATATTGGTTTTCAAGTAAAAATTATAAGTTAATTAATTCAAAAATAAAGTTACATATGTTTTGAAAATAAATTTATGATAAATATAGGGTATGTGTAAATGTTTAATATCAAAATTGCTTTACAAAAAAAAACATGTGCATTAAAGATTTCAAATATTAGTTGTTAGTGGATTCAATCATTTTGAAATATTGTTTTGATTAATTTATGATTAATAGAATTTTGTAAATTGCAATTTTTTTCATTTCAATTACATTCCATGTGTGAATGCATGATAAAGTAGCCCAAAAAGTAGCTTTGTTATGTAAAGATTGGGGGTCTCTAAATAAAAGGTACAACAAATAGATGAATTTATGAGATAATATCAAACTTTTTGGGTACATTATTTCTTAATTATTGTTGAAATTAGTTTTTAAAATTTAATTTATACAATTTTTTTTTTCAAATGCACTTGCAAGTATTTGAATTAAACCTTTGATTTTTTAATAGATTGAAAAGTAAATTTTAAATACTTGAAAATATATGATTTTTTTGTAAATAATTAAAAAAAATTCAACCCTCAATATTAATGTGGTGAAAGTTTTGATATATATAATTTGTTAATGGAAATTTTTTTCATATTGAAATTCATCCCCAACCTTAAAAAACTAACATAAATTTTGGGGATACTTTTGGGATATTTTTCCAAGTGCAAATGACAAATTTCTTACAATTGTTTTCGAGAAGCTAACTAAAGGGAGGCTAAAGGTGTTGATGAGGAAATCAAAAAGTTCCATTTGATTTGACACATTGAAGGAAGGTTAGAAGTTTTGAAAATTGTATTTTTAAAGTTTTATAAGTAAAAAAAAAGGTAACAAGTAAGGTCAAAATATTTTTCTTACACCTCCATAGTTTCATTTTTTGCTTTCAGTTCCAAACATTTTTAGCTCCAAATTGTTTAAAAGTTCAAAGTTAAATTAATATAAGGTATTGAAATGGATGCCAAAAAAATTATAAACAAATATAAGGTGACTAAAATATGTGCATATTAAAAAATTAGATAATAATAAGGTGCAAAAAAATATAAATCCAAAACCTATTACCCCCCAAAAAATAGTCATTTGATGCACATAGGTCACAAAAATAACATTAAATGTCCCCCTTAGTTTTGAATATGGTTCAAATACATAAAAAATGGACATTGATTGAATTAATAACATGCATTGAAATAAAGTTGCAACCCTTACAACATTTCATGGGACATAGAAAGCACACATGATTTAATATTTTCATAATATTTCCAAAATTACTTATACATTTGACTACTTATATAAAACAAAAGTAGTCTCAACACATGTTTGTTAAAAAAATAATGAATTTCGAAGCTTCCATGTCAAAAATACCAAATGTGTAATTGGAAAGCTTATGGAAAGCTTAATGTGATAGACTTTGAAAAGCTAAATTTTTTCATATTTTGGATTTTTGTTGAATTTTAGTGACAAAAATCACTTACTTTCAATATCTCCTAGATCATGTGTTGTTTTGAATGTGAACTCATTACAAATAAAATGAACTAAACATATGAAATCCTTGTTTTGCAAGGTGTTTGTATGAATTTAAATATATTTGTAACTTATGAATTTTTAAAATTATTATTTGCATTGTAAAAAAAATAGAAAATGAAGATCTTGTCATAGAAAACAAACACAATTAATTGATGAAATCAAATGGGTTTTATATCTTCTAAATTTGATAATCTACATCCTTCATACAAATATGACTTACCAACTATTAGAATTTTTAAAAAAATCATCTTGTTTCTTCCATATTTTATTGTAAATAGATGTAATTTTAATATTTATTTTATTTGAACTATTGTCTCATTTTAGCATCTTTGACATTTTAATATGTAAATTGATATGATATTTCATTATAATTAAAAATTTAAACTAACGTATTCAAACTAGTGGAAATGGGAAATATTATTAATTACACAATATATTAATAATCTAAACATATTAATATTATGACCTTATATTAGTTGATTGTCACGATCATTAGTAGTGTAAAGGAACACAAAATCCAAGTGCAACTAAACTACATAACCTTGGATCAATTTGGAATTTTTCCCCCAATCACATGGTTCTAGTTATATCATAATAATTCCTTGTGATATACTATAATTGCAAAGGAAAAATTTGCTTCTTGGATGGTGATTTAAGAAAGTATGATATTGCAGAATAAAATAAAAAATTTAAAAATTGCTCAAAAAGCATAAACATGTTAATTTGTAGACCAAAACCTTAAAAGCCTTGGGGGGTGATTATTTTTTAAAATTTTAAGAAATCATTATGACAATTTCCTAGTTACAAAAGGAAAGGGAAATTGGAGACACTATTCCCCTTATTTTCTCCTTTTCATTATTATTATTATTTTCTTGCACACCATTTGAGGAATGATTAATATGCCAAACGATGGTAGTTGGTATGGTACTAACATTAATGAATTAGATTTGTGTGGAGATTCTTGATAATAGTTAACATTATAAGAATTAAAAAGTCCCCTTGTTAAAAAAAAATTGGAAAAATAAAATTTTGTAAGAAAAACTTTTTAGAAAAATGTTGTTTTGTTATAATAAACAAACTAAATTTGCTGGAGGGAAGAGAGTTTAGATGTCAAGAGTTTGGACCCTACCAATCATTTGGTAGGTATGAGGCCATAAAATCTACTATGAATAACTAAAGCCAACAAACAAATGATTAGATCTATTGCGAATAAGAAACCAATAAAAGTAATTAGAACCGATAGTGAGTAAGTAAAAAAAAGGATGAACAAAAATAATTGGATCAATTGGTTCACCTTTTTAGGTGGTATTTATCTTCGTGGACCTAGGTCTTTCCATTTTGTTCTTTATTTTCCCCTTGTTTGGGTGCTTTGGTTAATTATGGTTGGTAGGGTTTCATCATGATCTATCTCTTCGAAGTAAGAAAATAAAAGAAGAAATTGGGTGGGTCCATTGCAATAGTAAGAAAATAAAAAAATCAATTAAGATTTGTTGTGGAGTAAAAAAAAATTAAAAATAACAAAATTAGATCTAATGCTAGTAAATGAGTTTATGATCAATTGTAGATTTACAACACATAGCAAAAAAGAAAGAAATCAAGGCTTTCAAGATGGATACCACAAGTGGCCAATGCACGGATCCCACTACACACAACCAAATACATCGCTATTACACAATGAGAACAATAACACACGTGTGACAAAAGTAGAAGAAGCTCCAACTACAAAACATAAGGAAGAGGAGGAGGGAAACGACAAGGGCACCATCTCCTGCACTTATCATTCCTTGTGTTTTAATGAAGTTTTGTACAAAACCTTAACTTGACCTCAGTAGTCCTTTGATGCAATTTGCCAACAAGAAACACTTTCAAATCCCAACAAAAGACAACATTAAATTGTATTTACTAACACAAAACCTTTACAAACTCTATAAGAATTTCAAGTTTGGGTTGTAGAGAAACTGAGGGGAGGAAAGGATTGACGTTATGTTGCACAAATGATAACTTTTTTGTCACCAACATTTTTAAGGATCCTTTGTCAATTTGCGATTTTTTTTCCTTATGACATTTTTATTTTTATTTTTTTATTGTTTGCATGATTGCAAGCCATGCATTAAGATAGCCAAAGCCCCTTTAGCTTTTATGAACATGTGTGGGAGGGACAAGAAAACCCTAATAGGAGTGGCATGTATTTTCTTTATAATGAGCCCCTTAAGTGGATTGTGTTTTCAGTAAAAAGCCTTTTTGTGAAGTTAACTAGTCCATTGTAGTGGTTCTATAGGAAATTTTAATAGACATAGAATTAGACGCGCGGGGGTTGTTTTTGGTGATCTTTTAGGGTTTAGGGTTTCATTAGTTAGTGCATATGGTCATGACATGTCCTACAGTTTCATTATCATCAAAGTGTTGATGAGTATCACAACGAGATTATAATATTGTGATGACTTGTATGAACTATCATGAAACATTTCCACCCCTTTATTTAATGATTCCCATTGCATCTATTTTGCTTCATTTAATATCTTTAGTTGCATTAAATTTGACCTCACATTTCACACCTTGTTTACTTCATCAACCACATGGTATTGTTTAATCATCTAGATTTGTACCTACACCATGGGCCTACCCATCCCATTAGCAACATCCACATGTTCCGTGTCCTGGTTGTGAATATTTATACATTACAATAACAAATTTTAACACATCACCAGACATCATGCACCGCACGCAAATAGTCATTAGATTTCAAGGTGTGGATGCCTTCGGCATTATTGTCTTCTACTTTAGCTTGGACATGGATTCCATCATTAGATATCAACAATGTTTTCCATCTAGGTAGATGTAAACTATGGTGGCTCATTTTTGTGGTAAAACAATGTTTTTTCCTTAGGTTTCCTTTATTCAAATGCATGTGGTGATTAATATATCCATAGATATATTAATTGGGACTTGGACTTATATTAATAATTTCATTACGAAATGAACTAATGGTTATTTATTGATTAAAAAAATCATTTGTTAATAGTAATAAACTTTTGAAGTTGAAAAATATGGACTAGTCATATGATTGGAACATCACAAAATGGAAAATTTTATATTGATTCACATTCCAAATTTATTATTGGGATTTAATATATAATGTACTACAAGAAGATAAACTCATATGAGGAATCTTTTCTTTGAAAACCTTAACTGTTTAATAGTTAAGAACTTTTGAATGGTTTAAATTTGACCATATTTTCATAAGTCCATATGAATTGTAACTTTTGTTTGTTTTTCAAAACAAAATCTCAAAAACATATTTTTTTGAAAATTTTAGATGGGCATTATTCTTATGAACTTTATGGGTTTCCTTTTAGGACTTCCAAATTAAAAAATGACATCAACTACATTAAATACGAGTTTTCACGTAGACTTGGGAAGGTTTGTAGGTGATTGAACATGTATTATTCAAATATTAAACGAATAACATTTTAAAAAGTAATAACCATGTCCATTTGAATTATTTTAAAAAATCTTGTGTGGACTTGTAGGGAATGTAATTTCTATTGATACCGAGCCATTGTAATTTGCATTTACCCATCTTGATTTACCATGCCCCCGCTCATACCACCATATTCCATATGTTATCTGTGTTGAGGTTTAACATGTTTTACATATCCCTTTCGTTCCATTGGCCATCGATCCATCTAACATAACAACTTGGCATGCATTTTTGTTTTTCCATTCATAATGTTTGTCATTTCCACCACAAGGTGCTAAGAAAGGCCATTAAGATACTCACGCCTATTTGTGTCAATACATGGCAAGGAACTAAGAAACATTATGAGAGGAACATATAATTAAAGCATAGGCATTGGCTTCTTAGAGATCTTTAAAAATGACACCAAATCCTACTCTACCTCCATTAGCATGATCACATCATGTACATGCACTTGCTCATGTAGGGGGGTGAATGCATTTTATAGTGTTTCATTTTTGTACAATTTAAGAAGTCCATATAAGTTAAACATTTGGTTTTCAAATAATGATTAAATGGTTGCATGGAGTATTTTGACTAATTCATGCGATGATGTCATGGGTTTGTAGGTAGGGGGTACATTATCTACGCGGGGAACAATGTGTACATAATCTACAAGAAGGAAGTTTCAAAATTTCATGACAAGGTTTTTGGTTGGATCAATTGTAGCCATCCACCAACTTTGGGATGATGCAACTATAGAAGATCCATAATGCCTTCCCACTTGTTGTGTATTGTGTTGCTCAATTGATGCACATGTATTGTGCCAAAACTTTGACAAGGCTAGAGATCATTCAAATGCAGGTACTTGATATTTTAGCATTCTTCTAGAGCTTGAGTAATAGTATATGCAAAATCTCCTATGTCACTTTTAGTAGATAGTGGTGTAGGTGCATGTGGGAAACTTGCAGTGAAAATGAAAATAAAAGTAGTTGCAACAACATGCTACATCGATCCTTTGTATGGAACAAAACTTGACATTATTTTTGACAAGAAGACTAATTTATCTTGAAGAAGTTTTTAGGAGAAATATGGCATCTACAATGAAGGTATAACATTGAAAATTTTGAAAATAGGGAAAGAGATAAAAGAAAAGGAGGTTGTAGGGTTGTTTGGGCTTTATAGCTGTAATGACTATAAATACTACCATATTGAGGACAAAATTTTGATCTCTCTAAGGCAAAGACCTTGTGGATGATCATGCATTAGAAAATGTAGATGCCCAACATTCAGATGATTAACAAGGTTGAAACTTGTGGAATTGCTTACGAAATCAAAACAAGGAAGAAGGTGATTGGTGCGTGTCAATTAAGTGGACCATACGTGATTTGTTCTATAAGCTACAATCTTTGGAAACAATTATATGTGGAAATCTTGGGCTTGGAATACATCTAGATCATTTTGTGGGTTTAGACAAGGAATAAAAGGAGGATTGACATGCTCCCAAGGTCCTTGATAGATTCAAATGTGAGTTTGAGGTGAAAACAATGGAAAAACAAGGAGTTGGGGCATGTTCCTTAGCTTGTAGCACTTTAGGGGTAGAGGGGCGTGCTAAAGCTCCCGGATGGGATTAAGAAGAATGACAAGTAATCACTCACTCACATGGACCTGCACAAAACCAACCAACAAGTTGGTTAGTGCATAACTGGAGCATTTTTAGTGCTAAGATGAGCCATGGGCAAACTCAAACTCACAATACTCACCACGGCTTGGACTTGGGGGAAACCACCACCTTCCCCTTTATAGTATACTCAATGCTTAGTCACGAGACCAACACCCACATGTCATTTTGTCCCAAAATTCCCACAATTGGGACTCCCACGATTTTGGGGGCCCATAACTTTGTGTGTAAACCTTCAATTGAGAGCTTTCCAACGATATGAGGAACTCTTCAATCCATTAGGTTTTGACCTTTGTAATCGCTCTTTGAAGATTCAGAAATCCACTAAGATTCTAACTCCCAAAGTGGAAGTTCCCTTGGGAGTGTGAGGGTTCATTCCCTCACACTTTCCTTCATTCCCAGGCTTCCCTTTTGCCTTGCAACCTTGCAAGCCCTTGCCTTGGTCGCAAGCCTAAGGCTAGGGTTGCAACACTCTCCCCCACTAGAAGAAGAGGTCAATGTCCTCATTGACATTTAGAATTTATTTTTTCAATGCAATTATTTCCATTTGGATCCTTGTTATCGATTGTCAACTTTTGCGGCAGGACCTTGCCTCAAGCTAACTTTGGCGTCCCCAAGTTTCCAAAATTTTCTTGGCAAGTCCAAAGGGGTCTCATAAAAAACCCTTAACCTTTGTTTCATCAAAAGACCTAGACTAGCCTAATTGACAAAGCCTCATTTGGGAGGCAATTATTCCATCCCTCCCTTCATGAAAAACTTAAGCCAAGTTTAATTTTGACCTAAGATACTTGGCATGATTCCTTTCCCAACCTTACGCCTTGATCACAATAATCAAATGTAACTAAAGGTGTGCTTATCAAGGTACAAGAAGCAACATTTAGGTTTTGTAAAAACCTAAGTCCCAAGTTACGTGATTATAGTACATGAATGGGGTCATGACTTCTCGTGTTGGCCACCATTACCAACCAACCCTTTGGGATGCACTTTGAGCATGTGTGCGTCCCCACAAGCTCACCTTGTTTACCTCCTCTTTTGGGGCCAAGGTTTCTTTTAGCCCCAATGTAGGAGTCCAATTTTGATTTGGGCTTACACAAAAAAGTTCCATTTGTCCATGCCACTTAACGGCTTTTTCAATAAATACTCATTATGTTCGTGATGCAATCTCTTGGAAGTCCTTAGCCTTTATTTCACTTGCAACTTGATGTGGTACATTTGTAACTCTCTGCCCCACTAAAAAAAAGGTGATGCCCTCATCACATTCTATGTTTCTTTTGCTTCTTTGCCAATCTATTGTGGAATTCTTCTATGGCTTCTTAGCATGTTCCATGTCTAATTCACACACCCAAGATGCCTCTATTGGATGGTATCCTTTCCACTTGACCAAGTACTCCTGCTCTCGCCCCCTTAGTTGCCTTGATTTGAGCACAACTTCCACTTCAAATTCTGGTTCATTATGAATTAGGTCGAGTGGGGGCCTTGAGTTGTGCTTTCGATTAGGCCTTGAGGCATCATGAGAGACCGATTTTAGAAGCGAAACATGGAATATGGGATGAACTTTAAGGTTTTTGATAGTTTAATTTGTAAATCTCGGGAAATTTCTTTTCCAACATTTTTAATGGACTCGCATATGGGCCTAAGAATTTGTGGCTCAAACCTTTTGGTAATTGGATTTTTTTTATGTTCAACCACACTTCATCCCTTTTTTCAAAATTCACCTCTTGTTGGGACTTGTCCACAAAATCTTTGTACCGTTTATGTGCTTTTTGAAGGTTGGCCTTAGCCATCTCGCAAAAAAGCTGCCTCTCTTCATCAAATTGCATGACCATCGACACTTCTTCATTTGCATCACTTGGGGGTAGCCTAAGTGTAGCCCAAGTCATAGGCACAATTGGTGACTTGCCCATCACCATTTGAAAAGGGGTGGAATTAATTGTCGAATGCTTCGAATTGTTGTAGTAAAACTCAACCAACTCAAAATGGTCCACCCAATCTTGTTGATCCATCGCCACATAATTCCTTTGGAATTGTTGAATGACAGAGTTAACTTTCTCGGTTTGTCCATCCATTTGGGGTCGGAATGAAGTGCTCATCTTGAACTTCGACCCCATGCACTTCCACAAGGTTCACCAAAACTTGCTTGTGAACTTTGGGTCTCGATCCGACACAATGTCCTTGGGGAGGCCATGATGTTTGAACATATGCGTGAAAAACAACCTTCTCGTGTCTTGGGCCGTGGCACTTTCTTTGGTGGGAATGAAGTGTGCCATTTTGTTAAATCGATCCACCACCACCATGATCGCATAAAATCCCCTTGATGGTGGCAAATTCACCATGAAATCCATGGACACATTTTCCCACAACCCTCTAGGAATTGGTAATGGTCATAACAATCTTGATTGTTTCTTATTGAGTGTTCAATTTTGTTGGCAAGTCAAACAAGTCTTCACATATTCCTCCACATCGTCTTTCAAATTAGGCCAATAGTAGGACTTCTTGAGGAATGTTATGGTGCATTTCATGCCACCATGGCCCACAAGGGGCCCATCATGACATTCCTTTAAGAGCACATCTTTAAACTTCCCTTTTGGAACATAGAAACGATTTTGCTTATACCATAATAATCCATTTCGCAAATGGAAGTGTGATTTGATTCCTTTTTTAATGTTTTGCTTCATTTCCTTGGCAAACTCGTCACAACAACTCCCTAATCGAACTTCCTTTTGAAGTTTGGTTTTCCTCACATACACCACTTTAAGTTGGTGTTTTCGATTTAACACATTGGGCACCACGTTTTCCTTCGCGGGCTTATGTCAAATGTCCACATTGAACAAGGCCAATGTGTCTTGCCATCTCATTTGTTTTGATGACAACTTTGGTTGAGTGGCAAAATATTTCAAGGTGACATTATTAGTCCACACCACCACATTTTTAGAGTGTATATAATGGCCCCAAGTCTTGAGACAGTGTATCACAGCCCACATTTCCTTTTCATGTGTTGTCCACCTTTGTTCCGTCTCATTCAACTTTTTGCTTTCAAATGTCACTAGCCTTCCATTTTGCACTACACTAGTAGAAATCTGTGATTTTGTAACCAACGAATTTGCGACTAGTTGCGATTATTTGACATTTACAACTACTATTGGTTATATCTACAACTATTGTTTGCATTTGAAGCCGCTTGCAACTACTCTATGACTAACTTACGACTAATGGATTATTTCATCCTTTCATTTGGATAGCTTTCATTCCAATTTCCATCCAAGAAGACCCCTCTACCTACCATTAGTTGCAAATGTCACCAAATGAGTCATAGCCCTATGAATATTCCAAATGTATTATACATATTTTAGGCATAAGGGGTCCACAATTGT
>Ga0116228_10001574_pt1 | contig 19096 bp, 15 predicted proteins | sample S1TSphfallax_2_FD_89694 | JGI IMG/M metagenome (GOLD analysis project Ga0116228, IMG submission 89694) | Host-associated microbial communities from peat moss isolated from Minnesota, USA - S1T2_Fc - Sphagnum fallax MG | ecosystem: Host-associated > Plants > Peat moss > Unclassified | place... | reverse complement strand
TACCACACAAGGTTCCCAAAACCAAACATTGAAAACAACACTCCACATCCATTTTGTGCAAAAAATACATGCCCAATTTTAGAGACCGAACAATCAGTCTGAAGTATTAGGTGCAGAACCACCGGATGCTGAGTGTTCTGTTGATTGGCTGGTCTCTGCACTAAGGTGGTAGTCACATGTTCAAAGTTGAATAGTCATTTTGAGGAACTTAATTTTCACATTTTCATCTATTCTGGGTTGTAACATTCATTAATGAGCATATCATTGTTGTGTTCGAGGTGAACTAGTAAATTGTCATGGATTGTCATGTGTTTGAAAAAAAAATCTTTCATTTTGTACCACCAAATCTTTAGACATGCATAAGTGCATTAGGTGCGCCCTCAACTCCTTTACACTTTATCTTTAGACATCAGAAACAAAGGAGACAAATTGAAAGATCTAGGGCTGACTAACACACTAAGTGCTCAGGCACTGGCCTGTGTGCCCTAAGTGGTTACTACAAGGCTCAATTTGGAAATTCTGATGGCTCCTGTACAGTAACCTTGATGCATTAAGGAGCGCAATTGTAATTCTATTTACGTTTGCGTGGTGGAGTAGATTTTGTATGAAAAAGAGAAGCCATCAAGTGCACAGCATACTACTCGTGTTGGATTGAAAATTCAAAAAGGGACATAGGTAACTGCCAGCCCAGCTTTGCCAGAGACCTTGGAGTTGTTGCTGGGCTACTTCTGGCCACTCGCTTGATGAGATGTTCAACATTAATGTCGGCCTGATGGGAAAGTGTAGGGTAAGCCCCCAAGTGGTGATATTCTCGCATTAAGGAGCCCAAGACTCGGCCTGCTCCCAAAATGGTAGGCATAAGATCCTTACTCTTTTTTAAGAGGGCTATTTAAAGAAATAAGGTGCTCTCCAGGTTCACTAAGATATTTCTGAAAAATAGGTTCCAAATACAGTAAAAAATTTCTCAGATTGCTTTAGGCTCAAAATAATGCCGAAAGTTCCAAAAGTCCAAGTTGTAGTACCCCGAGATTCAGAAGCTGGAGAGCATCTCCACCGCCAACATTACTAGTTCTATTTACACATATGTTGATATTTAATGCTCAATGTCCCCACACGTCAAGAAAGACATTTCACCGAGTGAAAGATCATTTGCACCTTTACATGTGAACCAATAATTGTCAATGACCAAATTCACAACTAAAAAATATTAAAATGACCACAACATTTTGGGGTATTTTTATCAGAGAGCAACAGGATTTGCGCTATCTTGCTCCAAGATTTAATGAATTTAATGTTTACTGATGTGTGGGCGAAAATGCTTTGAAAGAAGTGATGGGAACGGTCTGCAGAAAGTCCAAGTTGAAGTAGGTGAAGATCGAGAAGCATGTAAGAAGCGGAGTGTGAGCGGTGGTGGGTGGCTGTGTATGTCCCTGCATATACCCTACCCATCAAAGTGGACCATCTTTTCTTCCATGTTGGAGGGCAGGTTCAATACCATTTCAATACCGTAGTTGAATAGCAGGTTCGTCAAGACTCTGCCAAATAATTATTTAATTTCGAAATTTCAATTTTCACAAACAGAATATTCCAAAATATTCCAAAGATGCTCAATTTTTCTACAAAAACGATTTTTATTGAGAAAATTATTTTTTGAGAATTTCAGCATGTCTAAAAAGAATATTATTTCTGCCAGACCTGCTATTTAACTAGTGTATTTCACATAATAGTTCTATCTTGTAGTAGACATTCCAAAATATTGGGCCTGTGCTGGACTCTTACATTGCAGCAAAAGGCCATATGTCAGGACTGCCCCACTCCTAAGGGCCCTACCTTGCAACCAATACAGGTAAGGCCACTAAAGCGTCACATTTTGTGTATCATAATGTCCAAGGACCAAGTCATTACAGAAATAAGAGACCTCAAGGTGGGAGCCAAGGGGGTCCTGAATTACTGTAAAGCCGTTGTCCATGGGCTTTACACAACATAAAAACTACCATCAATGTTATTTTCTTGAGGAATGTGGGGTGGGAAATTTGTTTAAAAACCAGTGGCCATTTTAAACAATGTAATGCTCGCCTCTACAGGCATTACACTTTTTAAAAAACCCATCAGCGATTTGCCTTGTAATGCTTGCTTGGGATACACTAGGAAAAACAAGCAGGAGGTTTTTCTGAATCCAGTAAGCCTGGCAAATGCTGAAAGTGTAGGGTTAAAGGTTAAACCCTTCAAAAGACTCATCTTAAGAATCCTGATATATAATTTAGCATTTCAGGGTACACTAAAACGCAATAAGTGTAACACTAAAATGCTCAAAGTCAGTAATTCTTCCAAATCACATGCCGGAAGAATTTTTTTATGTAAGATTGTTTCATGTAAGGTGCCCTCCAACTACAGTCATGATGGCCAGGTTTTAAATGGTGTTAGAATTATCACTTGAAGCTTGCACTAAAAGGTAGCAAAGTTGAAAGAGTCAGAAAGTATGTCTCTTATGTACTTTTTAGAATTTTCTTTGCCCTTTACGTTTAATTTTCAAACCAGTTTTGCTACACTGAAACCTAAACCTATGTACCAAAAGTGTCAAAGTTTTAGATAAGCGCGAGTGTAGAATTTTAATTTATTTTTCCTTAGTAAGAAGAGGGCACTTCTTAAACCATTCTCTGATGAAAGGCATGTACATGCACAAGAAATCAGGAAACTTCCACTCTTGCAACTAGGTGGAAAGTGTGTAAACACTCAAGAAATTGTGAAATTTTCACTCTTGCAACTTGGTGAAAAGCCTGTCAACACACAAGAAATTGCGAAATTTCCACTCTTGCAACTAGGTGAAAGGGTTCTTCAACACATGCGTATGGAACGGACTTAGTAGGGCCCATTCCACCTCGGGATGCATCAAAGCTGGTATGGCAAGAAGAGGTTGTGTCAGTTGGTAACAGGTTCTACCAGGCACCTCTGCAACACGGAACCAGTGCCCCCAGCCAATAGCTATTGATCCCATCACTAGATCCCACAACCAAAAGTGGAGCTAATTTGAGGAATAAAATTTTCATGGAACCAATGAGAAGGCGCCTCATGGAGTGAAGGGTCCTCCCTGTGGGGGGTGGGTTTTTTTTTATACTACAGTTCTTTGCAAGGGTATTAGCCAAGGTTGAAAATGGTGACCAATAATTTTGAAAATAAAAGTTACATGCGACCAATGAGAAGGCACAACGTGCACCAAAGTGGCATCGGAATTTTTTTTTGGGAGTTTTTTGGGGTTCCCACAATGTTCCCATCAGGTTCTCAATGTGTTCCTGTAGAAAATTACCAATAGCACCTCACTTAATTCCATATGATTTTGGCAAATGTTGTCGTTTCAACTATTTAGCTTGGTCAAAGGGACGCTCTCCATACACCAAAATAGAAACTTCTATTTTTGGGAGCCTCCATAGTTTGAGTTTATTTTGTGATTGGCTCATTGCAAAAAGAAAAACTTAAACTTTCAGAGTCACCCCCATTGAATTAATATAATGAACTATAGGTAGGGTGTTCTTTGCAAGGGATATGATATATGCAGTTCACAAACCTTCAAGGAAGGTGCGTAACTTGGGAGACAAATTACAGAACGCGTACAGAGTTCTCCATGGGTGCTGGTCCACTCTGGCCCATTATATATTCACAGGACCTAATCAGAGCACCATTGTATATCTTGTCAGGGGTTGTGAAGGTGGATGTTGGAAGGTGGAGGACTAGACACTAGACTACAACAACACCCTCGTCAGGAATTGCTTTGAGATTCTAGTTTTTTTTCTTTTTGGGTAGAGAAGAGGCTTGAGACAGTTCATCGGAGGGGTGAAGTTATAGGAATGTCATCAGTCAATCTTGAAACTCTTTTAGCTTTAATCATCTACCCCAAATTCTTGGTGGGGGGTATACTACCAGAACGAAATTTGTGGCTTTTCAAGATCAGCATGAAAGGTGAAGTTTTGTGCCATATTGACGTCTACCTTCTTTCTGTTGAGGGTTGATTGGGCTTGTTTTTTTTGTTCACTGTTCTGTCATTAGATGAACAATGATATTCAAGGAAATGATCAAACTGAACACAAAGTAATTTCCTTGGCTGAGGAAAGTGTTGCTGATGGACACTTGGTTAGAGGTTTCATGGTTCAAGCTTACAGGTTATGAGACACATAAAGAGGGTGAGATACATAACTAGTGATCAGGACCAAATGTTCAAAAAGGTATTAGAAAAATATCAAAATATCAAAAAACAGCAAAATATGTGATCTAATTGGGTTCTCTTGTCCAATGGCATTCTCCCATGTTAATAAGATGCTCCTTACAATAGGTGTTACTCTCAACAATTGGTTAAGGTAAGCTAGCCAACTACCATAATAAGTTTTCAGAATAGAAATGGTTGGTCATGGTCAAAATCACCCATGTGTCTAAAGAAATTTGTAGCTCATGAGCAAGCGCACCAAATGACATTTAAATCATCAATCTTCACAGAAAAAAATTATACACCACCACAGTAAGGGGAGTCTTTCATCTTGAAAATAACCCAATGTTCACCTTGCACCGTCATTACGACACATTTTGAAACCTAGGGTTAAATAGGAAAAAAACATCTTCAAACATTTTGCTACCTAGGATTGGACAAACCAACCATTGTTGTAATAATACATACATTGCATGTGCCAAACCTAGGGGGACACTTAGTGTAAAATTTGAAATTGTTGTACGTCAAACGACCATTTTGAAGGGGTATTAAATAATTATTCAACCTATTTTTATCACCTTATTATTATTTAATTATATATATATATTAAAGCCACCTTATATTAATTATAATCCATTATTTCATATTATTACATAGCTTATATTCTAATTAAACTAATTATTTGAATAAAATGTATCTTATTTTAAAACTAATTAACTTATAATTTTTACCAAACAACCAATATATTGCACTATATAAAATACATTTGTTCAAATGGGATACCATGTTTACAATGGTGGGTAATCTAACGTTTTGCCTAAACCTAAAATGTGAATGGTTAGGTGCACCATGGTCACCAACAACAACTCTCACTTTGTATTCATCATAATTTTCTTCATGTTTTTGGTTTGTCTCTCAAGTAGTAGTAGCAACTTTCAAGCTAGGTTTTTCATGTTCATCACATTCCTCTTCATCGGTTTGGTCTTTTTTTAAAAATAATAATTCTAGCATAAATAGTTGTTGGTGTTATTTTTTTTATGTTCTTGGTTTTCAATGCCATCCTTTTTGTGTGTAATTCATTTTTTCTTAAGCAACACCAAATGTGGTGCTCATGTTCATTGCAATCCAGGAGTCATCATACATCAACTCCAACTTTCCCCTCATTCCTTTTGTTCATGGTCATGTCGTGATGAATAAAAACACACTACAATGGACTTATTTAGATCTCACAAAAGGTAATTTTTTTGGCTTAGATACATATTATTGATAAAACCCATATGCAAGTTAAGAATTCCAACAAAAATGGACTCAAATAAGTGAAGCTAACTTCTTTCTCCTCCTAAGTTTCAAATAATTACACCAATAACATTAATATTCAATGAAAGATTGACTTTGTAATATAGGTAATTCGTGGGTCACAATCCATTAAAAAATGTCTTATGGACACATTGCTTATAAAAAGATTGAAGTTTTTTTCCACAAATGTGAGACATGTTATACTTTCAAAGGTTATGACACTTGAGATTAAAGTTTTTGGAAAAATTGAAGTATATGATGGACTTTTTAATTGTTTATTATGTGTAGTAATAGTTTAATTTTTCTCAAAGTCCATCACATATTCAAAAGAATTTTTTTCATCACCAAAACTAAATGGAGGTGTTCAAAATGGTTGAAATTAGAACATCATTAGCTTGGACATGGTTTTTTTTTGTTTTTGTATAGTTTTCTATGTTAAAAACAACACTAGAAAATCTCCCAAAATGGATTTTGAAGTTGCCATTTTTGGTCCACCCTAGTATGCTTCACCCTAGTATGCTTCACCCTAATCATTTTGTTTATAGCCTCCCCCTTGTTCATCATTGTTGTGGTCCTTTTCATATGTTCCTTTCCATTTCTTTAGTCGCAAGTAAAAGCTCTACTTCTCCCCCCCCCCGTGCACCCCCCCACCCTCTCGATGAATAGATGTAGTGTTAAATGGCTTGTTTTCGACAAATAAAAAATCCATCAAAGTCTTTTTTTTGTGTCAAATTAACATAAAGGGGGGACTACGAGTTGTTTATTCAACTAATAAAATTCATATGAATATATACCCATTTACACATCTTTTTGACACACATATTACAAGGGAAAACATCATCAATCCAATAAAAAACGACCCATGTAGGTAAAAGCACACTACAATGTCCATAAAATGTTGTCACAAGGCAATTTTTACAAGATTTTGAAATTTGTAATTGGCCATGTGATTAAATATAGTCAACTACAATGAAAAAGGATTCAACACTACAATGTGATATATAATATAATCACATGATGTATGAATTTCATGGATATTTTTTTAATAGCCATAACATAATGGATTTTCAAAGGAATACCCAAAAATATGTAACAATCCATAATTAATGAATATGGACTCTACACAATTTCCTATAATATTTTTTTTAATGAGAAAAAGACTCAATGTAAATATGATGTGGTAACATTGATACCAAGGATGACTTTTTGGAAAGATTTTGATGACCAATTTTTTTAATGTACCTTGAATTATGGTTTTTTCTTATGAAATCTTTTATTTAATGAAATTAATATTTTAAAAAACTCATCTTTCAAATGAAAATTTGCCATAAGGCAAACTAAGGTTGAATTTTTTTTGATATTATATTTCAAATGATAACTTGTAAAATGACTTGTGTGATTCATGCCTTCACACTACTTTCATAGTGTTAATTTAATCAATTATGGACTTTCACTTGTGCCTAGAAATGTTACACCTTAGTGCGCTTTCACCCATAGAAACTTTTGAAAATAAAGTTTAGATTCTTATCATTCAAAAATCCATAGCTATATTTTGGTTAAAACTTTCATAATGAAAATTTCAAATTTATGTTTGTTTTTCTTTCATCTATCAAATACTAAATCTTTATAAAATATATTTTCAAAAAATGACATTGAAAGTTTCATGTGTATGGGAAGTGTAGATGGTTGGCATAGTCCATATATATTCATTTCAAAAGTCCATTACTACATAATGGGTGCACATTTATTGTGCACAAATTATGTAAATTATTTCTTATTAAAGTTGAAAATCTTAAACCAAGTCCCAATTTGGCATATAAATGGTTTTATGGCATGTTAATTCACTACACATTGCAAAAAATTACAAAAGGATAGAAAAAATTAGCCACCCAATCTTGCATTCCCCTTGTTCATGGTCATTATGATCCTCTTGTTCTTGGTCTCCTACTTTTCACAATTACAATTGTAGATTAGGATTCTATAAATTCAACCTTTTCATGTTTCTCTCTTGACCTTTCTTTTGTTCGATCAACTATAATCCCTTCATTAATAATCCTCCTCTTTTGTTTCCCTTCCCTTTCCTTACGCTTTGATTCCTTAATTTCCTTTACATTTTCCTTGTCAATTATCTTCTTTTCTAAAATGTCTAGATATTCATCCAAGGTGACCACATGAGATTAATTATAATCAATTAATGGCACCTTCCCCTTGGGTTTCCTTCTAGGAAGGTGGGGTAATGAAAACAAGTTGTGCATCCTCAAAGCTTCCTACGTTTCTATTGTTGGATTATACTGGTCATCCTATTGCTTAACAATCAAAGGCTAAACTCTAGGTTGATGGTTTCATCTGCCAACTATTCCTCACCAAGGCTCTTGGGCAGGTCAACATAAAAACAATATTTTGGGCTTGAAATACTAAGTAGGAAGCTCAAACTTTATAGCTTCAATAATTGTTATTATGTTCAAAAGTTTTATTGCAACAATATCATGCTTTCCTTGTGTTGTATATTTAAATCTACATCATTTGAATTGTTTTGCTTCTAGTCTAATGCATTGTATGGCTCTATGATGTATATCTCACTAGGTTAGGTCTTTGCATCCATAGCTTTGAGGTTAAAAGGCCAAATTCTAATAGCCCTCAATCCTCATATGAAGTTCCTCCTAGCCAATGTTTGATCTAATGCTTTGTCCACATGACTTGCTAATGTGATTTTGTTGGGTTCTAAATAATTGTTTTTTGCCATTGCCCCATGCTTCTTTTTTTATAATGCAGTTTTGAATGGTTCAAAACATGATACATCCAACAATTATAAAATGTGAGAAGTGTGGTTAGGTAATGTAAGCATATCTAGGCCAAATTTTTGGGCAAGTTCTATAGCCTCCAATGAGACATGAAAACCATGCCCATTTAACATTAAAAGCTGACAATTAAATTGAGAAGTTCCCCCTTGTGCTAACCTCTTGGAAATTCAAAGAATTCCTTTAAATAAAGTTGAGGTCATCCAAACTTTCTTTTGCATCAATATATAGTTGCAAGGTTTCTAGCTTTGGATGTAATTATCACACAAGTTTTCTCCCTTGAATATGTAAAATGTTAGTGTAGACCCCACACCATAATTGATTGTTAACCAATTTCAAAATTATGGAATCGTGTTGTATACTTGTTGGGATCCTCACTTGCTTAACATCTTAGTTCCACTTTACTTCCTTGCTTGAATTCTAGTATCATCAAAGTTCCAAATGTGATTTGTGTTGTAATTGTGTTTAGTGTATAACATTTGCAAATTGGTATAAGACATTTGGCAAGCATTATTGGTCAAGTCTTTAGCTTTGTTAACCTCCAAGCCTTTAGCTTACTTGATGTTGAATTCAAGGTGGTGATGAATACCACCAACTAACACTAGGTATTTGATTGTAGAATGGAGTAGGTCTAGTTTGGGTGAATTCAACCATTTTCATTTTTTATTGTTGCAAGGTGATAGGCAACCCCACTTCTTGCATTGTAAGTACCCACCTAACAATGGCAACATTTTTTTCATCTATTAGTACCCCTCCAAATCCAATCCTTCAACTCCTTGTTCTACAATTCAAATGATTTCCAAGAAAAACAATGGTATACCCCAATTCCTACTTGCCTTTTTCATTGTGTTTGTTCCCCTTTCCACTAGCTCCATTGCTTCCTTGAAAGCTTAATATGTCCCCTTTTTTCTTACAAGTTTCACAAGAACTCTATTAGCCCTAGTTGTTTTATGTGTGTTTGTTACTACATGTTGGATGTTTTCCTTATTTGAAGCTGATTGTTTTGGAACACTATATCTACACTTGCAAAGCACATTGGGATTCATGGCTACTTGTTGCCTCTTGGGCCGAACCTTCAACAACTTAATGGTGTTTGATTTGGCCTTACAACCTTGCGTTTCTTGTGATTAGACCATGATTCCAAAATGTGTGTTAAATCAGGGTATAAATGAATAAAATGGGACTTTATAAAGCCTTTGCAAATTAAATCAACATCATTTATTGTTTTGTAGGTTGTTGGAATGTATCTCATATTCCACTAGGTTGCAGTAATTTGAAACTTGCCTCTATTGAACTTGATGCCCCACAACTTGGTCTTGTTGATTATTGTATTCAACATACCTGAAAAACTTCCTATATTTGAAATTGTAAAATCTATCTATGTATTAATCAACCCCTTTCTTCTCTCCTTCACCTTCCTAAATCTTTAGCTTATTTTGGATTGTAGCTTCTTTATCTTGCCCTTAAGCTCACTATCAAAATGCTTCAATTGATTATACGTTCTATCTTGATCTTAACCCCCTCATTACAATGTTTTAGTTCATCTATACGTTCTACTTTGATCCTAACCTTGTCATCAAAACATTCATTTATAGTCTCTATTTTCACCTTGCTATGAGAATGTTTACATACATCTACATGTTTTAACTTGACCAATGTTTTCTAATCTAGCTAGTTTGCTTTCAAACATGGTGTTGCAAGAAATACAAGCTTTATATTAGGTATAAATTTCTTTTCAAAATAGATTTTAGCTAGACATGCCTATAAAACTTAAAATGAGAACATGGCTTGAATTGTACTCAACTTTGCTCTATGAACTTGTGAATGTTGTTGGATTTGCTTGCTATAATTCTGAAGGGAATTTAGTGCACCCAAATTTGCGGGAACTTGTAATTTGGACTCTTTAGGGTGTTCATAAATGTCTCTACTTGGTTGTTGTGTTTATGAGTTCAACCCTAACCTGTTTGTCTGTTCAAATGCCCTTTTCTAAACTGAATGCTCCAACCCCCTTTACCAAACATTAACCTCTTTGGGTGCACACTTGATAGCCCCTCACCAAAGATTCTCCCTTTTTGTTGGTCCCTTCACCCCACTTGTCTGTGCACTCTCCCATCAGTCACCACCCATTGTGAGCCCTAAAACCAAACATGTGTAAACATTCAACAAATAAGAATGTGACAGAGACGTCCAAACATTTTTTCATACCACACAAGGTTCCCAAAACCAAACATCAAAAACAACACTCCAGACACATTTTCTGCAAAAACTGCATGCCCAATTTTAGAAACCAAGCATTCAGTCTTAAGCATTCAGGTAATTAAATGCCAGATGCTAAGTGTTCGATTGATGGCTCTGCCCTACACTACTGGGTTGTTCAGTGGGAGGCCTGTGAACGCAGTTGGGCCAGCTTACCCTATGGTTTCAAGGATCAAGGGTAAAATGAGGGAGGGTATGATGCTGGAGTCAAGGTGTGGGGAATTGGGGATATGTTATAAGAGACGAACCCTTACCTGGAATCAAGAATCAAACTAATTGTTTTTTTCCAGCTTAACAGCCTAATTAGATCTGCAAAATTCAAAAAGCCCCATAAACTTCAGTCCTTGATTACCTACAATTTAAAAATTTGGAGAAAATCTCTTTCTGACTTAATGGCATAGGTGGGACATGGTGTTTGCCAGTGTCACCATGTAGTACATGGTTAGTGCAAGCCTCAATTTAGGAATCCTGATGCCTCCTATATAGTACCCTTGATGCAGTAAGGAGAGAGCAATTGTGATCCTATGTACACTTCCTCAGTGGTGCAGTTTATGTTTTTCAAAATGGAAGCCATCAAGTGCACAGCATACTACTCGTGTTGGATTGAAAATACAAAAGGACACATAGGTAACTGCCAGCCCAGCTTTGCCAGACGCCTTGCAGTTGTTGCTGGGCCAATTCTGGCCATTCATTTGATGGGATGTCCAACAACCTTGTGTCGGTCACATGGGAAAGTGTAAGATAAAGCCCCAAAGTGGTGACATTCTCGCATTGAGGAGGTGAAGACTAGGTGGACTGATAAATAGGGTGCCTTCCAAGTACACTAGGAAATTTCTCAGAGTGCTTTAGCGGCCCAAATCATGCAAAAAGTCCAGAAATAAGGTGCATTCCAATCCACTAGGAAATTTCTCAAGTTGGACGAGAAAAGCCTTAAGGAACAAGTGGTGGGAAAGGCCATGCTGGAAGTCCAAAATGATGAGGAAACCCTGCCAAACTTTACAGAAAGAAAGTCCAAAACTCCAACTTGTAGTAGGTGGAGATTGAGAAGCTGGAGGGCATCTCCACCTCACATTGCTTGATCTATTTACACATTTACATTAAAATATGTTGATGTTTAATGCTCAATGTCCCCACACATCAAGAAAGTCAGTTTAACCAGTGAAAGACCATTTGCTCGTGTACATTTGGACCAATAATTGTCACTGACGAAATTCACAATACAATAATCTAGTTTTTGGGGCTATTTTTATCAGAGAGCAAGGAGATTTGTGCTACCTTGCTCCAAGATTTAACAAGGATTGTGTCACACTGTGGCCTTGCTATTTACATTAAAAGGTATCTTAAGGCAAGAAAAGAATTATGGAAACTCAAATATTTCACCATGGGAAAATATAATTTTCAAAAAAAATCGTCTAAGAGAAAGCAAAATCTTTCAAGATATTACAAAGATTATAACTAATCTCCAGTTTCAACAGAATCCAAAATATCATCTTTCAAAAATCCTCAGGTAAAAATAGACCTATTATTACCTAGGGGCCAAAATCCCTTAAGCTACTATACTCTATATGAATCTAAACATAATAACCTTGCCAATAAAATTAATCTGCACTGCTGTGTGGTGAAAATGCTTTGGAAGCAGTCATGTGAAAGGGTCTGCAGAAAGTCCCTAGGTGAAGATTGAGAAGCATGTTGGAAGCCAAGTGTGAGTGGTGGTGGGTGGCTATTTATGTGCCTGCATATACACGTCAAAACTGACCGCCTTTTCTTCCTTTTTAGAGGGCACCGCAAACCATTTATATACCATTATTCGGTACAGGTTCATCAAGACTCTGTCAAGTAATTATCTAATTTTGAAAATTCCATTTTGATAGACAGAATATTTTAAAATATTTAAAAAGATGATTCATTATTTTTACAAAAAGAATTTCTGTGAGAAAATTAGTTAAATTTTTTTTCAGCATGTCAAAAAATAATATAATTTTTGTCAGACCTGCTATTCAGCTGGGGTGTTTCCCATAATACTTCTATCATGTAGTCAGACATTCCAAAAAATTGTGCCTGTGCTAGACTCTTTCATTGCAGCAGCAGGCGCATATTTCAGGAATGCCATACGTTGAATAATAATTGATTACCCTAATATTTATGTTATGTTAGATTCGTTTATGTAAAGCGCCCTTTAACTAGAGACAGGATGGTAAGTATTATCACTTGAAACTTGCACTACAAGCTACGCAATTTGAAAGAGTCAAATGCGGGTACACAAATGCCAGATGCTAACTGTTCAATTGATGGCTGTGCCCTGCAGTACTGGGTTGTTCAGTGGGAGGTCTGTGAACTAAGTGGGGCCAGCTTACCCTATGGTTTCAAGGATCAACGTAAAATTAGAGAGGGTAAGACACTGCAGTCAAGGTGTGCGGGATTGGGGATATGTTGTAGGAGACAAACCCTTAGGGTAGCCAGTGACATATAAGGATGTTCAAATGTTTTTCCCTTCATATCTTTCTACTAGCCAAATTGGTTTATGGATGATCACCAACCTGGTGACATCACAAAATTGGAGAACTTTCTTGCAAAACATATAATTAAGCTCTTTACAATCCAGATTGGAATCCATCAGATCCCTCCCATTCTTAAGGTGTAGGCCTAAGAATCTCCCCCTCTTAGGCCCGGGGATCTCCGTATGTTTACGTTGTCCTTTAAAGTTGAGGACATTCCCAAATGGAGAGACTCATGCACAAATGCCACTGTCCCTTGGGCCTTTACCCTCTACCCATTCATCCTCTCATTCCTTCCATCCAAAAACCCATTTTAAGATGTGGAAGCTAACTTTTATAACCATGTTACACGTCAAGCTTTCAATTGTTGGAGTCCAACATTTTCAGACCTTGAATGCCACCTTCCAAGAAAACCACCACATTTTGTAGGCTGTTTTTCCACACAAAGTATAAGTATCATTCTATTGCAAGGTATTAGGTTGGGTTTGAATGCCAATCCCTTTAGTTTAGGTTATTCATGAGCTTTTCAAAATTAATTAGTTCTCAATCTAGTAATCTTTTACACTGTGATGAGACACCAACTAAGCAAATATTGCATTGAAAACACCTTCTTATCATCAATTAGCATATGGTCATCTATTACCTAGAATTGGTTGAAAATGATTAAGTTGGCCTATTGTAGATTGATCATTTTGCGTCGTTTCTTCACATTTTCTTTTATTGTAAACTCAATAATCCTAAATGATATCACAAATTCATTCAAAAGTTCAAAATTACATATATCTAATAAAATAACCATAAAACCTTTTGAAATGGGAACAACCAAGTTGGAAGATAATATGGTATTATTATAATGCAAATCAACAAGTTGAGTTTTCAATTCATATTGCACAATTTGGTGTTTGGTCCTACATGGCAACAAATTGCCCTAATTAACTTTACATGGGTTCTTTGATTGGGGTTGCCAACTCCAGTGTTGTTATTGTTTTAGCTCTCTTGGAATAAACATTTTAATTCTCATCATTTATAATAGAAAGGAATGGAAAATGGGGGGAGTTGAACGAGTTTAAAATGTCCAAGTTTGGATAGGAATCTCCATTACCCCAAATGTTAACATACACTAAAGAATATGGAGACATGCAAATGGCATGGATTTATACTTAAGCATAAACGATTGGTCTTTTTAGGTCCAAATCTTAGCCATTCATCATGTTGTTCTTACTTTTATAGGTAGCAATTTACTTGAAAATATAGGATTACAATGGTTGAGGTATCTTTAAGGTTTTCTTGAAAATGATTTTGAGGCATGTAGTATAGAACTAGATTGATAACCATGCTTAGAATTAAAACTCACCCATGTTGTCACACAACGCACAACTAGGAAGTACCCCATGGAGTCCCATCAATGCAATACTTGCTAATTGAATGGGCCTTAGAATAGGTCAAATTTACTCAAAATCTCTCTACCAACTCCTCATACTTACACACTTGTTACCTCATTATCAAACATTGCAACAAAGCCTTAAAAAGAGAGGGAATTCGAAATTTTGGGTTTAAATACAAATTGTACTCATGGAAATAATAGTTCATTTAGAGTAATCCTTCTTTCATTGTATGGAGGTGGTAGTTTAATGTAACTTGTTTGCACCATGAAATGAAAAAAAAATCAAATATAGTTTACAACATACTCTCACAAGTTACTATTTATTGTTGATGTGTTGAAAGAAAGACTTGATGAAATTGACATAATGATAAAGAGTTTCTTCTTGAGACCATAAACAATGCTAAGTTACTTTCCAAAGAAGGGGAGGGGTATTCTATCCATTTCTCCAATGTTCTTATTTTTAAAATGTGAACTCAACTACACATAATTGAAACACTATTCATGTTTGTGACAATGTTTCTTTTCTCAAAGGTGGGTTACATGCATCTTGCAACAACATTGCATTTGAAGGTGGGCAATTGGCAACAATGTTTGTTTCAAAGGTCAGTCATATGCATCTTCACAAAAATGTTCTCTAGGGAGGTCACCTATATATTCCAAGGTTTTGTTTCAAAGGTGGGCTATATGCATCTTTGGCAACATTGTTCGTTAGCAAAGGTGGATTATATGTGTATTCATTACAACAATGTTCTTTCAAGAGGTCAACCTTTCATTTAAAGGCAATTTTCAATATAAAAGTTATAATAAAAAAGGGAGTGCATATGTGATCGAGTATGTCCATCCAAGCATACAACATCCTTGAGGTGCATCGCAACATGTACAATATACATCAAGTTGAGAATTATAAAATTTTGCAAATTCCAATATATTTACAAACATAGCATTCTAAGAGTACAAAGAATGAAAATATATGAATCCAAACTATCTATCTTTACAATACACTTGCCTTTTTACTCATTTCACATGCACTTGCTTTGTGTCAATACAGCAAGCAACTTGGGTGACAACAACTCCCAAGTAATGAAATGTTCTATTAACACCCCACCTTCTTTTCATTAACATGATTGTTATGTGTGGACCTCCACATTATTAGTAACATTCCTTCCATTTAACATTGGGGAAGGAAGATTGCATTTGAATTTTGAAAACAAATGGAGCTCAACATCATCAACTAAGAAGAGGCTAGGCTTGTACAACCCACATTGAACCCAAAGAGTTGGTTGTTAATTAGCAACAAGAAAGGTTTGTCCTTTGTAAAATCCTTGATTGAACTTTACTTTGTTATGTGGTCCTTTCCACTAAGTTGACAATATGCTTAACAAACTAATTCAATTTTGCAAATTAGGTAAACATTTGCAAGATAGTGCACCAAGTAATGTGAAGGTATGAATCATGGGTTAATCACAATGTTTTAAAAATTGGACAACTTGCAAAGGCATAATGAAGAAGAACCATTTCCTCGATTTTAGTTTCAAAGACTATTGGATGATGATAAATCTACAATGATCTCATTAGTATTATGCACCTAATGAAGAAGCCCTAATGGAAAGTTGAAACCCAATATTTCATATGTTATTTGCATTAATTTTTGCACCCAATTCAATAGGAGAGGGATTCTACAATTTTTTCTTTAGTTAAACAACATAATTAAATTTTGAAAGCAAACAAGTCAAAAGATAGGCATGAGGAAGTAGAGTTTTTCCAATTATCATCATTTCAAAGGTAGAATGAAGTTCATGTAATAAAAAAAAAAACCAAGTTAGGCAAATTTGGAAGTCATTCTATTCTTAGGTTTTTATTTAGAAATTAATTGAATATGAATAATCTAGTTATGAATTTCCAAATTTAAGACTATCAATTTATGAAAGGGCCATTTTAATTAAGAATAAAAAATTTTAACAATTAAAAAAAATCCAAAAAAACTTTAAACTGTATATTAATGCATGCAATTCATAAACATGAAAAAAAAATTTATAGTTGTGAAAACATTTAAAGTAAAGCGGTTAGGATAATGATTTGGTTATTTTTTATTCCTTGAGGTGGTTCCTAGTGGTACCTCCCAAGGATACTTTCACACTACACTTAGCCGCAAGTTTGTGGACAATAAGCTTTAACTTCCAAGTTGCAATGTGTCCTTCTGACATGTGGCAAACATTTACACGTAACATGTATGTGGTGTATGGTCTTGTCATTAAACATTTGTAGCTTTGGATCAAAGCTAATGAACTACATACATTGGATGCTAAATAACTATCAATGGGTCTTCATGGGACTACTTACGTTGTGGATCAAACATGGTTATGCTATAATTACAAAGGGGAGACCACATTAACAATATTGATGTTCAATGTTATCCTTACATGTGCTTAAGCCAATTGTCATCTATATGCAACTTTCCTATAATTAATCTTGTTTAGTGCCAAAGAACTTACAATTTTATGACACAATTCTTGAAGTCATAAGACAACAAATTCCAACTACATTGGCTAATTGCATGGTGGTATAGAATATGTATGATGGAGAGTCAAAAACGTTCATTTGTAGCCTCTATTTTCACCTTACTATGAGAATGTTTACACTCATCTACATGTTTTACTTTGACCAATGTTTTGTAATCCAGCTAGTTTGCTCTCAAACATGGTCTTGAAAGAAATATTAACTTTATATTAGCTAGAAATTTCTTTTAAAAGTAGACATGCCTATAAAGCTTAAAATGAAAATGTGCTTTGAATTGTATTCAACTTCGCTCTATGAACTTCTGAATGTTGTTGGATTTGCTAGCTATAATTACGAAGGGAGAAATTGTGAATGTTGTTGGATCTGCTAGCTATAATTCAGGAGGGAATTGAGTGCACCCAAATTTGAGGGAACTTGTAATTTGTATCCTTTAGGGTGCTTGTAAATGTCTCTAGTTGGTTGTTGTGTTTATGAGTTCAATTGTAAGCCTTTTGTTTGTTCAAATGCCCTTTGTTAAATTGAATACTCCAACCCCCTTTACCAAACATTAAGCTGGTTGGGTGCACACTTGATAGCCCCTCACGAAACATTCTCCCTCTTTGTTGGTCTCTTCACGCCCCTTGGCTGGGCACTCCCCCATCAGTCACCACCCATTATGAGCCCTAAAACCAAAGATAGGTAAACATGCCAACAAAAATAAAATGAAAAAGATGTTCAAACATTTTTTCATACCACACAAAGTTACCAAAACCAAACATCAAAAGGAACATTCCACATCCATTTTCTGCAAAAAATACATGCCCAATTTTAGAGACCAAGCAACCAGTCTTAAGCATTTAGGTGCACAATCAGCAGATGAGTGTTCAGTTGATGGGCTGGGCTATGCACTATGGTGGTAGTCACATGTTCAAAGGTTGAATAGTGATTTTGAGGATATTAATTTTCACATTTTCATCTATTCTGGGTTGTAACATTCATTAATGAGCATATCATTGTTGTGTTCTAGGTGAACAAGTGAATTGTCATGGACTGTCATGTGTTTGAAAAAAAATCTTTCATTTTGTAGCACCAAATCTTTAGACGTGCATAAGTGCATTGGGTGTGCGCTCAACTCCTTTACACTTTATCTTTAGGCATCAGAAACAAAGGTGACAAATTGAAAGATCTAGAGCTGACTAACACGCTAAGTGCTCAGGTGCCGGCCTGTGTGCCCTAAGTGGTTAGTACAAGGCTCAATTTGGAAATTCTGATGGCTTCTGTACAGTAACCTTGATGCATTAAGGAGAGCAATTGTAATTCTATTTACAGTTGCATGGTGGCGTAGATTAAGTTTTGAAAAAGAGAAACTATCAAGTGCACAGCACACTACTCATGTTGGATTGAAAATTCAAAAAGGGACTTAGGTAACTGCCAGCCCAGCTTTGCCGAGACCTTCAAGTTGCTGCTGGGCTACTTCTGGCCATTCACTTGATGAAACATCCAACCCTAATGTCGGTCTGATGGGAAAGTGTAGGGCAAGCCCCAAAGTGGTGATATTCTCACATTAAGGAGCCCAAGACTCGGCCTGCTCCCAAAATGGTACGCATAAGGTCCTTACTCTTTTCTAAGAGGGCTATTTACAGAAATAAGGTGCCCTCCAGGTCCACTAAGATATTTCTGAGAAATAGGGTGCCTTCCAAATACACTAATTTTTTTGTCAGAGTTCTTTAGTGGCAAAATCGTGCAGAAAGTTCGAAAAGTCCATGTTGTGGTACCCAGAGATTCAGAAGCTGGAGAGCATCTCCACCCCCAACATTATTAGTTGTATGTACACATATGTTAGATATTTAATGCTCAATGTCCCCACACGTCAAGAAAGACATTGCACCCAGTACAGCATCATTTGCACCTTTACATTTGGACCAATAATTGTCAATGACCAAATGCACAACTAAAAATATAAAAATGACTACAACATTTTGGGCTATTCTTATCAGAGAGCGACAGGATTTGCACTATCTTGCTTGAAGATTTAATAAATTTAATCTTTACCGATGTGTGGTGAAAATGCTTTGAAAGAAGTGATGGGAAAGGCAGTGCAGAAAGTCCAGGTTGGAGTAGGTGAAGATTGAGAAGCATGTAAGAAGCGGAGTGTGAGCGGTGGTGGGTGGCTGTG
>Ga0116228_10001573_pt1 | contig 19103 bp, 9 predicted proteins | sample S1TSphfallax_2_FD_89694 | JGI IMG/M metagenome (GOLD analysis project Ga0116228, IMG submission 89694) | Host-associated microbial communities from peat moss isolated from Minnesota, USA - S1T2_Fc - Sphagnum fallax MG | ecosystem: Host-associated > Plants > Peat moss > Unclassified | place: USA... | reverse complement strand
GCCTTCGTTGAGCGGGTCGCCGGCCTCGACGCGCGCGCCTTCTTGCACGAAGGAACGCGTGTTGTACGGCACGTCGAACTCGTGGGGTTCGCCCGCTTCGTCCGTGACGACCATGACGCGCTTGCCCTTCTCTTCGGTGATGTGGACCGTGCCCGTCACCGTCGAGATCGTGGCCTTACCCTTGGGCTTGCGCGCTTCGAAGATTTCCTCGACGCGCGGGAGACCCGTGATGATGTCTTCTTGCGCGACGCCGCCCGTGTGGAAGGTTCGCAGCGTGAGCTGCGTGCCCGGTTCGCCGATCGACTGCGCCGCGATGATGCCCACCGCTTCGCCGATGTCGACCTTCTTGCCGGTCGCGAGATTGCGGCCGTAGCACATCGCGCAGACGCCGATCTTCGCCTGGCACGTGAGCACCGAACGGATCTTCACCGTCTTGATGCCCGCATCGATGATGACGCGCGCCTTCTCTTCGTCGATCTCTTCGCCGCGTGCGACGAGCTTGGTCTTCGGCTTCTCCGGATCTTTGATATCCTCGGCCGCGCGGCGACCGATGATGCGATCGTAGATCGGCTCGATGATTTCCTTACCGACGCCGATATCGTACACGACGATACCGTTCGCGGTGCCGCAATCGTCTTCGCGAACGATCACGTCTTGCGCGACGTCGACGAGACGGCGCGTCAAGTAGCCCGAGTCCGCCGTGCGCAGCGCGGTGTCGGCGAGACCCTTACGCGCGCCGTGCGTCGAGATGAAGTACTCGAGAACCGTGAGGCCCTCTTTGAGCGACGCCTTGACCGGGATTTCCAGAATGCGGCCCGACGGGTCGGACATGAGTCCGCGCATACCGCCGAGTTGCTTGACCTGATTGATCGAACCGCGCGCGCCCGAGGTCGCCATCATGAAGACGGGGTTGAGCGGGTTCTGCGCGGCCTGCATAGCGGCCGTAACTTCTTCCGAGGCTTTCGACCAGATCTGAATCGTCTTGTTGTACTGCTCGTCGCCGTTGATGAAGCCCTGATCGAAGAAGTCCGCGAGCTTGTCGACTTCGCTCTGCGCGGTGTCGAGGATCTTGAACTTCGCGTCCGGCACGACGATGTCGCTGATCGAGACCGTGGTCCCCGATTGCGTGGCGTAGCGGAAGCCGAGCACCTTGATCGCGTCGAGGAAGCCCGCCGTCTCCGCGTTGCCGTGGCGACGATAGCATTCCGTGATCAGCTTCTTGAGCGCGCTCTTATCGATCGTGTGGTTGCGGAACTTCTCGCCCCACGAGACGGGGAACGCATCGTTGAAGATCACGCGACCGACGGTCGTGCGAATCAGTTCGCCCTGCCAGCGGACGCGAATCCACTGCTGGAGGCCGATCTGGCGATGTTCGTAGGCGATGACGGCCGCGTTGAGATCTTCGAACGCGGGCAGCTTCTCGCCGTTCGCATCCGTGCCGCCGTCGGCCTGACCGTTGAGCGCGACGTGACCGTTGCCGATCTTCGATGCGTCGTACGCGTTCTGGCCGATCGACGAGATCAGCGCGTCCTCCGGGATGTCGCCGCGGGCGACGCCCTTGTACTCATCCTTTTGGAACGTGAGGTAATAGAGCCCGAGGACCATGTCCTGGGTCGGGATCGATACCGGCTGACCGAACGACGGCTGCAGAATGTTGTTGGCGGAGAGCATGAGGATCCGCGCTTCCGCTTGCGCACCGGCGCTCAGCGGAAGGTGAACGGCCATCTGGTCGCCGTCGAAGTCCGCGTTATACGGCGTGCAGACGAGCGGATGGAGGTGGATCGCCTTGCCCTCGACGAGCACCGGCTCGAAGGCCTGGATGCCGAGGCGATGGAGCGTCGGCGCGCGGTTGAGCAGCACCGGATGTTCGCGGATGACCTCGTCGAGGACGTCCCACACTTCCGGCCGCACGCGCTCGACCATGCGCTTCGCGCTCTTGATATTGTGCGCTTGGCCACGGTCGACGAGCTTCTTCATCACGAACGGCTTGAAGAGCTCGAGCGCCATTTCTTTGGGAAGGCCGCACTGGTGCAGCTTGAGGTTCGGGCCGACGACGATGACCGAACGACCCGAATAGTCGACGCGCTTGCCGAGCAAGTTCTGACGGAAGCGACCCTGCTTACCCTTGAGGATGTCCGAGAGCGATTTGAGGGGGCGGTTGTTCGGGCCCGTGACGGGGCGGCCGCGACGGCCGTTGTCGATCAGCGCGTCGACCGCTTCCTGAAGCATGCGCTTCTCGTTCTTGATGATGATCTCGGGGGCCGAGAGCTCGAGAAGGCGCTTGAGGCGGTTATTGCGGTTGATGACGCGGCGATACAGATCGTTGAGGTCGGACGTGGCGAAGCGGCCGCCGTCGAGCTGCACCATCGGGCGCAGTTCGGGCGCGATCACCGGAACGGCCGAGAGGATCATCCACTCGGGCTTGTTGCCGGAATTCAGGAACGCTTCGACGACTTCGAGACGCTTGATCGCCTTGACGCGCTTCTGGCCCGTGGTCTCCTTGAATTCCTTACGCAGCTCTTCTTGGAGCTTGCGGAGGTTGAGGTCGCGCAGCAGCTCGCGGATCGCTTCCGCGCCCATGCCCGCCTTGAAGCCGTTGCCGAACTTCTCGCGGCTCTCGCGATACTTTTGCTCGGTGAGGATCTCACGCTTCGTGAGCGTCGTGTTGCCCGGGTCGATCGTGATGTAGGCCGCGAAGTAGATGACCTTCTCGAGCTGCCGGGGCGACATGTCGAGCAGGATACCGATGCGCGACGGCACGCCCTTGAAGTACCAGATGTGCGTGACGGGCGTGGCGAGCTCGATGTGGCCCATGCGCTCGCGGCGGACCTTGGCGCGCGTGATTTCAACGCCGCACCGGTCGCAGATCATGCCCTTGAAGCGGATCCGCTTGTACTTGCCGCAGTGGCATTCCCAGTCTTTGGTGGGCCCGAAGATCTTCTCGCAGAACAGGCCGTCGCGCTCGGGCTTGAGCGTGCGGTAGTTGATCGTTTCCGGCTTCTTGACTTCGCCGAAAGACCACGCGCGAATCTGCTCCGGGCTTGCGAGCCCGATGCGCATCGCATCGAAATTGTTCACATCGAGAAGATTCAAAATGTACTTTCTGTTGAGATCGGGGCGGCGAAGGCCCCCCGATGCCCCCCGAGCCCGCACTCGCGGGCTCCGATGAGCGACACGGGTTCTTGTGGCCGAGGGCTGGGGGTCGTGGCGGCTGCGCGGCGGGGATCGCGGGCGGGGGTGAGGGGTCTATAAAGAGAAACAGGGCTCGACGCTCGGCCGGTCCCTAAAATTCTTTTATATTCCTCGGGGCATAGACGACTAGTATACTCCGCGCGTCAACGGCCGTCAATGGTGGCGTCATTTCTAATCCTGCTCCTCTTTTAACGGGGAGCGTGACCGGGGATACTCTTCTCATGAAGATTCGGACGTTTCTCACCCGCTTCGCCGCAGCCGCGGCGTTCGCGGCTTCGACCGCTACGGCGGTCCTCGTGACGGATGCCGCGCACGCGGGGCAGCCGGCGACTGGTATCATGGCTGCCGCGCCTGCCGCGGCGGAGGCCGCAAGTTTCGCGATCGGCGTGGGCGTGGGCTTCGGACCCCACCGCTATTACCGATACGCGTATCGCGGAGGCGTCTGGAGCCGCTTCGGCTTCTACTACGGCTCCGCCCCGGGCTACATCCCCGGTGGCTATTACGTCGGATATGCGCCGCCACCGTACTACGCGCCATACTATGTGCCGTATGGATACGGCTACTATCACTACGGGTACCGCGGGTACTACGGGCGGCCATGGTACGGCCGCGGGTATTATGGGCGCGGCTACTATGGCCACGGCTACTACGGCCACGGCTGGCGTCGCTAACGGCGACCGCTCTCGGCGGCGAGCCGGGTAGCTAGGATCCGCAGGGCTTCGCGACGGCCGAGCCGTTCGCGAAGTTCGCGGCGAACGTGGTGCCGGGCGGGGTCGCGAGCTGCCAACCGGCATCGCCCTTGACGAACGCGGCGGTCGCGGTGTGCGAGACCGACCAGCCGCCGACGGCGGCGGGGTCCGGGCCGCACCAGGCGACGGCGTGGCCGGCCGTCCATTCACCGAAGCTCTTTCCGAACTCGTTCGGCACCACAACGTACGTATACGTCGCGGTGGCGTGCGTGGCGTCGGTTGCGTTAATCGAGTCGACCGACTTCAGCGTCGCCTTCGCGACGGGGATCGTCCAGGCGTTGCACTTATCGCACGCGTCCGACGTCGAAGACGTCCAGCCGTTCGCGCGGCCGTAAGATGCGCCCTCATCGTCGAGGTTGCACACCGGCGCCGATGCGAGCGCGCCGCCCGAGCTCGGGCACGTCGACCAATGTTTCGAAAAGAGAAACTGATTGATCGCGAGCGGTTGCGACGCGACGGCGCCCGAGACGAACGTCACCGTCTGCACGCGCGCCGAATCGGTAAAGAGCGTCTTCGCGAGCGTCGCCGTCGCTTCGCGCTCGGCGAGCGACGAACTCGTCTTACATCCGGCGATTGCGAGCGAAAAGAGCACGAACGAGACGAGACGAAAGCGCGGCGACATCGATGCGTCTCGTTCTCAGTAACGGCGTGCCCTTCCCCCGACGTGCGATCACATTCGATAGCGCAGACGAAGCTCGATGCTGCGACCGAGTGGGTACGATTGCGGGACGTATCCCGCTCGACCGTAGCTCCAGGGAACGACCGCATGCACCCCGTCGTTCGTCGGAACGCCGTTTCCGAGCGAATACGGCGCCGCAAATCCCGTAACCGCTTGGTATGCGGCTTCGTATAACGCGTTGCCGCCCGCGTATCCGGGTGGTCCGATCAGGTATGGATTTCCCTGATACGCGGTCGGCGAGAACTGTCCGAAAACGTTTGCGATATCGACGACGATCGTCGCGCGCTTTGAAATATCGCCCTCCATATGGAGGTTCGCAAGAAACTGCGACGGCCCGCGAAGCGTGTTCGGGTCGGCGCCTTCGTTCGTGCCGAGATTCCCGATGTACGGATTCGTCGTCGCGTTGAACGGCATCGACGGATCGCGCAGAAAATAATAGTTGTATCCGGGGTTCCAGTAGTTGTCGTTCGGAACGAGCTCCGGCTTGTTGGTTGCCGGATTGAAGATCCACACGTCTTTACCGTTGCCGTACGGATAGCCGGTCTGATAAGAGATCGAGGGCCGGATGCGCAGCCCGTGATGCAGCGCCGTGAACTCGTACGAGAGCTGTGCCGTGAAATCGGGTTCGTAGCTTACCGGAAACAGATGACCCGCCGCGACGGCCGGTGCGTTCAGATCGTTGTACGCGAACTGCGACGCGCTCGACGAAAACGCGCGCACCACGTTCGCGTTAAATGCGAAACCGCCGTTCTTGACGTTCAGTTCGAAGCCGTTCGCGCGCAGGTCGCCCACGTTCGTCGGCACGCCGACGCCGTCCGGGTTGAGACCCGACGAGAGTGCGGTGCGAAAGTCGAACGGCAGCACGTCGATGAGGTTCTTCTCGAATTCCTGATAGTACGTCGCACGCAGTTGCGTCTTCCCCGTCGTTTCGAACGAGTAGGTGAAGTCGTTTGCGGTTTCCGGCTGCAACGCGACGAACGGCGCGGGATTTCCCTCATCGTCGACGTTGGTCGAATCGTTCCGGTCCGCTTCTAGCGGCGCCGGCGCGACCGTCGAGTGGTCGAACGTCGCGCGCAAGGCGAACGAGCTTCCCAAGCGATACGAAGCCGCGAAATGCGGATCGATCGCACCGACGTTGTACGCATAGCCCGTGCTCGGCTTGATGTGCGAATTGAAAAGGCGCGCGGTTCCCGAGAGCTCGAGACGGTCGGATGCGCGATACGTATCCCCGAGGTACGCGAGATACGATTGCAAGGTCGGTTCCGACGTGATGAACTCGTCCGCCGTCGGAACGATCTGGTCGAGCAGCGAGGTGTTCGTTCGATACTCGGCACCGAAACGGATCCGGTTGTTTCCGAAGACGCCGTCGCCATCGTAGTTCAGACCCGATTGACGTTGCACCGACGTTTCGAAAAGCGAAATCGCGCCGTCCGGGAAGCCATTCTCGTCCCAGAACGGTCCGCCCGCAGACGATCCGAACTCCGACGAATAGAGCTGCACGCGCGAGAACAGTTCGTTCCCCGTATGCGTCCACTGCAGTTTGTACGCGTCGAACGAACCCTTGGTTCCCGACGCGAACGTTGCGGCCGCCGTTTGGTCGGCGTAGCCCGGGTACGGCACCGCGTTCCCGTTCGGATCGGTGCCGTTTAAGAAACCGATGGTCTCGCCGGGAAACGGCGACCCATATTGATCGTATTTCGCTTGCCCGCCGAACGCGAGCACGGAGACGTCGTCGCGAGAGGTCGCTTGGTAATGGACGTTCGCCTCGACGGAGAACGTGCTCTTGTTCTGGAGCGCGATTCCGTACGTCGCCGCTTCGCCCGGATAGAACGTATGGCCGTCGCCGTAGCTCAAATACTGCGAGCTCGAGCGGCCCGCAACGGCATAACGCCAGCGCAGATCGGGCGATGCTCCGAGGTACTCGACGTCGGCGAGTTGATATCGTACGTCCGCACCGTCGGCGAGTTCGACCGACATTTGACTCGGATACGTGCCGACTGCGGCGATCTGATTGATCACGCCGCCGAGCGCGTTGTCGCCTTCACTCGTGTAGCCGGCGAGCGTCGTGGTGGTCGACGCAACGCCCGTCGTCGGGAGTTGTGCGCCATCGACGTTGCCGCCGGGCTCCGCGATCAGACCCTGCGGAATCGGAATCGAGTCGAAATCGAACACCGCATCGCCCACTTTTCCGCCGCGCAAGATCGCGTTTGCAAAGGCATCGAAATCGACGCCGGGTACGTTCGCGATCGCCCCTTGAACGGAACCCTCGGTGTATTGCGCGAGTCCGGCCGACGACGTGGTCGGCGCGAGCGCGCGCGCGGTTTCGCCCGAAACGACGAACGTGTCGCTCGTGCCGCCGAGCGCGTACGACGACGTTGCGGCGCGCACGGCGCCGATCGTTCGCAACGTCTTCGCGAGTCGGAACGCGACGCGGCGCGTTTGGCCGGGAAGCACGGCCTCGGTATCCGCACCGTCCTCGTACCCCGCGATCTCCGCCGAGACCGTATACGAGTCGGGAGGCAGCCCGAGAAACGAGAACGCACCCCTCGCGTCGGTACGCGCCGACGTGCGCGCCGATGGCGATGCCGCCGTAACCTTCACATTCGCGAGCGGCATTCCAGATGCGTCGACGACGGTTCCGGAAATGCTACCGGTCGTCGCTTCGGCGGCAAGCGCCGGCCGAAACGAAACGGATGCGGCGAGAAACACTGCTGTTATGAAAAGCGCAACAAACCGTACGGATCGTACGAAAGAAAACACGACACAAACCTCTCCACGGCGCCGCTGCGCCGGACGCGATCGCTAGCTAAACGAGGGCGAGCGAGGCGTTGCGAGGTGGCGCGCGGCCGCCGAACGGACGAGCGTTCGCAGTCTGCGAGCCGGCGAATGAAGCGGAGTTTCGTGGAAGACGCGATGCGCGAGCGGCCCGCGGCGCGATCGCGATACTGAGACTGATAACGTGTCGAACGACGGATGCGAGCGTCGTAACGACCGCGCGCATCGCGCGGGCGAAGAGCACGGCGCAGAGCGTGCCGAGCGCCACGTGAGCGAGAATGCTGTAGATCGGTGGCCCACCGAGCCATGCGGTACCGGCCGGAAGGTGCGCGCTCGCGAGGAACGATTCGCACGCTTCCATCGCATAGAGCGCGCAGAACTGCGCGCTGAGGACCACGGGAAGGTCGCGCACGAGGCCGCGATGCGAGATATCCGCTGCGGTCCGCGCGAACCAGTCGCCGTCGCACGCTGCCGTGCCGCGAAGCAGCGCGAGGACGCGAACGAGCGCGATCTGCAACAAAAGCACGCACCCGCCCGCGATCGCCGGCACGACGCTCGCGTGGTCGTTATCGTGATACCCGGCGCCGAGATAGCCGGAGTTGGACACCGTTTCGACGCAGGCGTTCCCGATCGCCGCCGCAACGAGCGCGACGCCGAATAGGAAGGTCCAGCGATACGGAGCCGTACGCATTGCTCGCGCCGTTCGCCCGAGCGCACGGAGGTGCCTCGCTAGCGGGGCATCGTTACCGCGGGGACGGTATGCGCGAGCGCCCAGGCCCGTTCGCGCGGTGCTTCGTGCACCGCGATTCCGAGCCCGACCGTGGCGCTGACGGCGATGAAGAGAACGTGGCGGCGAAATGACATACCCGCAGCCTACGCCCGCACCGTCGAGCCACCGTCGAATGAGCCCGCGAGTGCGGGCTAAGTTATTTCAAGACGACGCGGGCGTGGCTGCCGCCGTCGGGGCGGCGGACCACGTGGAGGTCTTCCGCGAGGGTCGAGATGAGGAACAGGCCCCGGCCGGACTCGCTGAAGATATCCGGCGGGAGGCGGGCGGCGAATTCGAAGCCGGGTCCGCGGTCGAGCACGTGGACGACCGGCATATCGTGGTCGCGCTCGAGGAAGACGTCGATCGGCCCGGGGGCGTAGCGCACCGTGTTGCCGATCAATTCGGCGACCACGAGCTCCGCGAGGGCGAGGCGACCCTCATCGAAGCCTGCCGTCCGCAGACGCCCGCCGATCTCGCGCTGGACGCGATGCGCGGTCGAGGCGTCGAGCGCGTCGAAATTCCAGCGCGCGAGTTCCGGCGGTTTGCCCACGGCGACCGTAAGGATCGCGACGTCGTCGCGCGACCCCTCGACGAGCACGGCATCGTGAATCGCGAGCGCCGGATTTTCCGACCGGATCACGGCCGGATCGGCGACCGCGGCGCGCAGCCTCCGTTCGCCTTCGTCCATGTCGTGCGTCGACTCGATCAGCCCGTCCGTGTAAAACACGAGAAACGCCTCGTCCGGGAGGACGAGAAGTTCGCCTCCCCCGCGCACGTCCTCGCGCAGTCCGAGCGGTAAGCCGCCCCCAATCAGATCGACGAACGTGCCGTCGCCGCCGCGAACGAGCGGCGCCGGGTGTCCCGCCGACGCGTACGAGAACGTCCGCGCGACGCCGTCGATTACGCCGACGAAGGCCGTCACGAATCGATCGGGCGTTTCCGCGCGCAACGTGCGATCCGCGGCCTCGAGCATGAGCGCGGGATCCGCATGAACTTGCGCGACGCCGCGGATCGCCTGGCGCACGTTCGACATCGTCACCGCCGCGCGTAACCCCGAGCCAGCGACGTCGCCGATCGAGATGACGATTCGCCCGTCGACGAGTCGGAACGCATCGTACCAATCGCCGCCGATCAGCGCTTCGGCACGGCCCGCTTCGTAGATCGCATCGAAGCGAAATCCCGCGACGTGCGGAAGCTCGGCCGGAAGCGCCGCCTGTTGAAAGCTTTCCGCGACCCGTCGCTCGCGCTCGTACAGCTCCGCATTCGAAATCGCCGGCGCGATGCGCCGCGCGATCTCACCGAAAAACGGCGCGTCGTTTGCGGAAAATTCGCGCTCGCTGACCGACATCGCAACGTTGAGCGTGCCGCGGAGCTTCCCCGTGACGAAGAGCGGAACGACGAGAACCGACGTGAAGCCGACCGACCAGAAGGCGTCCAAAACGCCCGGGTCGACCACGCGCGCGGCCTCGTCGAACGTCCCCGCACGAATGATGCGCGGTTCTCGATCGCGCATGAGCGCCGCCCGCTCGCCGCCCGCGGCATCGAGTCGCGTGAACACCTCGCCGATCTGCGAGTGCAGTTTCGCATTTTTCTGTGGGTCGTCGTGATAGACGGCGGCCACGCGAAACTCACCGTCGTCATCGACGAGATTGATGAAGCCCCAATCGGCGAATTCCGGCACGATCGTGGCCATCGCGGCATCGAGCGTCGCCTGAAGGCCGAGCGATTCGGAGAGCGACTCGCCGAGATCGGCGAAGACCTGAAGCGTGCGATTCGCGCGACGAACGTCGTCGACGTCGGTGTGCGAACCATACCAGCGCACCATCGAACCCGCTGCATCGCGGACGCACGTGGCGCGCGTGAGAAACCAGCGATACGCCCCATCGTAGCGCCGGAGGCGAACCTCCATTTCGATCGGTTCGCCCGTGGCTTGTGCCGACGACCAGCTCTCGTTGACGCGCTCGCGATCGTCGGGATGAACGAGCCCAAAGAGAACGTCTCGATCGATCGGCACGTCGTCGAACGGACGTCCCGCATACTCGGACCAGCGCCGGTTCACCCAATCGATCAGCCCCGTGCGATCCGTCGTCCACATCAGCTGCGGCATCACGTCGGCGATCGAGCGATAGTGCGTCTCGCGTTCCGCGGCTTCGCCCGGCGGCGCTTCGAGGGGACGAGCGAGCCGCCACCGAGGAAATTTCACAGATTTCCCTTCGACCCGAGGAGAGCCGGCACCAGCCAAGGCGAAACGACGAGCCTCTCGAAAAAGCGAGTCCGATGTTCGGACTCGTTCGTTCCTACGCTCTCGCCGCCGGCGCACTCGTAATCGCGCTCCTTCCCGCGGCCACGCTCGCGCAGACCGCGAGCGCGCCATTCGTCCTCCTGGTCGATGCGAGTCGCGCACCCGTCACCGGGATCGTGCACGTTCACGAAACGATGCCGGTCTCGCCAGGCACGTTCGATTTTGCCTACCCGCGCTGGGTCCCCGGGGAACACGGCCCCGAAGGTCCGATCCAAAACGTCGGCGGCCTGACCGTCACCGAGGGCGGCAAGATCGTCCCGTGGTCGCGCGATCTTTCGGATCTGAACGAATTTCACGTCGTGGTGCCCTCCGGCGTCTCGTCGATCGACGTCGATTTCGATTATCTCGGCAGCAAGGACGGCACGTACGGCGAGGCGCGGCTCGCAACCGGCACGATCCTCGCGATCAATTGGAACCAGTTTCTCCTGTATCCCCAGAACGCCGACATCGCGACGACGATGTTCGTGCCCTCGATCGTTCTGCCGGGGCCCGACTGGACCGCGGAGACGGCATTGCCGCAGCCGACGCGCGCCGGAAATACCGTCACGTACGCGCCGGCGACGCTCGAGCGGCTCGTCGATTCGCCGCTCGATGCCGGGAGCGCGTTCAAACGTTTCATGCTGCTCGACTCCGGCGGATTCACGAACGAGATCGACGCGTTCGCCGACCGCCCGGACGAACTCGACCTCGACGAGAAATCGCTCGCGGGCTTTCGCAACGTCGTCGGCGAGATGGATGCGATCTACGGTGCGCGCCATTGGACGCACTATCATTTCTTGCTGACGCTGAGCGACGAGATGCCGGGCAACGGCGTCGAGCACGGCAGTTCGAGCGACGACGGTACGGGCGGCGATGGGTTTACCGACCCGATGGGCGTCGTCGGCACCGCGGGCCTTCTCTCGCACGAATTCAACCATTCGTGGGATGGCAAGTACCGCCGCCCGGCCGATCTCGCCACGACGAACTTCCAGGTGCCGGAGCAAACGGAACTGCTCTGGATCTACGAGGGAATGACGCAGTTCTACGGCGATCTCGTGCCGACGCGTGCGGGCTTGTGGACGCCCGCGCATTATCGCGAGGTGCTCGCCGGCACGTACGCGAGCGAAGATCACGAGCCTGGCCGCCTCACGCGTCCGCTCATCGATACCGCCGCGGCGGCGCCGTTTCTCTATAGCGCACCGCGTTCGTATTCGGGCGAACGGCGCACCGCGGGCGACTTCTACGGCGAAGGCGAGCTCATGTGGCTCGACGTCTACGGAAAGTTACTCGACCTCTCGCACGGCACGAAATCGCTCGACGGTTTCGCGCGCGGCTTCTTCGGCATTCGCAACACGCCGCCCGAAGTAAATCCCTACACGTATCAACAATTCGTCGCGGCGCTCACGGCGTACCAGCCCTACGATTGGGATGCCTACTTCAGAGCGCACGTCTACGCCGTCGCCCCGCACCCGCCCGACGGTTTCGAACGCCTCGGCTGGAAGATCGTTTACACGGACGAGATGGGCGCGGCCGCGAAGGAGCGCGCACGCACGCGGCATTCGTTCGACGCGCGCTATTCGATCGGTCTTTCCGCAAGCAGTAGCGGGACGATCTCGGACGTACTCACGGATTCACCGGCAGCCAAGGCCGGTCTCGCTCCGAGCGACACGATCGTGGCCATCGACAATCGCGAGTTCGCATCGGACGACTTCGACGACGAGCTCAAGGCGGCGGAGAAAACGACCGCTCCCATGGTGCTGATCGTCAAGCGCGGCCACATCTTCCGCACCGTGAACCTCGACTATCACGGCGGACCGAAGTATCCGCATCTCGTGCGCATCGACGGTACGCCGGATCGACTCACGGCGATCCTCGCGGCGCATCGGGCGAACGCGACGGCTCCCTAGCACCTTCGCTCGCGCCGTCACTGCACGAAGGTTTCGGGGACCTCGTCGAGTTCGGTATCGAGCGCGGTGCGTATCTCGTCGCGTAGCGCCTCGCTCGGGAAGCGCGCGATCGCCGGTTCGAAGAACGCGAGCGCGATCATCCGCTCGGCACGCCCGCGCGGAATGCCGCGACTCTGCACGTAGAATAGTTCTTCTTCGTCGAGAGCGCCGATCGTCGCGGCGTGATACGCGCTCGCGTCGTTCGAAGCGATATCGAGCGCCGGCACCGCTTCGAGATAGGCGTCGCGCGAGAGAACGAGCGCGTCGTCGCGCATCGATGCATCGCAGCGCTGCGTGCCCGCGCGGATCCGAATGGCACCGTGGAAACGGCCCTGACCGCGGCCCGTCGCGACGGTCCGCACGATCGTCTGCGACTGCGTCGCGCGCGCGAGATGATCGAGATCCGTCGCGAGGTCGACGTTCCCGAACCCGCGCGCGAAGAAGAGCGCGTTGACCTCCGCAGCCGCCCCTTCGCGTTCGAGCCGCGTTTCGAGCGTGGTGCGGACGAGACTCCCGCCGAGGTCCGCCACGTGCCAGCCGATGCGCGCGTCTTCGGCGCAGCGTGCGCGACGACGCATCACGACGCGCGCGCCTTCGTCGGCTTGCTGCACCACGACGTAGTCCAGCTGCGCGCCCGCGGAGAGTTCCACGTCGACGACGCCGCACACGAACGACTCCGTGGACCCGACGTGACGCTCCAGAATCGTCGCCCGCGCGCCGGCCCCGATGCGGACGACGATGTGCGGAAACACGGCACTCGCTTCGCCCGGGCGCGACGACCAAATGAGTTGGAGCGGGGCGTCCACCTGCGCGCCTTCCGGTACGCTCACGAACGCGCCGCAATTTTGGAAGGCCGTCGCGAGTGCGACGAAGCGATCCGTTTCGAGGCCGGGCGCGATCGTGCGCGACGCGCTCGCACCGAAAACACCGGACCGCGTCGCGTCGGCGAGCGAAAGCAACGTGACCCGCGCATCGCCGTGGCGCTCGATCGGGTCGAGATACGTGCTCCCGAGATGAACGAGGCCGCCCGCGTTTTCGACGGCGAGCGCGGGCGCGTCGCCCGCATCGTCCGCACGCGGCCGCACGGGAGCCGCGGGCAACGCCGGCACGCGCGCGCGACCGCTCGACCACACGAGATCCGAAAAGTCGAGCGCGCCGTAGTCGTGCCGCCAACGCGGCGGCATCTTCTCTCGCTTGCGCGCGAGCTCGGCGTACCGCCCGAGCGCATCGCGACGCACGCCGGCCGGAACGGCGCCGCCGCCCGAGGTCCCGAGATCGTCGAGTTCTTCGAGCGCCGCACCGAGCATCGCGGACGTTGCCGCAAACGGGAGCGCCTCCGAAATCGAGGCGTTCATGCGGGCGCGCCCACCTCGAGTGCCACCGCGATCGCGCGCGCGAATCCCGCGATCGCGCCCGGCGCGAGGTGTTCGGCGAGCACGTCGGCCGGAACGGACGCGCGCAAGATATCGATCAACCGCGCCCGCGCATCGCGCTCGGGTGCGCGATGTGGCTCGTCGTGCCGAGCGCGTTCCGCGTCCGTGAAGCCGAAGAGATAGGCCGCTCGATCGTAGTCGCCCGCATGCGCGGCGACGAGCGCGAGGAGTTCGACGTACGCGACGGCGCGGTTCGGGAAGTCGAGGTCGCGCGCGATCTCGAGTGCGACGCGCGCACCCGCACGTGCTTCCGAACGATCGCCTGCGGCGAGCGCGTACGCGGCCACGTCGGCGGATGCATCGGCAAATGCGAGGCCACGACCGAAGAGCTCGCGGAGTCGCTCGCGTGCTTCCTCCGCCGTCGCGCGCGCGACGGCGAACTCTCCCTGCACGTAGGCGAGCTCCGCGAGCGAGAGCCGTGCGGATGCGGCGAGCGAGAGCGCGCCTCCGGCACTCGCCGACGCGCTCGCGCGTTCGAAATGCTCGACGGCTCGTGCGTGGTCGCCGCGCCGCGCCGCGAGTTCACCTCGTAACCGCTCGAGGAGCGCAAACGTCTTCGGACGTTCCAGCGCATCTTGCAACGATGCCGCCTCGTCGAGCGCTTCGCGCGCCGATTCGAGACGCTGCGAGCGCAGGTGAGCCTGTGCGAGCCAGCACGCGAGATCCGCGCGCGTGCGCCGGTCCCCGCGATCGCGTACGGCGACGGCCACCCACTCCGCATGCTGAACGTCGGCGTGCGAGATCGATGCGATCTGCCAGAGCAGACGTGCCGTGAGCGCGGGATGTTCCGCGCGTTCGAGTCTCTCGTACGCGAGCTCGAGCCAGCGCCGATCCGCGCGATTGCTGCCGTGTTCGAACACCGCGCCGTACGCGCTCGCCAAACGTGCGCCGAACGTCGGGTCGCCGCCGCCTTCGAGCGTCGAGCGGAGCGCTTCGCGCACGTTGTCCAATTCCGAGGTGGCGAGCGCGAACCACGCCGCGTCGGGCATCGATTGATACGCGCGATCGACGTGGAGACCGAACCCCGCGAAGAATCGCGCGTGGTTCGCTTCGAGCGCGTCGCGCTCGCCCGACTCCGCGAGTTTTTCGGCCGCGTAGGCGCGCAACGATTCGAGCAACCGGTACCGCGTTCCGTCCGGGCCACGATCCGCGACCACGAGCGATTTTGCGACGAGCGCGCCGATGAGATCCAAGTCGGTTTCGACTTCGAGCGGCGCGTCGAAACAAACCGACTCCATCGCATCGAGCGTCCAGCCGCCCGCAAAAACGGCGACGCGACGCAAGAGGACGCGCTCGTCGTCGCTGCAGAGATCCCAACTCCAGTCGAGCGTCGCGCGCATCGTTCGCTGGCGCGGCATCGCCGTTCGCTCTCCACCGGCGAGGACGCGAAAGCGCTCCTCTAAGCGCCCGGAGAGTTCGCGTACGGTGAGAACGGAGACGCGCGCGGCCGCGAGTTCGAGCGCGAGCGGAATGCCGTCGAGGCGACGGCAGATCTCGACGACGTCGGCGACGTTCGACGCATCGAGTGCGAACGATCCGTCGGCGGCGTTCGCGCGCTCCTCGAACAGGGCGACCGACCCGAACGTCCGCGCTCGTGCCGGGGTCAGGGGTTCGAAAGCCGGAGGAACGTCGAGCGATGGTACGCGATACACGCGTTCGCCGCGGACGCCGAGCGGTTCGCGGCTCGTCGCGAGGACGCGCACGTTCGGCGCTCCGGCGACGATGCTCGTGACGACGCGCGCGGCCTCGGCGACCACGTGCTCGCAATTGTCGATCGCGAGCAACAACGTCTTCGCGCGGATCGACGCCACGACGCTCGCGAGATCGGGGCGTTCCGTCGGCTGTGCGATCCCGACCGCCGACGCGATGGCGGCGACGACGAGCGCGGCGTCGCCGATCGGGGCGAGATCCACGAACCACACGCCGTCCCGGTAACGTTCGCGCACGTCCCACGCGACCTCGATGGCGAGCCGCGTCTTCCCGACGCCGCCGGTCCCCGCGAGCGTCGCGACACGCGCGACCTCGAGGAGCGCGCGCGCTTCGCCGATCGCGAGTTCGCGACCCACGAGCGGCCCCGCGCGTTCGCGAAGATTCGTGCGCACGTTTAGCCGGTCGGCCGCGCTCGCCGTGCGCGCGGGCAGCAGCGCGGTCGCGTGCGCGATCGCCTCGTACGCGGCCGTCGTTTCCGGCATCGGATCCACGTCGAGTTCCGCGCGCAAACGCGCGACGAACTCACGATACTCGCGCAGCGCACCGGCCCGATCGCCCGTGCGATGGCGCAGCGCCATCGTGCTCCGAATCGCATCTTCGCGCCACGGGTCGATGCGAAGGAGCTGTTGCGCGAATGCGAGGGCACGTTCCGGTTGCGCCGCCTCGTGGCGGCCGATCAACTTGAGCAGCGCGCCCTCGGCGAGTGCCTGCAAGCGTTCGCGCTCCGCTTCGAGCCAATCGTCTTCGATGCCGTCGAGGAACGGTGCGCGATAGAGCGCGACCGCCGATTCCAGCGTCGCGTCGTCCGTTGCGAGTCGCTCGAACTCGCTGAGATCGATCGTCGCCGCGGCCGCCGCATTCCACGCGACCGTTTTCTTGTCGGCGAGCAGCCAAGGAACGCCGGCGGCGGGCGGCAACGCCTTCGTCAGATAGTAGAGGTGGCGGCGCAAGTCGCTCTTCGCGTCGTCCTCGGCGAGATCGGGCCAGAAATGAAACGCCAACGCTTCGCGCGAGAGCGGCGCGCGGCGGTGCAAGAGAATCCATGCGAGGAGCGGGAGCGTTCGCGGCGGCGCGGTGAAACGGAACGGCTCGCCGCCATACGCAAATTCCGCCGGGCCGAGCAGGCGTATCTCCAGCACGAGTCCCGCTTCGACGCCGCGCGAGACCCCGCTTCTCAGGAGGCGGCTCCTAGCGCTCCTCGGGGCCGACGCGCACGAGCGCCTTACCGAAGTTTTCGCCGCGTAACAGGCCGATGAGTGCGGCCGGCGCGTTTTCGAGACCCTCGACCACGTGCTCGCGATAGACGATGCGTCCCTCGCGCAGCCACTGACCGACCTCTGCGCGAAACGTTCCGGCGAGCTCCGCAAAATCGGAAACGATGAATCCGCGGATCGTCACGCGATTCGAAAGTACGGCGCGCATCAGGAGCGGAAGGCGGTCGGGGCCGGGAAACGACGTCGCGTTGTACCACGAGACGATGCCGCATACCGGCACGCGCGCGAACATATTGAGGAGCGGAATCACCGCCTCGAGCACCGCACCGCCGACGTTCTCGAAGTACACGTCGACGCCGGAGGGGCACGCGGCCTTCAATCGCCCGGCAAGATCCTCGGCGCGATGATCGAGGCACGCGTCGAAACCGAGTTCGTTCACCGCGTAGGCGCACTTCTCGGGTCCGCCCGCGACGCCGACCACGCGCGCGCCGTAGCGCTTCGCGATCTGACCGACGAGCGAACCGACGGGTCCCGTCGCCGCCGCGACGACGACGGTCTCACCGGGCTTGGGTTTGCCGATCTCGAGCAAACCCGCATACGCCGTAAGGCCGGGCATGCCGAGCACGCCGACCGCCGTTGAAAGCGGGGCGAGGGCGCGATCGATCTTTCGAAGACCCGTTCCATCCGAGATCGCGTACGTCTGCCAACCCGTGCCGCCATCGACGTAGTCGCCGACGGCGAAGCCGTCGTTCTGCGATGCGATCACTTCGCTCACGGCGCCGCCGACCATCACGCCGCCGATCGCGACGGGCGTCGCATACGATTTCACATCGTTCATACGGCCCCGCATATACGGATCGAGCGAGAGATAGACGGTGCGCAAGAGTACCTCGCCCGCGGCGAGCGGCCGAATCGGCTCGTCCTCGAAACGAAAGTTCTCGGCGACCGGTTCGCCCGTCGGCCGCGATGCGAGCACCACGCGTCGATTCGTCGTCGGTAGGTTCAAATGGATTCTCCTCGTTTACGGTGGCTTCGGCTTCTGCAAGAGCGCGATCAGGGGAAGGTTGAGCAGCGACACGAGCGCCACCCACTTCGAGTTGTCGGCGTAGGCGAGAACCGATGCCTGCTCCGAGACGAGGCCCGCGATCTCACGGCCCGGATTCGCGAGTCCGATCTGCGAGAAGTGGTGCAACGTCGCGTCGCCGGCGAGGAGCGACTGGTAGCTCGCGAGACTGTGGTCGTACGTGACCGCAAGTCCGGTTGCCGCAAGCGATCCCCCGAGTAGCAGCACCATCTTGAAGATCGCGATCCCTTGCGCGCGCGACTCGTCGGGCAGCGAACGCACGAGCACGTTTGCGATCGGCGAGAACAGGCATGCGAAGCCCGCCCCCGAGAGAATCACCGCCACCGCAAACGTCGTGAAATCCGACTCGTACGTCGTCTGCATCGCGAGGAGCGCGTACGACGTCGGTACCGCGAGAAATCCGAAGATCACCGGGATCTTCACGTCGATCTTATCGGCGTTGACCAAGAGCACGACGGTCGGCGCGACGATCGCGATCGCGACGATGCGGAGCGTCAGGAGCGCGCCGGCGGTCGACGGTGGGAAACCGAGCGTCGTCTCCGTGTACTGCACGAAAAGGTTCGCGCCGAAAAGCGGAACGCCGAGGCCGAAGCCGAGGACGCTCCCCACGGCGAGGTTGCGGATGCGGAAGAGTCGCAGATCGATGAAACCCGCATCGGTAAGCTGACGCATCGTGAACGCGACGAAGCCCGCAATGGAAAGCACGCCGAAAAACACGATATCCCCGGACCAGATCCAATCGCGCCGTTCGCCGAACGACGACACGTACTGAAAGCCGAAGAACGCAAAGAAAGCGAACGCGATGCCGAGAAGGTCGAGTGGCACCGTTTTCTTCGGACCGGGCGCGTCGAGCAAGAATGCGATGATCGCCCCGGCGACGGTCGCGAGGACGGCGTATAGTGCGAACGCGCCGCGCCAGTACGCATGATCGATGAACCAGCCGCCGATGAACGAACCCGACGCGGCGCCGGAGAGCGACGTGATCGAAAAGATCGAAAACGCGTAGCCGCGCAGCTTCGGCGGCGCGAGCGTGAGCACCGTGATCACGGAGCAAACGAAGAACGTGCCTTGCGCGAGGCCCTGGAGGCAACGCCCGATCATAAAGCCGTGAAGCGACGGCGTGATCGCGAGGTAGAGCGACAGCACGCCGAAGAGACCGTGGCCCGCGCCGAACACCGTGCGGCGCCCGAAGCGGTCGATCAGCCACGCCGTGAGGAGAATCATCACGTAGTAGAACGCGTTGTAGCCGATCGACGCCCAGGGCATCTCGT
>Ga0116228_10001572_pt1 | contig 19103 bp, 6 predicted proteins | sample S1TSphfallax_2_FD_89694 | JGI IMG/M metagenome (GOLD analysis project Ga0116228, IMG submission 89694) | Host-associated microbial communities from peat moss isolated from Minnesota, USA - S1T2_Fc - Sphagnum fallax MG | ecosystem: Host-associated > Plants > Peat moss > Unclassified | place: USA... | reverse complement strand
TTTGTTTGTGAAATGTTCGTGAACTTGTCACTTTGTTCTATTTCCAATATCAAAAATTTGACACTCCTTTATTTTCCTTATTTTCCTAGTGTGCAAAGCTAGGGAATGTGGCCCCACATTCTTCTTATTTCTACTCCGCTACTATCATTTTGAGGCGTTTACTTTTAATACTTTAAGATGAACCTAAGAGTACATCATTAGAAGTTGGCCTTGTTTTTGTTTTTTTTGTTTTTTTTTGTTTTTTTTTGACTTTTGACTTTTGACTTTTGACAAGATAAACTACAATTTTATTTTTTTGTTGTTAAGGTTTTGGGTTTCAATTTAACACTTGGATGAATTGGGTTTCATTTTTGTTCTTAAGATTTGTTGGGCAAGGTGTTTCCCTTTCATCATATTTATTTATCTTGGCGGTTGATTTTTGGGTTACATGTTAGGTATTCCTAGGTTTGGCCTTACATTTCCAAATGAAGAAATAATTAAAAATCATTATTTCATTGATGACATGATGTAGTGATAATAATAAAACCAAAGTAATTAAATCTTTTTTTTTAATGTTTTAGTGTCAAGAATTATATTAGTGTTTTTAATTATTTTAAAATATTCATGACAATGTTTCTAATATATTATGAAAACATGTGGTATGAATTTGAATGAATCTAATAAGGATAAGATATTTAAAATCATCATATGGATTCTTATTTTCAAGGAAATTCTTGAAACATGACATATTTGGGGGAGATTTTTAAACATATATTTACATTACAATATATCATAACATCTTGTAATGTCAAAAGATTTTTTATGATTTAAAAAAATTTACAAATGGGGATATTCTATGAATATTTCAAGAAATGCAGTCACACAAAGGTGCAAGGTTGATTCATGTTAATGTGAAAACACATGACATGATATTTGCTTCCAACCTAGAAAAGGGCAAATCCATTTTAGTTATCTTTTGTAAAGCAATTGTCTCCAAGCCTATATGGGGCCAAGTCTATTAGCATTTGGGTGTTTTTAAAACTCATGAATACACTAATTGGGGCAACAAAGATGGGTTCATGTGTAACTTAAGGCATAAGCAATTATGTATTTGGGGATTTATTGTGGGCTTGGTTCACAACTTAACCTATTGGAATCCTATTCCAACATGCACAATCAACTAAAATGGCTTGTTTGCAATTTCATTTGTGAAAGTTGAAAAAAGACGGTGAGGCAAAGGTGAAGTTGAATACTATAATTTTACCTCAAGGACTAGGTAGGCTTGGAGTCTTAGATTCACAAGCTCAAGTCCAAATCAATTTCTGCTAAATTCTTGACAAGAGGACTCACTCTAGGCACTTTGAAAAAGTTTAATCAATTGTAAGGTGGATTTAACTCAACCTAATGAATGGGAAGATGTGGCAAGATATGCTCTTTGAATGCCTATGGAAGTCTATTTTTAAGTTTTGGATTACCATCATGAAAGATAACAAAAAAATTTAAAGGGTTTCATGTGAAAAGACGAAACTAGTATACAAGAAATGTTGAGGCAACCATTACTTGGCAATCTTGACATGTGATGGATGCTAAAGAAGTTCCATTTGGTCTAGGTGACACCAAAGGTGTTAGACAATTGGCTAAAACTAGTTGTTTTAAAATGCGTTGGTAATGCACAACTTGAAAAGGAGTTGGAAATCATTGAATAAGGATGGGGTATGAATGAGAAACAATATTAGTGTGCAATGGAGTAGGGACTACATTTTGGACTCAATGCCATGAACGCAACATTCCTAGGCATTTCATTACAACTTGGCAATTAGGTTAATGATGGGTTACTAAACAAAGAGCAATTACTTTAATGGCTCCACAAGATCACAGAATTCCTTTATAATTAAGTTGACACGTTGGGGTTTTAAATAATTCCTACGTTAAGGTAGTTAGTTTCTATTGGAGAACATTTCATTAAACTATCTTAGGACCTTGGTAAATGGAAGTGGGAAAAGGTTTGAATGTCAGGCCAATTATAAACTTTTTGGTTATGTTCTGAAGAGGGTTACAAACTTAACATTCAAGAAATGCTACAAACATCCACATTGATGCAAAAGATGTTTACTATAGGCTTGAACTCCAACCACCTAAAAAGCATTCTAAAGTAAGTTTGGCACTCTTCTTTTCAAGATAAAAAAGTTGTCATTTGAATATAGTTGTTGATACTACACAAAAGGTTCCCCATGGAGTCATGGCGTGCCCAAAGGGGATGCAATCCCAATTGCTTGTTGGGTGGCAATGGGTTGGTGGAAACACCGTCTCATTTCTTGATGCACTTTTGGAAGAAACAATTTGTGTGTAGTGTGTTTTGGCAAATGCATTTGAGTGGGACAATGATATTGAGATTTGCAACTATTCTTGGCTTCAATTGCTACTTGGTGAAAATGTTGATGTCATATTTCCTATTTGTTTTATTGATTGGTTTAGCACTTTTATTTTTGGGAAACACTCAACTAATATACTTTGTAACTTTTTAATCCATTTTCTATGGTTTCAAAGATGTTCATTTGAGTTTGAGTGCCACTACTCTAGATCTAATGTGCCAAATTTGGCTTGGATTTCTACTATTCAAAAGGCATGGTTACTTGGCAAACTATCATAACATGTAAAACTCTAAACTACATGCTAAAATTCAATTAAGAATTGAGGAACACTTTGCTAACACTCGATTTGCCAACAAACTCTTCTAGAAGAAGGGGAAGTTCATTGTTTGGACTTGTTCTTCTTGAGTTTACATGTATTACACTCTATTAAAAAGGTTTTATTTTTTCCCCCACCCCCTAATGGGGGTGCATTGTCTATGTTAAACCATGCACAAAATCAACGACACAAATATTGCAACTTTTTTTTTTGAAACGTGTGGCCCAGAGCTAGTCCAAGATTCATTTTTTGATTACATGTATAAGAATGACCATGACCCATCATTTTATGATGTTAAATGTAGGTGCAATACCATAAACACATTCACCCCTATCTTTTAATAAACAATATCATTGAGAAAGGCTTTAGTATAGTCCAAATGCAAATGGTTAAACTTATGCAATGATTATATTCCAACAACCATCCTTCACATGCAATCAAGGTGAGCCATCAACTACATGACCTAGAAGAGGATTTACCTGTACTCATAGATGTATGGCATTGTGTAACTGCTTGCCATGCACTTCACATTCACAAAGCATTATATACATGGCAACATATTGTTCAACCATGAGGTACTTGTTTGAATTAATAATATCACTTGCACCAACATCTACATTAATAAGTACATTTTGTGGTGTAATGTCTCATATGCGCACTACTGCACATGTTAAATTTCTGAAATTGAACACATTACCTTACTCCTCAAAACACATGCACTTAGTTTTACACACATGCATTAAAAAATGGGAATTCAACAACAATCTATCTCAACCCAAACCATTTTCTTTAAAAGTAGAATAGTAAAAGGGGAAAAAACACTAAATTGATAAATATAATGTTAATTATGGACAACGGTGGTGACCTAAAAGATTAGACATCATCATCATCACTGGCCAATAATGTTGAAATATATAATTTCAAAAATGAATTTGAAGGAAGAATACATCGATTAACCTTTGTCCAATCTTCAACAACATTGGAAAGCAAAAGACAAATAATAATGGGGCACCTATTCCTATATGGTTGTGATATCATCCCTTCATCCAAGAAGAAAGTCCAAATCTAAACTGGAACAAACAAAACCCCAATCAAATTGGGCATACATCCATATGTACACATGCTTAATTTTAACTATATATGTAAGTGACAATGCATATAGGGTTCTAATAGATTATTATTGTGTAAATATGATTAGACATATGGAAATTACAAAAGGCATAATTCACATACTTACATAACAAATAGGTATAAAAATTCCCAATTAGAATCTACCAAATAAACATGGCATGGAATAGACAAACATACCTTGTTAAAAAATTGGTTTTGTTTTGTTGCCTCCCCAAGTAAATTGTTCATTTGCATTTTGGCCTCACTAGCAACACTACTTATTCACTTATAATATGAACTAAACTTTAATTAGCACTTTCAACCACAATAATTAAATAGTTTTCTAGGAGCCAATAAAATGAATCTAATTCAATAAATTGGTTTAACATTTATATACAACACCCTAAACATGTGAAAATTAGGTTGAACTACATTAAAAAAACACTTGTCTTACTATTACCAAAAATCAAAATGAGTTAGGCCATAACATGGACACTTACTAGATCAATTGAAACTCATGATGTTGTGCTACCATTTTCTGTTCGGGGTTTAGGTGTCAGAACCATCTAAGTTGCCACATCCTTGAGGTTCACACTCTTCCAATAATGGCACACTTCTGTGTAACTCCTTCAATATTATTTGTTTTCGAAAGTGAAACTCAAGAAGATGCAATTTGTTGTGGGCCCATTTGTGACTACTATCTACCAAATTCTTCCATGTTTCACTAATGAGACACAATGTCAAGTATAATAGTAGTCGATCCTCCCATGGTTGGATCTTACATATCATTTGGTGAAATTGTGATGAAATCCCCCATTGCAAACTCATGGCCTTCTATTACTAGTGCGAAGCTGCATACAAAAGGTAGACAATAAGCCTATTAAACCTAGACCCTAAACTTAATCTTGAGATTTTAAAGCAATCTCCAAATTAAGCTTCTTAGTTGCAAAGTTATTATGAATGAAAACATACATTCATGATTTACTTAATAATGAGTTATTATAAAATGTTCACCTAAGGAGTCATTGAAGGGACATAAAAAAATTAGGTTTGCATTGTCACCATTTTTGTACATGTATGTTTGATACTCACAATACACCACATGTACCAAATCTCCACCTATTTAATCATCCCCCAACACAATTTACAAGTTGTTACAAATGTGAAAGCAAGAAATATAACTTGATAGTTTACACACACCACATTAAACAAGTTGAAACATATGCAACATAAAGACCATTTAATATCAACAAGATATTTTCTTGACAACAATATCTGAATAATATCCCAAGGACTCAAAGAGGTCATGAAACTAACAACATTTTCAGAAAGCACCTCCCAAAAATTTGCTCCTTGATAGCTTTGCACGAATCACACATTTTTTCAGTTGTAGCAAAACATATGGTTTTTCTCCCAACTATAACGACCTCAAGTTGTAGAGATCAAGCCATGTATGATAGTTAGTAGAGGAAATAACAGTTCAAATTATTTTACTCAAAACCCAACACAAACCCATCTTCACAACTAGTTTATTACTTGTCCAAAAATTGAATTATATTTTTGTCCATAGCTCTTCAATATTGAACCACATGAAATTTGTAACAACCTAAATCATGGCAACAAAAGTATGGGTCCGATAGTTGTAGGTCTGCCACAATTAGGGCAACAACTTTCAATACTAGCAAATCTTCAACCCCTTTAGCTATTTTCTTGGAAATCGCACAAGTTCCAATTGGATTACTATTTGAAATGTGTTATTATACAAAATTTGGGAGTAGAACAACATGATTAACACACAAAATAATTATTTGCATAAATACAATACATTGCATTTTAAACATGTGTAATGACAAAGATTGGCAAATCATATTAAAATGGATAAATTGATTAGGGGAACATGGGTTGGGAAAAAACATCAAAGGCTTATTAGTACATGAACTTCAAATTCAACACATGCACTATCACATAGTTGGGCCATAACTTTTAGCTACTATGTCAAGTTGGCTTGGGTGTAGAAGGTACTCAATGCTTGTAAAGTTGAAGCATAATCTAAAAGCATGAAAGAAGCTTGTTGGCAACAATTACAAACTTATAAGTATCCTGCATGTATAAAGCATTTTGAAATACATGTTGCCAAAGTGCAAAAGGTTATTCAAGACAAAATTTGTCTCCTACCACATAAACTAGACAATGGTTAAATATGAGTGGTGTTGGTTGTGGAGATATTAAGGTTAACAAGAGGTTTGCAAATAACATCAAAACACTTGTAGATACTTGAAGCTAAAGCTCAAGAAGAGCTTGTAATGGGTCAAAATTCATATGAACCCTAGAAACATGTCTATGGCAACTATAAAACACATGTCAAGCAAGTAAAAAATCAAGAAGAACATGTGACTACAAAATTGAACAAAACATTCAACAAACTTGACTTTTACTGAGATTTAGGTACAAGCATTCAAAAACATAAACAATGCATGCATTTGTGCATGATTAAAAAACAAGTTCTTTAATGTTTAGTGTGGTAGAAATTATGTTTGCTACAACTTGTGCAATTCAAAAACAACACATGTTCACTACAATTAAAAAGCAACCAACACTTCTAATGATTAAAAAACAACTAACACTTCAATAGAAGGTGAGTTATGAAATGCATATAAAACTTCTTTCGATCTAAATAGACTACATGATAGGTCGAATGGAAACACATCTTTGTAACTTGAAAAAACATGTGCAAAAACCTAGAACTTCCAGCATACAATCTAGTTCAATAAAAGAAGAATTTTTAACCTCTCAAGACACTCGTAGAAGGTTTAAGTTTTTGAATATCAAAATTATTACCTACCTTCTTCTCAATAATAAGGACTCAAGAAGGATGGATTGCACCTCATTAAGAATTAAAAGACTTGTGTAGTCCGATTGAATTTATTGCCCTCTAACCTATAAGTTAAACTCATGACCAATGTACTTTTCTATCCTAGCAAGTTGCTGGACTCAATCAATTGTTTAGCATGAATCTTGAGGCTAACAAATGAATATTAACTAGCTTAACAACATTGTAAATGCTAGAATTTCCTTCAGATGCGCGCACCAAGTTCACAACGCCGTAAGAAAAGAATTAGCTACAAGTGGTGTAGCCTAATGATGTTGCATATAGTGTCAAAGTTGAATATGCTTTAGTGGAAAAAACTTGACAAAGGCGAGTGGTTGCCCAAAACAATAATGATGCAATTTATTTTTTATTGATCAATTTTGATTTGGAATGGATCATTTTCAATCCAACAGCCCACAACTAAAAAATTCTAAATATACAATACATTTGAAATATGTAATGTACATATCTTGGATTCATTAGTCCCATAATGGGGTCCTCCATTTCAAGTTTCAAGGAACATTACAAAACATAAGTGAAATTGAAAAATAAAACCATGCCCATTTGTAAAATCTTTTTTGGAAATTCTATCTTTGTTGATGCCCAAAACGTTCATTAATTAATTAGTGTTTGTTTGGGGACATGAACAATGTATTGCAACAACGGGTTAACTCGCATGGATAGTTTATTATTATCTGAAAGACTTAGATCAAGTTCACTTTGCATGCAGAAGTCTACCTTATGGGGATAGGGATTAAAAATTGTTCATTGATGATGAACTTAGCAAGGCCTTTCGAAATTCAAAATGGAGCAGACTTTTTCTTGAGCCATTTAAAGGACGTGAATAATCCAAAAATAAAGTGTAATGGTTAAACCTTACATCTCAATTATGGCCAGAGTTGAAAGGTTTGCCCTTTGCAAAAGATGGTTAACACCCATTTCATAGTTATCATGCAATTTTTGAAGCCACCATTTAGTTTTCAATATCCGTCTTATGTTTGGTTCAAGTAGTTTAAGGGTTGTTTGAATGGGGATTCGAGAATACCACAACTTCCTTTAGGTGACATCTTAAGTAAACATTTCCTTTTTTTGTTTTATTTTGTTTTCAATATCTTTCATTTCACATTGGTTCATTTATTTATTTTTATCTTTTATTTTGTCAAAGGTTTGTAGTTTGGGGAAATTTCATTTGTTCATTTTTGTTTATAGTGGATTCTAGTATTTGTTTGTAGACTATGTGAAGGCATTTGTAATTCTAGTAGGTAGAAAATCACGTTGTCAACCATGTTCTTTATTTAAAGAGGTGAAGGATGTATTTACATATTTGACTATTGGTTTAAAAGGTTAGATGTTTCCTTAGTTTCGAATTGCTTATAGGGTTGAATTTCAGTTTTAGTAACTCATGTTTCAAATTCCTATATACATGGCGACATAGTTTTTGATACTTTTATTTGTATGACATCAATAAATTGACAATTATTGCTTTTTCATGCACTTGAGGTTTACTTTGGTCCTCGACTCCACATAGTGAAATTCATATTTCATAATATGCAATTTTTTTCATACTCAAGGTTAAATCTTCAATGTATATGTTAGAATACGTTTCAAGTTAGGACTATGACACCCATTGGTGGCCACTAGATGATATTTCTATTGTTATTTTCTAATAGATAATTATTTTCAATGCTTAATGCCCCCCAAGCTTTTGTGTTCAATGTTCCACCAACGATTTATGAAATATATGAACTGTAGCTCATAAACTATTTTGTTGATACTTTACATTTGAATCACATAAAATTTAGTAGTTAATTCAAATTGTGTTATTTGATCCACTAAATTGCTTACTAAATGATTTATTGATTTTGGTGGGCACCACAAAAACTTGGTGATGTTATGCGATGCTTTGGTTATTTCCCTTGTTTTGAAGGTTTTTAAATTTTTAAATTTTGGTGGCCACCAGGTTGAAAATGTTATTCCATTTTCTTCAAACTTTCAGAATTGATTTTTTTTATTTTTGAACTATTTCATAGTATATAATTAATTAGATATGTGTTCATATCATGTTTTGGTTAATTTCCACAACAAAATCCACATGATTCATTGCCGAAACATAACCAATATCATGTATTGATGATGGTTGTTAATGGGCCCACCAAAGGCATCTGACATCTCACCAAGTTTGACATCCATTTCCATGACATCGTAAGGTCCACATTTGTATCTGAAGCATGGAAAATCTCTAATGCATGACAATTTGTGTCATTGACCAAAGCTTGAACATTCGAAACATGTTCATTTGCATATGCATTTGAAACATGAGTTGAAAAGGTAATTGGGTCTAGGAATGTAGGTAATCAATCCTTATTATCAATAGTTCAGAAACTTGCACTTTCATCTAATGAACATCAATAAGGGAGGAAGATCTTGCGCCTTGGGTCTTGAGCTTCAAAGTTGAACTTGCTAAAAATGACGTAGATTTGACAAAAGCATATAAGAACATGTAACATGAACCTCTTGAGATTCCAACGAAAGATGCAACATATTATTTGACATTAATTTTGTAGGAACGCCAAACTATTTTCATCATGGTTCCTTTCGAGTTCTTGAGGACCTTTAATGGTTTCATCCACTCAAATTAGATTAACACTTTCAAAAACATGGCCCTTGTTTGAAACTTGAATATTCAAAATGTGGACTTCCAAAACTTGAGCTTTCAAATTTGGATTTTCTAGAATTTGAACTTTTGAAACATGGATGTTTGAAAGTTGAAATTTCAAAACATAAAAAACATGATGGCCTTTCACATGTAAAACATTATTAAGGACCTATGAAACATGTTGGTTCTTGTGTGATACATGTTTTGAAATATCCATGTATAGCATATCCACATGTGCTTCCACCACATCATGTGGGTTAAACTCCATTTTAGATGTTTATGTCATGTGAGCATCATGTTGTTCTACTTGTTTTTTGTTCAAGTTTATTTTTGGTTGGATAAAATCCATTTCATTTATTTCACGAACCTAGATGCTCCATCCATTGGTTGTGAAGTCCAATGGTGCTTCCAAAGATAACATCATTGGTTTACTTTCAATTGTAACTAAACAAGAAACAAGGAAATACGTCTTTGTTATACCACCTTATCTAGGGCAAACATAGCCTCATGGGGGAGATTAACATCTTGATATTGAAGCATACCCCAATGGACATTAACCCATCCCATGTTTATGTATTCATGACGTTTTAGATATTGCCTAATTTCTAGAAATGAAGCTTCACCTTGTTTTTCATATGTTTGCTCCCAAATTTCCTAGAACAATGCAACATCTTCACGTACCATATCCTTTAATGCCCTAATTTGTACAAAAGCAAAAAATAATGACATCTTGGATACATTATATAATGTTGATAAACCTTTCATATGCAACCTCTATGTCCTCCTCCCTGTTACCCTCACAAATTTCTCATCCCCTAAATAGAAGATGCCCATCTTAATGCTTTAATATATCTATAATTTTTTGCCAACCATGATGATATTCCCCTATCCTTAGCTTTCTAGGGGAAGCCTAATTAGCTTCTTGGAGTGGGCAAACATAACTAACATCCTTATTGAGGAAGTGCAAGAAAAAAAACCTTAACTAACTTAACTTCCCAAGAACAGTCTTAAAAGGTATGTTCCTCCACAGAAAGATACTTGAAATTTTTTGCCTTATGGGAAGAATGTGACCAAGGGAGCTCAAGTTTATTTGTCGCAAGTAAGCATTCTTCATTAGTGACAATATATTATAAAGGATTCCAATCCCAATTTATAGCCTCAATTTTTGTTACATTGGCCATATCAAATTCCTTGAAGCATTTAGCAACAAAGGCCAACATTTGTGGTTTTAAGTTATCCTTGTGTTCATTCTTTGCCTCACAAAACTATTGTAGATGTTTTTGATAGTCTAAAAACTCATGGAAAAAATTGGCCAATGATTGTATGTTGCTAACTTTTAGAAGGTCCATTGTTTGGGACACTGAAACAACAATGTCAACTCCATGTTTAACTTGCATATGATTGCACAATGAAAATTATATTAACATGGACATAACAAACATATGTAACATATGAAACATGAATAAAACACATACCGATTATCAAGGTATTTCATTTGAGATTCTATTTAACTCAAACAAGTGGAGTGGCCATGATTTGGGGGATCGAAAAATGCTATCACCATGTTTCAGGGTATTCAACCATGAAGTGGCTATGTTTTGGTTGATTAAAACATGCTAGAGCCATGTTTCAAAGGATTGGGAAAAGAAATGGTTAAGTTTTGGAAGATTAAAACATGAAGTGGCTATGATTTGGGGGACTAAAAATCTACCAACAATGCCACATAAAGGTCAATAATGGAAAGGAAACTTATTAAAAACGTGGATGAAAAATAAAATGTAAATGATTATACAAGAGAGGAACCTTTAACCATAAGTGATCATGAAACCTCAATTATGGAGAATTTGATACACACCTATGTATCCAAAACATAAATATGGAATCAAGTGTGAATAAAATGATTGAAAGGACTATAGAACACATATGTTAAATATCATATGATCATGTGGATGTATTGCAATGGAGCAATAAGCTTAGAGTAATTGAATACTAGTTTGTTGCCTCACATTAACTTGCCAAATGCGAAGTACACAACGGTGTTGAAGTTTGGATCCTTAACAAAGGTACCCAATGTGTTTGCAAATTCATCTTTTTTTGTGCCTTTTAGTCCCAAGCAATAAAATTTCACTATAGTAGATGCCAAATCCTTGGTGTTTTTATGATGTTTTGAAAAAACATTGGTTTTCATTTCAAGAGTTCTCAAAATACATAATTAGTTTCTTGCTAGGCACCATTCTCATATAACACCTTATCAAGTTCTAATTTCTTCTTCAATCCCCATTGTCTCCTTTTGGCTTTTTGAGAGTTGATGTTGGGGTATGCAACTCAAGTATTTGTCAATACCCATATTTATTGATGGCAAAGCTACATCCGAAACTTTCGTATGTTTGGACTTTTCACTATTTAAATTGTGATTTGAATAGAAACTTTAGTACGTGGGTGTAGTCGCAATAACATGTACCATAACAAATGTAACCCTTGTTTGGTTTTTTCATGTTTTAAAGTCATAAATTAATTTGATGTTGAAATTGTAATATTTGTTTATATAGTTGTATTTTTGATATATCATGAGAAATTAATTCAATGAATATATATATTTTAAAAACATTCATTAAGCATTGTAATGTTTACTTTTAAGTAGTGAAAAGACTTGTAAACAAATTTCAAAGTTTTTGAAAATGACAATTTTTACCAAAATTTTAACATCAACCTTAATAAAATAGTATGATTTTTTTTATAAAAAAATTCAAAATATTCTTTCAAAGATTTTTTTCAAGAATATTCCAAGAATATTGTAGAAATATTTCCCCCAAAAAATCACAAAATAGTCAAAAATCAGGCGGGTGTGGTTTGTGTTATTTCGTTTGCACCTAAATAAATTTATTATGAGTTGAAACATATTATACCTTTGAAACACGTTAGTTTAAACCTATTAAAACATGGCAATCAATAAGCATCAAAACATTTCTATAAAAAAAAGTTAGTTTATAGGTTTTCAGACTATGAAAGTTGAAACATGATGATGAGTTGTGGACAATTGATGAAGTTAATGTAGAATCGAATTGAAACATGACATTTTTTGTAAAAATTATGTTATTTATCATAACTTGGCCAATGAAACATAGATACTGGTATTGTAACATGTTTCATTGTTACTAATAGAAAGTCAAAACATGGAACGAAGTATGGACAATTGATGACTTTGGCTTAAACTTGACTCAAAACATGATATTTGTGTGGGACGAATTTGAAACTTATCAAATTTCGTCCACTAAAACATAACTACATACATTGTAACATGTTTCACATGAATTGATAAGGGTTACTTTTCATTAAAAAATTAGAGATTAAACAAATATTTTTCAAATAGTTTATAATCGATAATTGATTTTTTAAAAAAATTAAACAACCATTACAATGTTGTAGATTCACATAGATAGGGCATGATTTGATACCATTTTGTTGAAATTGTTCTTAAGGTATAGTTTTCGACAAAGCAAAATGTTTTAGTTTCTTGTTTGTTTTTGAAACTTGTTTGACTAGTTAACCTCCATATATTGTCAATTGTTTCTTACGAACAACCACAAATTCCTTTGGGACTTTTTTGTGAATTTCCAAGGATGTTGTTTTTTCTTTAATCTATTTGTGTTTGTAAAGCCAACATAGATAAAGGGAGATTGTGTTATAGCTTTGACAATGCATTCACCTTTGCCCTATATTCCAAAATGTTTCCACCCTTCACAAGATGCATTGCGTTTGTTAATGGTGGGCACAACTTGAATTCTAAAGGATTCCTTTCAAAATCTACATCTTTGTCACACCCCTTCTTTCAGCGTTCATTGATCCTCATCTTCAAGTTCTTTTTGCAGTTACAATAAAAACAAATAAATTCCTTCCTATCTTTCTGGCAATGATTGTGACATTCTTGAAGTAATTGTAGCCACTCCTCATGAAAATTATTTTATCTATCTTCACATTCTTTACTATCAAATATGTTATTTCGATCCCCATGTTTTTATTCATCTATCACAACTACTTAGATTGTTGTGATAAAAAGAAAAAAAGATGGGAAGAAGGGATGTGCTATGCTTGTATTGCCTCATGTTAATGTTGCAAGAAGAAATAGAGTTTGTAGCTCTAACAAAACTAAGAAACGATACAAAGAAACTAAACCTTAACCGAAACATGGAATCTGGTTATTTGATGTGACAATTGACATGTGGCCCATCCCTCTTGTAATAAATTCCTACTTCAACTTAAAAACCAATTCCAGTACTTGCATTAATTGTTTTGATGGAATAGTCAACAAAAGTCAGACCAAATGTTTAAAAGTGGAAAAAGGTTTAAAGCATTATGGATGGGGCATGGATGGGTTTTGCATGGAGGGACATGCAACATGTGCACATGGCATTAAAACATAGCTCCCAAACTTTACATGTTTCAATGGGTGGTATGTCTTAGTTTTGGGTTGCCCATGCATCAAAACTTGTGTTGAACTGCCCGTTGAAATTTGACATGTTTTGGTGGGTGGTAGGTTTCCACTTTTAGGTTTCAGTGACATGTTTAGGGGTGCAACACTTGGGGGGATCAAAATTGATGTCGAGTTATTGTCAAAGCATGACTTGTTTCAGCATCAGTTTGCTTAAGGCCTCACACTGCCTATGTGTTGAAACCGACACCGAGCCACCTCAAAATAAACGATGCATTTATGAATTGTCACTGAAATAATAGGGTAAAGCCAAGTTACCTAGAATCCGGATCAAAGAGGGGGTTATTGTGTGGAGGGAAAACTAGGGTGGGGGGATTCCAAAAATAAGGGGCATAGGATGAAAGGCAGGGTAGTCAAATCCACCTTTGTCTGGGGCTTACGGGCTTTACCCATCATAAAGCATGAAACAAAAGTTGTCATGAACCTAAACACAGGTTCGTCACAAGGGTATAGGAGGGGCAAGTTCAGTACACTTACACCTTAAGAGTGGGAGAGATCTTAGCCTAAAATAGGCATAAGATCCCTCCCACTCTAAAGGAGTAGGTGTAATATGCAATATCCCTCCTCTTTCCAAATAGGCATATTCACCAGTATAAGGTGCCTTTCAAATGCACTTAGGAAACTTCTCCAATTGCTTTATGGTTGGGGCAAAGATGGGCGGCCAGCATTTGTCAGCCAATCATTTCTTACCAGTAGATTGGGCAAGATCTTGCCAACTGATGAGTTTCCCGAGATATGAATAAAAATTGTTCACCTCCCTTGCCAAGGCTTGTGTGTATCTAAAAAAGATAGACTCGGACTGCGACTTGCATTCTAATACAATAATTTAATCCTTCTTTTGGCTTTTGAATGATGAGCATGATGCTTATCCACAAAAATACTTTTCTTCTTGGGTAACTTATTAAGTAGTTTCTCTCATTCTATGCTCATTCTTGGTAGTTTGAATGTTATATAAATCAGATTATGGAAACCTGGTCAACACGCTTATGTTATGCTGTGTAAGTGAGCATTTTTGTTTTTTAGGACGAATTTTCACCAGTTGATTTTCTTTTTCAAACTGTCACATTTTTTTTTTTGGGAAATTTTCTAGTTGTCAAATTAGAAAAAAGAATAAAAATTTGCCTGATTCTAGATGGAGTTCCAACAGGTAACCAAAAATATTTAAAATATATATTAAAAAATTACTTTCGTATTTTGTTTATAGCCAGATTTGGCTAAATCCTCTTTATGGCTGATTGCCAGTTGAGCAAAATCCAAACAAAAAGAAAAATTCACTGCTGTCGGTAGAGCTGAATTAGCCTGCTACGCAAACCTTTGATTAGGGGTACAGGTTTTGGGATATGATCTCTGGGGATCAGACAAGTTTGTGATGGGCATCTGGAAAACTGGCTAAATCCGGGACCACGTAAGAAGGCTGGGGACTACAACACAGAAGGCTGGAAACTAGAGACTCCAGAGTACTTCAACGTACTAAAGTTCAGGAACCCATGATATTGCTGTCAAGTAGGAGCTGTAAGGCACCTCATTGGACCAAACTTCCAATCACCTACATATTGGTTGATGATGAGGACTGATGAAGAAATTTATGCACATGGTTTTCAACTGATGATGTAAACTGCCTGCCAAGCTTTATTAGCTCTGTCCACCATAGTGGAATTAAAACAGAGTTAGTTTTGCATCAGTAGCAGGCTAAGTAGTGTGTAAGATTTTTGGGGTAAAATTTTGGCTGGAGTTGGAACCAATGTGTGAGTGACACCATGGATACCTTGAGACCTAGCTGTACTTTCTAGGCTGCTTCCTTTTGTGGCGTCAAATTATCACCAACCATGGTTACTTGGTTAGGTCAATCATTTTTTCGGCAATTAATTTAGTTCAGCAGCCGAAGTGAACCAGTACCTGCATTGATGTACCTTCGCCTTCTTGAGTCAGGCTTCTTAGTGGCTATATTTGAGCTAAGAAATGCTAAATGTGGACTAAGAGATGGCCATTTAGTCTTCAGATTGGATACTTATGATGCTTAGAAGCCACCAAAACATAATTTGGGTTTTTCCCAGTGTTGGTTGGTTATTCGACATAGGAACGGACCAGTGAGGGGTGGGCATTAGAATCAAGACCGGGTATTATCCGGTCATTAGATAGAGTATATCCATATATGACAGCCAGGGCTTCTTTTTTTTCAAAAACCCAAACTCTCCTTTTACCCAGGATTTTTTTTGAAACTTATTGCATGCCCTCACCTCGTAACAGGCAGTTTCATAAATCAAATATATGTAACTGCACTCGACCCAAGGTATAGGATATTTCAAAAAAACTTGACTCATACCCTTTTAATAGTCAGAGGAGTCTTCATTGGGGTTAGGGTTAAGTTGTAGGTATTATAGTTTCAGTATGTATTTGTAGTTGTCTGTTGTCTGTAGAAGGGGAAAGAAATTTCAGATTTTGGACTGGGGTCTGGCAAGTCCTAAAAATGGACTGACTAGAAAAGAAAAGAAAAAGTTCATTTTCAGAACTTACAGGCGCACAAGTCCTGAAAGTGGGCCGCAGTGAACCAGCGGCCACCAGTGCACCATTTCAGGACGAGGCCATTCAATCTGTTTTGGGATGAACCCAAACACATCCAAGCAGGGCATTTTTATTGTCCTTTTCTCCTGCCCAGGGGTTTTTTAATCCTTCTTCTCTGCCCCAAAGTTTCCCCCTCCTACCTACCTCATCTCATTTTGCGCTCACCTCCATCACAAGAGTTTGGGAGAGCTTGAGTAGTTGAAAGCTTTGAGGGGCTAGGAATGTGGAGACGTTAGGCAAGAGGAGTTTAGGGTTTAGGGAAATGCAAGGCAAGGGAGTGTAAGTCATAAGCGGGTTTAGGACCAAAACTATGTATGTTTATTACATAACTATGGAATCTACATTCTTGGTTGCATAAATATTTTCTCACCCTTATATTTTCTATGCATAACTAGTATGCCACACCATCTACCATGAACTAAACACAAACACCACCAAAACCATTCAAAACCAAAAGCTCGAACCCCTTCATAATTTTATTTCATCAAATTTTGCATTCATACAACAAAATCTTTCTATCAAGTGAAGGTGTTTCTAAAGGTCATAACACCAACTTATATACTAACCAAAAGAAAACTAAACAAAAAAATTCCTAAAGTCTACACATCACATGGCCCCCATGTGATTTCACATGCATAATCAAATGCAAAGATTTTCACATGACTTTTATATAATTTAATATGTGAAGGTCAATGCACCTTCATGCGCAAAAAACTTTCACAAAATTTTCGCATAAATTAATGTGTGAAAGTCAAACATTATGATCTTATTAACAAGTAAATCATTAAACTTACATATTAAATAATTACATAGGTAATAGTTAAACTTCATCAAGTTACATGAGCTTAGGAAAGTGGATATGCAAGGCAAGAGGAATTTCAACCTAATGGCAGAAGTGGGAGCTTGAAAGTAAACTCTTTCCATTCTACTCTTTTTTTATTTCTTCTATCATTGTTTTGTTGCGAAGAAGGTGATGGCAAGAGTGATGTTGCCTCCTCCATCCTTGTTGTTTTGTTGTGAAGAAAGTAACGACATGAGTGTTGTCGTTTCCTCCTCTGCAAAAAAGGTGATGGTAGCATTATCGTTGCCTCTTCCTTCCTTGTTTTGTTGCAAAAAAGGCAACAATAGGAGTGTTGTCACCTTCTTCTTCTCTCTATCTGAGAAGAAAAAAACAATGACATTGCCATCACCTCCTCCTTCTTCGTTGTTTTGCTACAAAAAAGGTGATGACATTATTATTATTGTCTGCCTCTTCATTGTTTTGTTATGAAAAAGGTGACAATAGCAGTGTCATCGCCTCCTCCTTCCTTGTTGTTTTGTTGTAAAGAAGGTGACGACAAACGTCACCTTCTTCTCTCTAGGGTCACCTTTTTTTCTTTATTTGAAGAAGGTGTTGCCTACCTTTTTTTTGCATGTTGTCATGGGCTCTTGTTGATGTTCCTTTCAAAGGTAAACTAACCCATTTTTTTGCTTTTGGTCCTTTGTAAAAGGAAAAAAAATTCAATATGGTTGTTTATTAAAGTTTTTGGTTGGGTAGGTATGATTGCAATCGATAGAAAAAGGAAATTGAAGAAGGTTTATTCTGATCAAAAGTTCAAGAACAAAATGTTGTTACACCAAATTTGGCAATTGAAAAACAAAATGTTGCTGCATCAAAATTAGGAATTGGGGAACCTAGAGTTGATGAAACAAGTACACAATATAATTTAGAGTTGGCCCATGTGATTGTGTTTAATCCAAGTGATGAGATCTGTCCCAAAACAAATTGGGAATTTTGACCGAAAAGTGGTAGGTTAGATTATTTTAGAATTTAAATAAATCAAATTTTATTAAATCGATTGAAAAAAATTGTACAAAACTTTTAAATTTAATTATACCCACGCCTTTCATCATTTGATGGAAGGTGTGAGATTTTTTTTAAAAAAATTCATTGTAATACTTGAAAAAAAGTTAATCTTGTTTACAATACTTGCATTTTGTTATGTGATATTGTTTCTAAGGTTTAGGGTTAAGGTTTTTTAATTAAGAATTAAAAACTTGTTTTTTGGGGGTTTGTGATTCAGGTCCAAAGGTTGAAATTGACCCCACTCAACCATTAGCACCCCCTTATCCACATGATATTGTTCATAAAAGCAAGGAATGGAATAAGGATAAGTCAAAATGGTGATGTAAAATCGACAATTACATTGTTACATATGTTGCCAAGTGGTTATTAATCAAACATTTGAAAGAGGTGCATGGTTTAGTGGCAAAAAAGACCAAACTCGAGAAGCCTTCAATTTTTAAAAGATGTTTTTAGCATCAAGACCACATTAAAATGAATGTTCACATCTTGGGAGATGCCATGGCTGTGTACAGATGGAACAATCAAAAGGTTGCCAATCATGTTCATGCCAAAGCCTAAGACAAATGGGATGAACTAATAATTGTTGCACAACAATGTCCACCATTACCAAAATCAACTTTGGTCAAGTTAGTTTTAGAACAATTGTTGTAGGTCTTAGGTTTTAATGCTTAAGGCATGGGAGAGATGTAATTTCACATATTAAGAAGGACAAAAATTTACAAGAGATGATATGATTGACATGTTTTGCATATGCATAAGGATTGAAAATGGCATGGGATGTTAAAAATTGAGATCAAAAGTCCATTAAAGCAAGTTGGACACAAGAGTTGATAATTGTATTAAATTTCCATGATTTTAGAATGATTCATGGAAGGTAAGAAATAATAATAATCAATGTTTTTTT
>Ga0116228_10001571_pt1 | contig 19121 bp, 11 predicted proteins | sample S1TSphfallax_2_FD_89694 | JGI IMG/M metagenome (GOLD analysis project Ga0116228, IMG submission 89694) | Host-associated microbial communities from peat moss isolated from Minnesota, USA - S1T2_Fc - Sphagnum fallax MG | ecosystem: Host-associated > Plants > Peat moss > Unclassified | place... | reverse complement strand
GAAAAATAGGACTCATTTTAACAAAGAATCTCAAAGGGGATACATACATCTAACATTATTAATACCCATGCCTAGTAAAGCCCAAGGTAGAATAGGTGATTTGACAATTGGACATAACCCTTCTTTCACCTAAAGAACATGGAATATTGAGGCTCAAGAAGTCTCACCCACCTGATGATCACAAAGTATTGTCCTTTTTTCGCTTTTGAAGGACTTGTAGTTTTGCTTTTGCCATGATGAGCGCAGTTTGACACCCATTGATGGATAAGAAGGCATTTCCATTTTCAACAACTAGGTGCATGCACTGCAATGCAATGCAATGCAAAACAAGGGGTGTGTCACATTGTGGCCTTGCCATTTACATTAATTAACAAGTATCTTAAGGCAAAAGAAGAAATTATAAAAACTCAAATATTTCTCAATGCAAAAATATAATCTTCAAAAAATTCTCTAAACGAAACCAAAATGGTTCAAGATATGATAACTCTATAACTAATCTCAAGTTTCAACACAAGCCAAAATTATCATGTTTCAAAAATCGTCATATAAAAAAAGGCCTATTATTACCTATGGGGCCAAAATCCATTAAGCTACTATATTCTATAATCAATCTAAACACAATATCCTTGCCTTGATAGGCAAGGCCAGCAAAGGTGAAGAGATGCTCAATATTGATGTCATGTTCAGTTCTCCTTTGGTATTTGGTATAGCCAAGTGTGAGATATTATTCTCTAGAGGGACCATAGTGAACCAGCACCCACCAACACACCATAAAGGATGAATGGTAAGTGATGAGGAAACAGTTTTCTGTTGGGTTCCAGTTCCCTAGCTAACCATGGGTGGTTAACTCTTGGACAAGGCCAATACCCCACCCTATACAAATTGGATTAGACACCCAATGCACCCTAGTGATGGGCTTCACCAATTTGAGCACCTACCTTAAGGGCCATTGCCCAAGTGATATGTGTGAAAACTTGTTGGCCCTGAGCTAGGGACCTTACCCAGTAGCCTAAAGAAATTCTCAGAATTTTGTTTCATCTTTAAGATTTGACATCACTTTGAGCTTGTCCCCTTCACTTTTCTTGGAACATAGCTGCACAAAATACAAAGGGAAAATATTGAAAGTTCTTAATTATATGACCCATTATTCAAACCATGTGAAGCTAAGTAGTGAACCTATTTCAGTTAGTTTTTTTTTTGAGTAGGTGTCCTTAGCCAACATTGTAAGTAGCCACTTGGCTCTAATAAGTTATTAGGGTGAGCATGCTCATTATTGAACACATGTTGGTGATCAAACAATGAACTAGTGTATAGGGGAATTGGTTAGCAAATATGAGTGTGTCAAGGATTGATGGAACACAATCTATGATCAAGCATCCAACATTTTAACATTGTGACCTGCTTTTTTTAGGACACAACCAGTGTTGTATTGGTATACAAGGTACACTCATAGTATGTACATTGATATGTATAAGGGCATCTTAGAACCTACTTGTTGGATATGTTTCAAAACATATATTTAGATTGATTTAGAACCTAGGGTTTTTTTGTGTGGACATACCTAGGTTGAAACATATCAATCAAAGTTTTGAAATGTTTCATATTGTGTTGAAACCAATATTTAGGGTGAGAGATTGAAGTTGAGAACAATAGGTGTAATGGCAACTAGGGCATTTGATTTTAGCTTAAAAAAATCTTGGAGAGAGCAAGAAAGCAATTGATGGAGGCAAAACAAATTTGCAAGGTCAACATCAAAATGCAATGGGTTCTTTTAAGGTGAGCTTCAATTTTTTGTTATTAGTTGCAAGGCAATTGTAAGTCCACAACACTATTAGATATTTATTTTTTTCTTTTTTTTATGTAAAAATGATTTCAAAACATGTCTACAAATGCTAAGGTAGAGGCGGATGGGCTCCATGCGAGCCCATTTTATCTTTTTTTCTCTTGAAGAATGAAAGTATGCGTGCTTAGTGTGGGCCCACTTTCTCTTTTCTTCTCTTTAAGCCTCATTTCATGTACACATTTTAGCGCTAGGTGATGTAGTTTTGAAACTAAGCATCTCTACTTTGCTTAATTCAAGATTCCAATCTTGATTCATTGGAAATTATGCAAATGTATTTTTTGGAATTTTTTGAAATCTCAACATTTTAATACCCTACCTTGGAAAAACATTTTCTACTTAGGACCCTACCCATTAACTACGTGTTGCCCCTATACATATATATACCAATTTAATATGTGAAAAACAACATATTAATACAACACTTGACACAACCAAAGCTGGTGTCTTCTATGTTTAATTATGGGTGCAATTTAAAGCAATTGCCATGATTTTTTGTTTGCTTATTGATAAATTTGTATTCGGTGATGGGAGATGGTTTGTCACATTCAATAATGAAGACTAACTATATATATGATGAAACCCTAACTCCTTTCCATTGTGCATATCTAACCTAATACATGGCATTCCTTATTAACCTAGCATTAAAAGATCTTAAAATGTAATGATCAAATATTCAACTTTGAATAGAATGTGCACATTCATCAAATAATTGAATAGTTCACCAAAAATATTCCTTCAATTCTAGATCACCTTACTTTTCCTACCCAAATAATGATTCCTAGTAAGGAGGTAATTTGAACCAAACCATGTTGTACATATTTGTGTATAAATGCATTCACTTTTAGTCCTTTCAATTACTTTAAAGATGTTGTCATTTATTAGCAATTATGCAAAAGATTTTAAAGTATAACTTAATGTATGGGAAGAGTATGATCTACAAAAATTTCTATAGTAAATAAGGCACACAATGAGAAGTTTTCAATGTTCTTGTGTTATCATTGGATCCAACAATCAACAATCTTGTACATTCCAAGGATTTGAAAGAGAGCTATCTAGTAGGCACAATTCAATGTCTTATGCTACATCATATTTTCATCTTCACACCCATGACCTCCACATCACTAAAAAACTTGAAGATTAAACTTATTGTGGAAGGAATTTTCATATTTCTAAGGTTTAATTCTTCTAAAGAAACACTTTTCTAACTTGCCTTGTCAATGAACCTAACACATTTTTTTATTTCTTGTTTTTTATATACAATGAAGAAGTGCATATATCTTCTTTTAAGACTTGAACATACACTACCTCTTGTTGAAGATTATGACCATGAGGATTGGGGTTGGTATGAATTAAATATTGATCCAATTAGGGCCATAAGCAATTGATGTAAGGTGTCATAAGAGTGGGGGATTCATTAACTACCCATTAACAAGTTTCAATGTACTTCACAAACAACAAGGTAGTGTATTGTTCAACCACATAGCCATGGAGAAGGAGAATAAACAACCCTAGCTTCAATAAAAAACACCACACACTTCAATAAAAACTAATAAAACCCACAATGTATAATTGGTTGTGTCAAATGACCAAATGTTCAACTAAAGGAAAAAATAGATGTGCAATGGAAAGAGACAAAAGTTCTTTGAAGAGGGCAAGCATGTTATGGAACATACCCATAACATCACTTTCTTGAATCATTTGGAAAACCAAATCTAGAGAAGATTAAATGTGTTAATGGAAGATGAAGATGGAGCAATAGTTTACGCTTGTATGGATTGAACATTTGTTTTCTTGAAAGACTTATAATATGAAAAGCACAAAGTTTGACTTGTTAGTCATATCATTCATTTTAGTAAAACTTTTTAAGATTATACATTCAATTTATAATTACATTTCAAATCACATTTAAAATTCATATGAAGTTGATATTCTTTAATAACTTAACAATGAAATGTCCATGTTCTAATTAAGCAAGGTTCGCATGTGGTTTATAGCACCATCCCCATTCCAATAGTGGTTAATTTAAAATTATGTTGTTAAAACAACATGTGGATTTATGTTTGCCTTTTAAATTTCCCAAGGTGAATGACTACATGATGATGGCATTAAGCTATGTAGGTTAGAAAATTCTATATGAAAGAAGGCTTCGATGACCTTTAATCTATTAAAAAAGTTGTCATCTTTCTTAAATAAATATGTATTATGTGGCACTTTTCAAATCAATTGTTACCTTTTGAATCTTGATGAAGAGTATATGATTTACATGTGACCTTAGAATTAATAAAACAAGCACAATAATTTGGACTAGACATATTGCCTTTTACCATTCCAATGGTACCTAGGTGATTTTTTTTTCCATTTTTTCGCTCTGGCAATAATTTTCTTTACATGATTAAATTATATGTCCCTAATGCCATTTCTGGCCCAATTGTCATTTATCCCAACATTTGGGGCAAATCATTTTGAATTTTTTTGACATTTATGAAATATATTTTATTTTATGCCAAAATGGTAAAGGTATAATAATGGTCATTTTGCTTTCGCAAACAACACATGTTTTCTCCAACGTTTAAATATTTCTTGCTTCAAGTGTTTGAAAGCAACCTCCAAAAAAGAAAGAGATGGTGTTATGGATGAAAACAATTACACTAAACCAAAAAAGTTGATGCTAATTGCATAGGTAGACATAACTTTGGACAAGTTTGTGTGCAAAAACATCATCAAGTTTGGGAATAAGGTTGTAAGAAGTTGGTTACTAAACCCTACAACCATGGATGAGAAAACTAAACCAAGTAAAATGCTGAAAAAAAAAAGGAAAAGAAATACAATCAATGACTAGGAGTGAACCTTTACTATCATAAAACTATTGAGTAGAACAACCATAATCAAGAAAGAAGGATTTTGGAAATGAAGGTAAGACTTGCCACCCTTAATTTGTACATTGATAGTGTAAAAAACCTATAACAAACTTAATGTCACAAATATATATCGAGCAAAAGAAGGTTTAAAGTTGATAGTAAATATACATGGTCATACTTTTGAATGAAACATTGAAAGTTCTAAAAGTTTGACACAAATGTTTTTTTGTCATTTATAAACTTACTATCCTTGCCACATTATCTTGCAAGGGGAATTAGGGGCAAGGAACCTTTAGAAGACTAATCATAGCCACATGTTGTAACATTACATGAATACATATTTATCCAACAACAAAATGCAATGAAAAAAGGAACATAACAAATCAAGGTTGAATACAAATAAATTTAAAATAAAAATAAAACCTATCAAATTATTTTTATACATTGAATCTTTTTACTAGAATGAAATATAAGGTAATAATTCACCTTTATGCATTAAATTTAGTTAAAAACCTATTCTAATAAATATGTTTACCTACTCGTTTAAAATGCAAGTAGATTTGGAGTCTATATTTTACAATTTGGACTTTTGCAAAATATGTGTGAAGTAGGTTATAACAAATTGAAAGTATAATAAAAAAAATATTTTTCCCACAAAAGGGTCAATTCACAATCAAATGAACCAACCCACCCAAGGATTGTGGGTCTTTTTGTGCGCAATTTAATTTTTTCATAAAATGAAATTTTTGTATAAATCTTTTTTCAACATATTATTAAAAATACTTGTAATTGCCTCAATGCATCACCTTTTTTTGTTAATCTTTGTTGAATACTTATGATTTTTTTAAAAAATGTGTATTCTACATTTTGTTTTGAAAATTTATCATAATTTTGAATCATACCAAAATATGTTGATTATTGTATGAATTAGTTTCTTATATCATAAGATAAAATTTCCTTTTGTATGTCATGTACATTACACCTCATTTACATGTGGTAAAACTCTTGAAATTCTAAAAATTTAAAGGATACTTTGAATTTCTATTATCATTTCAATTGTTTTCCAATCAAAATTTCTTTATTAAAATAGTCCTTATGTTAGGGGATAAGTAGGCAAATTAAAACTAGATAAGTAGACAATTTCAAAATTGGTTTAGATTTGATGTTGGACTTTTGAATTCTTTTTCTTTTTCAAATGGGGGTTTGGAAGAAAATGAGGCAACATTTTCTATCCTCCTTGTTTTTGTTGTGTATCATTTTTCTTTGCAAGTTTTTGTGTTTTAAGAACATTGATTTTGTGTGACAAAACATATGGAAACTATGTTGAAGAAAACTAACAGGAATTAAGGATTTTATTAATTAAAACTTGTCAATATTTGCAAGTAAAGGACATGTTGGGATTGTTAGTAACAGAGTTATTAGTAATTTTCAAAAACTATAGTTTAAAACATTATTATGATACTTGTTTTGATCATATTTGCATAGAATTGGAGTTAGTGCTTACCATTTGGCAACCATTGTTGGGAATTGAATTTGGGGGAAATTTTGTAATCATTTTTGTTGTTTTTTGGTCAAATTTTAAAGGTGTTGTGTGCAAGTTCATGTTACAATTGTTTTTCTAAAATTTTAAAACCATATTTGGTCCCTAATTACAAGAATTATTGAATTAGTTTGTGAACCACGGTTAAGATTTGGACTTTAAGTAATAATTTATGTAAGGAATTCTATTTGCAACTAGTTGAACAAACTAATTTGGGAATACATTGTATGTAGTACGTTTAAAAATGTTAACCAAAAGCCTATAGAGGCAATTGGAACAAACAAATGATAAAGATGCATTCACATGATTTTAAAAAGATAGATGTGGAAAAAAAACAATAAAGAAGTTGCAAGAATTCTTTGGAAATCTGCATCAAAGTATTCGTGTTGTATTCCGAAAAAAAACTTATTTAAGATTGTGGATATTCTATAACATGCGATTAGTAGTGTGAGAATCAATCACTAAGCAACAAACTATTGTAGCACTACCCATAAAACGTTATTACAAAGGTAAAAATCAATATGGTAGAAGTTTGACAAGTAAGGGAAGAACATGTTGAAGTTGCATTTTAGTAATTTGAGTCTCCATGACATGAACAAAATGTAATTAGGTGGTTGCAAACTTAGCCAAAACAAACACCACAATTGGTAAGAAGGGTACATGTTGGTTTGGAAGCCCTACCAAAACAACAAGAAAAAAAAGAATATGAAGGTTCCCTTTCAACTAATTGGTAATCCAAAAAAAATTCTTGGCAAACCACATGTTTAGTGGTATTTAGGGAATGAAGATGAACTAGAAGATATCACTCTTTTGTAACTTTTTTAATGCAACTACACATGTTGTATGCAACTAAAAAATGTCACATATAACTATTTTTTAGTTGCATAAAAAAAGTTGCAAAAGATAGTTTTTTTTATTAGTGTGGAGAAATAATGGTAGGAGTACTAAAAGTGCATGTCCTTAACACTTGAGCATATCCAATAGATCCATTGATGGAAACTATGCAATAGCCATTGGTTGGGTCAACATAAATGATTACTCAACAAATACAATTATAACAAGGAAAGCTAAGCCTAGTGACAAGAATGCCAAATACTTTTCATGTTAGTTTCAATGATCTTGGACTTTTTCATTGAATTCTTAGAATGATGTTTATAATCACGTTTTAGATAAAATTTCAGCTAAGGTTTATTTCAAAATTGATTAGAACACATGTTTAAGAACAATCTACCTTTTGCAAACATGAGGGATGTCTTTTATAGAGTTGTCCATTCATACAAGATGATAATGAACAACTTGATGGAATAATTTACTAGTTAGGTAGTCATGCATGGCAAGCCACTAATAACAAGAGTACCAAAAATTGGATAGGTTAGTAAGGTGGGTATCAACAAATTTTTTGACCTAAGGAGGTTGTTTATTCAAATGTTGCACCAAGGGTGGTTGGCGGACAAAATGTTTTTCCACCAGGAGATGCATTGAGGTGTGTAGTAGTTTTGGAGCACCAACAAGGGAAGTGATCTGTTGTCAGAATTTAATAGGTATTCAATCAAAAATTGATGATGATGATGATTGTTGACAATGGACACAAACAAGCTTTCAACATTAATCTAAGTGGTGTTGTAAGGATACATAATCCAAGAAATGATTTTGGGGGTTCGCATTGAACTGCTTAATGTACCACAAGGATATTTACCATGTATCCAAGTATGATGTATGTATTAGTTTGGAATGGGGTTGTTCCCACCTTAACAACAAACATACCTAAAGTAGGACTTGGATATACCCTAATTAGTAATTGTCAACCAATCACATATGTACTCACACAATAAATAGTACCTAAGCCTAGGGGGAATAATCCTCTAGTGCTTACATGGATAGTATTGGTTATAGGAAATGTTACATTAGCAAAGGCTAAGAGGCAACATGCCAAGAAACAATTTCCTCATCCACCATATGTCAACGATACAAATATTCCTAATGTTCATATACAAATGTTCAAAGCAATAATATAGGTGAATGGTGAAACAAAAAATGAAAACATTGTTAGCATGTTCGTATTCACTAAATACGTAACATAATCTTATAATGAAGTCGAAATTTCCAAGTGAAAAATGTTTTAATTTTTGCAAAATTGGAACTTGCATTTTGCAAACAATTCAAATTTGTGAAGAACAATGAACATGTATACATATAGTTAAAAGATGTTCAAACAAGACCACATGGAGATAATAGAGGTTTATTTTGAACATTTCATGAAACTAACCAATAATCTACAAACAAAATTAACTAATAGTTTTTTTACTATAGTGTTCAAGTTGAAGGTGAATTGACCCCCACATTGGGATCATGGTAAAAACCCCAAAACCCATTTAAATTGCTTATAAATATTTTAAATATTTATAAATATCATTTTGATAGACTAAATCAAGGTCCCTGAGTCCAAATCTATAGTTTTTGATGCTTAACATGGCTATTTAAAGGGGTTTTGGGGTTTTGTACCGTGATCCCAATGTGAGGGTCAATTTGTCATGGCCTTCTTTTGTTACTTTCCTTCCACAAATAAATGGGAAAATTTGTCTCATCACACACCCTCACACACCCTCAGTTAAATAAACATTCATGTCTCTCCCAACAACTTGTCAAGTCATTTCTTAGTCCCAAATATCATGGACTTGGTGGAGAACACATTTATATTAGTGGCAAAGCACTGTATCCAAACCTACAACTCATCAACAAATTTCTACCTTCCCCCTCCCTAGTGTCCTAAAAACATAGCTCCATCCATTCCTTACAACCTTAACTACTAGTATCGAACACAATATAACCATAAGCAAAACCTAGGCCAGGATGGTATGGAGGCTACAAACCCTAATTTCATACCCACCCCCATGAGTATACATGAATTTTCATATCAAATGGGTATGTTCTCTCATACCATTATTCATACCAATACCATATTCCCAACTTGAACGCTGTATAATGGTACAACATTGGTAGTTAAAGGCCAAGAGGTAGGTAGAAACATTGAGAGAGGAGATAGGTAGGTAACAAATCAAACCCTAGGTTGAGTAAATCATCAAGTTGGGATTCTTCCAACTAATCCCAGAACAGGATTTTTTGGTTGGTGCATTCATGGGTTCATGTGGGGCCAATGTTTTTGAACCCCATCCCTTGAAAGGGAAGCTTTAACAAACGATGCTCAAGTGTTCACTCACTAGCCTGTCTACCCTGGTGGGGGGTTTAGGGTTTAGGTGCTTAGGGTTTCAGGTTGTTTGCATTCACCATAATAGGGCTGAAGTTCAGACTTCAGAGCAATGTTTGCCATCAAAAAGATCTTAAGGAAGCAGAAGGTACTCATTTTGATCCTCCTTATCTATGTTGGTCATTTATACTTAATGAGGACCATTGTCAAGATTGGCTTATTTCTGGAGACTAGTGCTTACTGGTTGTAGTGCAATTGGGGGTAAAGGCCTAACTTGAGGGCCTTCTGGGGATCTCAAGTACATGTCAGGAGGCTGGTAAACCGAGTTCAAGTTATCCAAAATTTCTTGGAAAGTTTGAAAGATAGGCCCTTCCCTTACTTCAAAACACTAGTCACATTGTGATGACATCCTGATGACATTTCAAAATATTTTAAGGCCTTATACACCATAGCCTAACAAGGACCTTACCCTACACAACAACCCCTAGTCAGCTTTTCAATGCTCTTATTGGCTGTCAGGTCACAAGTTACAACCCATAATCTTCAACATTCGTTTCATTAGGGACCTACTAGTTAGCACAAGGTATCATCACTCTGGGCTCTCATTCGTCCAATGGTTCCATAACCCTTTGTTGATTGGATGAAGATTTCAATATCTCTTCCTTCATGGATGAAAAGAGGGCATCTCAATTCTCACAAGGGATGATTAATGTCGGATAACTTATGCATTCTTCTCGAGACTATTCAAGGTAAACGGGTACGCTCTCACCAGTTACCTAGTTCATAATCTTTGACATTTGTTTCATCCTGCTAGTTAGCACAAGATATCTCACCACCCTGGGCTCTCATTAGTCCAGTGGTTCAATAACCCTTTGTTGATTGGATGAAGATTTCATAATCACTCCCTACATGGATGAAAAGAGGGCATCTCAATTCTCACAAGGGATGATTAATGTCAGATAACCTATGCATTCTCCTATTGAGATAATTCAAGGTAAACCAGTGCACTCTCACCAGTCACCTAGTCCATAAACCTGACAGGTTTTTAAAGAAGGTCCTTCCCCTACTTAAAAGGCTTGACCTGATTTGAAATCTCGCGCCTTTGGAGATGCACCTTTCAGAATCCAAATATGTGCTTCATAAACTACAAGAAAGATTATGCTTTGTAAGGTGTGCTTGGTGGACTGCTACTACATGGAAGATTGTGCTTTGTAAGGAAAGAGCAGATATAGAAGGAAAAATTTGTATCAGCTGTTTAAAGTTTAAGGTGAGGCTCCCCCATTGTAGTGTATACGGAACTAATGCCAACTTGAACATGATCTTCCTTCTGTACATAAATTCCCAACACACTTGCTGCAATTGCAAGGCTGAAACTAAGTTTAACACATGCAGCGACTTCGTACAATACCCTAAAAACCTTTCATCTGTACATCATATTCACATTACTTAGGCCCACTTTACACTAGGAGTCAGTGCCAATGTTCAACTCAAATCCAGCATTCCTATTGGTGCAAAAGTTGAAATCAGCCCCAAGGGCTTTACACTAGGAGTCAGGGCCAATGTTCAAACTAAATCCAGCATTCCTATTGGTGCAAAAGTTGAAATCGGCCCCAAGGGCTTTACACTAGGAGTCAAGGCTGAAATTGAAAAAAACTTTTCAATCTGCCCCCAAGTTACTAGTAAATGCTGAACTTTATATGGCCTTGTATTGGCCCCCAAGGCTGAAAAAAGCCATAACCACCAAATTTGGGAGGCCAATTTGCAACCCTTGGGGCCAATGTTCCAACATTTGTTGATATCCTGACATCAATGTTCTAACATTTAGTAGTAACTTGGGGCCAATTTGCAATCCAAAAATGCTCAAAGTTGGCCCTAAGCTTTTTTGGCCTTGACTCCTAGTGTAAAGTGAGCCTTAACATTCTGTTACATGTACTATGCTGAAAATGTGTATCTGAACAAATGGTCAGACTCACCGAGTGAAATGGAACAAATTATTTTGGATGAAATTTTGTTCAACCCAGATCAATGGAAATGTACCTGTAAAAATTTGAGAGACAATCTGAAATATTTTCTGACAAGATTGGGTGTGTGTGTACCCATAGAGTTCAGAGGTCTTTTCTTGGGAAAGGTTACCACTGAAAGCCCACTCCTATAGATACTCCACATTACAAGCAAGAGACCTATCCCACAAGCATCCAATGCATTCAAAGGATCTGTGGGCAAGTCAAAATTTGAGATATAGCTGTCTAGTGTATTTTGTCTTAAAGTCTTTGTGATGCAAACCAAATATTAATTAGCATTGCACAAATTACTGTACTCCTTGCAATAATATGGAAATTTTCACCATAGCCTCCTCATGAGCAGAGCTTTTTTTTCTTTTTTCTTTTTTTTCCAACTTTTGTGATGTAGCTACATAGGCAATCATCCATAAGAGGAAATAGCCAATTTGGCTACAGGTCATAAAGGAAACTAGAAAAATTTAAAGAATCTTGCTATACTTTTATGACCTACTGGAACATATTGTCTAAATATGGCGATTTCAGACTTTTTTTCCCTTCAAATCTGCTGATTCTGGCACATGTTTTTCACAAACACCCTTTGTATGAGTCAGACTGGATTTTTTTTTGGGTTGCCAAGTGGCGGTAATTCAGCTAAAAATAAATATTGCTCAGAAGTTTTTTCTCATTTTATTTTTCCTGAGCCACAATTTTCATGTTTACTTTTTTTTCAAAACTTCAAGCGCTTACTCACTTGGAGCCAGCAAAAGATGTTTCTTTTTTGGCAACTGATTTGAAATCAGCAACAAAATGAACATGATATAATGAATGACCAACCTTTTTTCTGCTGGCTACCTATAGCCAAAATGCTATATTAACAAAAAAAAAAGGTTATAAAATCAGGTGCTTTTTTGAGATTTTCAATAGCCAGATTTTTACCAAAATTTAAAGAAAAATCACCAGATTTCTATGTGTGGTTCAAGAAGATAGCCTAATTTTACTTTCATATTTTGCATGTCGCCTAATTTGCCTACATCTTCCTATGGATCATCACCAAATTACCAGAAAAAACTGAGAATGGCCAACCTGATCCTAAACTTTTGACAACAGACCTCAATTTTGAGCCCAAAGCATTGTCTTGCAGGATATGAAGGAAGAAAACACCCACACATTTTGACTCCTTGCTAAATTTTGATGGAATTGGCAGAATTTGAATTTCACAGAACCTAAAAACAGTAGAGTTCTTATGAGACTTACAATTTACTCTTGAATGATTTGTGCTCATTCATTGAGAGCAGATCCACCCAACCTGGACCACAGCCATTCAGATATTTAACTTATCAAAGTTGACTGACCCAGAGTGACAAACTTTGGCATACCAGGAGGATCTAATTAGTCAAGAGCATAAATCTCAAGCGTTTTGCTACTGTGAAGATATCAAGAGACCAGACACACCTTAACTCATAGTTATTAATTCAAGCAACCTTTTTGGAAGTTGAGAGCTGACCTCTGAACCAGCAAATAACTGAAATGAGAGGACCAAAACATTCTACTTTCAAATCTGATAGGCTGATGATCTTCATATAAAGAGTTGAGAATCAAAGGACTGCAACAAGAGGGGAGAAGATTTGTCAGTACAATTAGTTCATGGGCTACACAAGCACTTGATGAAAATCAAGGCCTGCCTAGGTAAGCAACAATTGACAGAAGAAGAAAAAAAAGGTCTGATGCAAATCATAATAGCTCTCAAAAGGGAAGTTTTCCCTTCCATGGCAACATGAACTTAGCTCTCGCCTGCACTTATGCTATTAGCCTAAACCATATACCCTGTCATACTCTGCCTTAATAACTAAAGAGATCTAACCCAAACTCTGATAGCCAGCACAAGAATCCAATATGTACATTCCTTGGTGAATGCAAGCTTCTAGCTGCTATTGAGAATACACGTGTCAATCCCGCCTACAGAATCTGCCCATTATCAGGTGATTCTCTACAGGTCTGCGGTGAATGGCATTGTTCCATGTGTGATCAGGGACAGATTTATTGTTACTCTGTCCAAGACAAAAAAAAGAAGGGCTTGCCATTCAGCCCAGTGCAAATGTAGCCTCCATATGTTCTTACATTCAGAACATCCCTCAGATACACAAGCAACTGGCCACCAATGCTTACCTGTCATTCACAAGCCAGCTTCGTATCAAAGCTGCTTAGGCAAATCGCAAAGGCCTGGAAAGCTGAGAGGGGATATCGATAGTCCATTGTAAACATGTCCTTCCCAATTTTCCCAAACTGGAGCAAAACTTTGTCATGGTCACTTTGAACAACTGGTTGAGCTGGTTCAGTGGCAGCCACAAGCTGGAAATTCTTTACTGAGGCCACTGTGACCCGCCCTCGAAAGTTAAGGCACCAGCACTGCAATTGCTCATGCCATCGGGGCGCCTTATTCTTCAGCACAAGGGGACTATCTTTGGTCAAGGGACCACTTGCAAATTCACAGTCAATGGTGCTACAATCAGCCACAGCTGCCCTGGATCTTGGAGAAGAAAGAACACTGGAATGTGGGATTGAGATTTCATCCAGAGTGCCTGCAGAGAACTCTGTTGGTGTTGGGGCTGAGCCTCCCAACTCCATGCAGGAGGCTGGAATAGTATGAAGAGTGCATTGCATGCGACGGGGGCCCCTTGTGCCTAAGACATTCAATTCATATGCAATATGTGCAACATTGTAGCTCCCAGCAGGCATTCGTGGAGCCACTTGTTTAGATCCAATACGCCGGCTAGGACGGCTTGTAGAAACAAATCCTCCACTGTGGGGAGATTGACTGTCATGAATAGTGAATTTTGTGCCCAGAAAGTTGGACCTGCAACCATACAGGCATCTGGGATGACATTCCAAGGCATCATATGATCCAAAATGATGGAAACCAGAAGGCTGACAGGAGACAGGAAATGCAGTCATGAACTGCTCACATCATGGCTTGGTAAGACCATGCAGAGGAAGAATGGTCTTGTACAGTTGGAACTCATCAGATGTCCCACAACCAAAACAAGTGCCTCCTGCTCTAATCTTGAAGAACTGAGCAAACTTGATCCTCCCATCCAGAAAGCATCAAGGCAAGTGCAAGTGCTCAAAAGGGTGGCATACACAGAAAGAGAGAAAACTTCTTACCGCAACTTGCCCAAGTAAGTGTTGCTTCCCCGTGACATATCCTCAGCATTGAGGGATATGACATAGTCAGTGCTGGTGGTCCGCCGGAACTTTCGAGCAGCCAACATGAACTTACCATTCTCCACTAGCGCTGCATGGACAAAAAGCAATCAATGTCAGAAACATGTATATCTCAAAAACACAGACCAGTGACACAGAACATTCACAATTGCCCAAATTCTCATCAAAGTCATTCTACTCCATGACAAGAACACCATTTTACAGTGGGTATGTGATCCACCAGCAAGCATTGTTCACAAACAAGCCTACAAACAACACTGACACTTGTACACAAGAGGAGACAAACCTCAAGAGTAACAAAAACTCTAGCAGAAGTATTGGTGCTTCTATTCAACCAACCACACACACAAGCCAATACTGACTGACCACAAGACCACAAATATAATCATCCAAATACTTGCAAACATAGGATACATCACCACAAAACAATTTAACAGAGAAGCAATGAAGGTCACAAAGAAAAAGCTAAGTAAAGGGTTTCCCACCCTGCCTACCCTATAATACAACAAAATTAGATACAATAATCCCACAATCTAAGAGCAAAGGCTGAAATATGCAATGTATTCTTGCTGAGATATCAACATGAACAATAACCAAGTCCTCACAATCTCAGTTGCCTCTCTAAGCTTCCAACAACAACGGCCCAAAGACCATGATTTCTCCAAGCCCAGCCCTAATGCACAACATATGAGGAAGAGAGCAAAGAAAAAGATGAGAAAAATACAACAATTAACTAAGATTGACCTCATGGCTGGAACAGCATTCCTCATGCAAACTGCAAATAACATAAAGACATCCCATAGCTGAGAATGGAATCAGAGACATACTGGGAGGCAAACCCAGAAAGAGCTGGTATGTAGATGTTGTCCTATCCCGCTTTATGAAACATTGCACAGTATTATCCCGAGGTCCCGGCTGTACACAAAGTTAACCAGAAGTAAATCAAGAATCCATCTGTACTAATATAGAGGAAATATTCAAATGGACACCTAAAGCAGTACAGTACCCTTTATAACAATGGCTGAAAGTTGAGAGGAAAGCTCATAACACCCAATTTTGAGTCCTCGTGACCATGGAATCTAAACATTCTCACTCAGGACCCCTCCATATTGGCCTGATATCAGGCCTAGCCATCATAACAACATACCATAAGAATTTCCTGGACCCATCCATCTAGCAGATGCAGGAAGATCCCCTGTCACCTATAGCCTCAGTCCCTACTGTAACATGGGTGGGAACTGGTGGATTGGAAGAGTAGATCTCCTAAACCATAGGAGGCCACATATGGCTCAAAAGAGTGAACCTCTACAACAGATGAGCAATCCGCCTGTAGCAGAATTTTACCTTCATGATTTAAGTCCTCTACATTTGCATGTAAGTGCCAAAGAAACAAAAACTCTCAGGTGCAACAGAACGTGCAATTGGCCCCTATTCCTTCAATGCCATTGCCAAACAATATGAGTCAAAAACAGATCCTGACCTGCTTCAAAGAAATGGGGAATGTCAGTTTTCCTGATCGTTCAGGTGTGTCAACGAGTTCCTTGGTAATCTCTCTCCAGGTGCTGCAAACAGCAGCACATGCAACAACATGTTTCCGGATGGGCCAAACACTCTCACTAGCTTCTATCCGCTGAATTACATCTCGGAGGAGTTCTGGAGGCATGTTAGCCCAGCAACTCTGCTGCTGCTGCTGCTGTTCTTGAGACTCAGCCTTCAGCTGAGTTTCATCCAGCACCACCCCACTTGAACGTCCTTTGAGATGGTGCCTGATTTCAAAACTCCGCCTTGAAATGCTCCCTATCCCTCCCTTCATCTCCTGAAACTCCCGAATCAAGCTCTTGAGGGGCATCAAGGATGACTTTTGACCTCCTGACATGCTGCTTGAGGCCTGAACTCACGCACTCCAAAAACCCTTGCACCCCTTCTTCTGAAGGTGTATAAAACTCCGCCCCTCTTTTCCACAGAAGGATCCAGTAAACCTTGTGAGCAAAGAGATCTGTTGAGTAGCCCACTGCTGGACTGAGCTCCGTTCACAGCAATGGAATCTGTGTGGGGTGTGACAGCCTGCTGACAATATATCCTTAGCACATTGATAGCTCTATCAAGGAACTGGACTTTCTGACCTCTGTGAGCAGACTACCCCAAGACTGCAGCACTCCTCCAACAGATGTATTCTTGTCAGCAGCCAATCTGATAATGACTGTGAAGAAAATGTAATCTCCTACCACTCCATTTCAGTCCAGCAGGTTTCTTCAAGATGTGTCTCATATCCTGCTGGAGTTCTCCTCAATATCAGCTTCTTCTATTATCTCCAGACAACGATATTAGGAGTGGGCAAGCAGCACTAAGACTCCAAAGCTGTCTCAAATCACGCCCTCCCACATCAGATTCCTCCATAGCTACACATGCTTGCCTTGCCTCTCATCTGTTGCTGCTGACCTCCTCACCTCCAGCTCTGCCTCTTCTTGTCTATTCCACAAGCGTCTGCGCAGGGTTGTTCCACGTTCAGCTGCTTTCTCTGGACTCCAGGACTCAGGAAGCCTTCCCCCAGCAGGAAGATGTGTGCTTTGACAGCCTTCTCTTGTTAGCAATTAGCACAGATGCGCAGCACATCCACGGGCATCGTCATGCCACTGCTGAAAGGAGATTCAGGGGGCTTGTTGTAGTTTTCAGCTTCAGGTTCTTTCTAACCCACATCCAGAAGAGTTCCACTGGGGCTGGGCAGATATCATACCTGCATACAACGAATAGCCACTCCTCTTTCAGACTTGAAAGCAGACGAAGACCGGTTCAGACATGACGCAAAAGTGGAGACGGCAAACAAAATAGAGAGCAGAACCAGTGGCAAGAGTAGTAACAGCAGGGAGCAGCAGCCTCAGTCATCAACGGCATGCATGCAGCAATATGGCCATTTTGACAACAATAAGAGCGCTGATCGACACTTGGAAGAAAGCACACCGAATCCAAAGAAGTATCTATCACAGCAGAAGGACAGAAGAGAGGACAGCCAAGGCGGAAGATACGCCAACCGAACTCTTTAGATTAAGGACCAAAGCATCAACAAACTCCACCTACTTCACACCAAGAAAAAAGCCACCCTCATGTACTGTATGGTACTTGGTCACAGAAACAATCGGAAAAAAATGAAAACCTCAACACAGCATCAATCCCGAACCAAAACAAACCACGCAGAAAAAAGAAGACAACAACAGAAGACTTCAGAATCAAATACAAACAGCAAACAAAAAAAAAGTGGACAAATCCATCTCTCATTCTCATAATCCAAACACAGAAAAACTCTCAAGTTCTTCCCTTCAGTACACAAGGAGTCCGCATACCTACCTGCTGGTCGTCAAACGGCCATTCAAGGAACCACTACACTACAAGAAGGACATCGTCATCATCGCTATTGTTGTTTTTCGAGCTATATCCGCTCTTCATAACAAGCTGGTAGTTATTTCTATCTGCCATCTCCCGAGAAGCCGCAATATGCAAGAGTAGGAAATGCAAAGGTTTGCGGAAAACACGCGAAACGAGAAAAAGGACTGAGAGAGAAAAAAAAAACAAAAGCAAAAGACGAATAGGTACCTCCTGCACTAGCGCTACTACTACCAGTTCTAGAAACCGCTATTCCCAGTGCCACCAGCAGTTCATAGACTTGTTGTAACGATCTCTTAGGTGCCGATCTCTCGGTCTCGTCGGCAAAATTTTCTACCGTCTCTCCGATTTTCCTTTGCTTTATATCTGCGTGTGTGTGCGCGCGAGTGTCATCGGACACCGCCCGTGAAGAAGAGTCTTCTTCTTCATCATCTTCCTCCTGTCTAAGGCTCGCCGGACCTTCTTCCGAACCTAATCCCAGACCTCAAGCCGAGTCAGTTTCCTAACCTGGCCATGCTCCGGACCTGCTCGCCCAGACCTCGTTAACCACTTAGTGAACCTCACCATGATCTGGTACTGTTCTCCCAGACCTCGAAATAATCCGGACCTGTTCTCTAACCGAACCAAGTTTCGAACCTCTCCAGGATCCGAACCGGGTCTCTCACCGAACCTTGTTTCGAACCTCACGAGGGTCCGGACCTGCTCTTCCAGACCTCCAGCAGAACCAGTTTACGAACCTTGCAATGATCCGGACCTGCTACACTCACAGACCTCAAGCCAAACCTGTTTTCGAGCCTCCTCAGTAACCGGACCTAACTCCCAGACGTCCAACTGAACCAAGTTTCGAACCTCGCCCGTTCGTTCCGGACCTAGAGGTTGAAAATCTGTTCTGTGTAGATAGACAGGTAGGTAGTTACAAAGCCACCCTATTGGTAGGTAGGTACATAGGTACTTCTTTTTCGTGTTTTTCTTTTTGTCTTTTTTCTTTTTGCCCTTTTTCCTTAGGTACATAAGATAGGTAGGTATTTCTTTTCTTTTTTTTCCTTTTCTTTTGGGGGAAAGGAAGGAAGGAAGG
>Ga0116228_10001570_pt1 | contig 19123 bp, 12 predicted proteins | sample S1TSphfallax_2_FD_89694 | JGI IMG/M metagenome (GOLD analysis project Ga0116228, IMG submission 89694) | Host-associated microbial communities from peat moss isolated from Minnesota, USA - S1T2_Fc - Sphagnum fallax MG | ecosystem: Host-associated > Plants > Peat moss > Unclassified | place... | reverse complement strand
TTGGCCGAGACCGAGAGCAGGTTGCCCTTGTCGTCGTTCTCGCCGACCAGCAGGTCGTTGGTGGAGCTCTTCACGCCGCCGATGTGCGCCTTGTTCACGAAGATGTGAGCGTAGCCGGCGTTGATCTCGAACTTCTCGGTGGCCTTGTAGCCGACACCGAAGGCGAGCCACTTGCGGGTGGAGTCCGGCACGCGCGGCGAGCGGGTGTCGTCGTAGGTCGGGGTGCTGTCGACGGCCACACCGCCGCGGACGGTGAAGCGATCGTTGACGTAGTACTCGCCACCGACCGAGACGAACCAGCTGTTGCGCCAGGCGTACTTCTCGGTGGTCTGCGGCTGGTTCGGGTTCGAGTAGTTGACGGTGAGGTTCTGGAAGGAATCCCACTTGGTCCACGACAGGTCGAAACCGAGGCCGAACTTGACGTCCTGGTGCCAGAAGCTGGCGCTGGCCACGGCCGGGGTGGTGAAGCCGGCGGTGCCGTCGGTGTGGGTGAACGGCGGCTGGCCGGTGCCCAGCAGGGCGCCGACGGCCGGGTTCGACAGCACGGCGGTGACGTTGGACGGCATGGTGAAGTTGCCGGTGCCGTCGAGCGTGTGCTTGATCTTGCTGCGGTAGTTCAGGGCGAGACGATCGTTCGCCGTGATCTTCCACAGGCCGCCGATCTGCCAGCCGTAGGCCCAGTCGTCGCCCTTCACGCGGGCGATGCCGTCGCTGCCCGGGGGCACGACGGTGGCATAGGTGGTGGCGAGCTGGCGGGCAGCGGCCGGCGAGATCTGGCCAGCGGCGGCAGCGCGCTGGATCAGGCCCAGGCCGACGGTGTTGTAGTTGATGGCGCTGGTGAGCTCGGCGCTGGTCTTCTGCGCGATGGCGCTGACGCCCAGGGCGAAGTTGTCGGTGACGTCATACGAGGCCGACAGGGTGGCGTCGAGCGACTTGAAGTCGGACTTGATGGCGTTGTAGCGGCCCTTCCAGTCGTTGTCGTATTCGGTCTTGAAGCCGAACGGGGCGGTGAGGCCGAGACCGAAGTGCCACTTGTCGGCCACCTGGGTGGCGAAGTACAGCGCCGGGACCGGCATGGTGGTGCCTGCGTCGCCGCCGTTGCCGCCCGAGATGGGACGACCCTGGGCGTCGGAAGCCGTGCCCTTGAACTTGGTGCTGAAGTTGATGCCGGTGACGTCGGCCTGGAACACGTTGCCCTGCAGCAGGCTCATGGCGGCGGGGTTGTTCACGATGACCGAGGCGTCGTCGCCCGCGGCGGTGGAACCGGCGAACGCGCGGCCGAGAGCCTTGGCGCTGTTTTCCTTCAGCTGGAAGGCACTGGCGTGGGCGGCCTGCGGAGCCACGAGCGCGCCGGCGATGGCCAGCGTGAGGGCGGCGACGGCCAGCGGGCGGGTACGGAGTTTCATCTGCATGCGGGGCTCCTGCTTCTTCTTCTGTGTTGATGTCGCGTTATCTGAAAACTTATCCGTTTTCATACGCGCGTTTAACAATCCGGGGTTGAACTCTGGACGACTTGACGCAGTTTTTGCAAGTGCAACCGCAACAACCTTGAAACGTTCGCAAGTTCTGCCCCCATCTGGCACCTGCTTTTTGCTAGGGTTATGCACCAAGAGCCGCAGCGAGAGACCTGCCGTCATGCACTGCTTCGTCTACGCCAGCCTGCGCAAGCCCGATACCTATGTATGGCTCAGCCGCCGCGACGGCTTCGACCTCCTGCCCGAAACCCTGGCCCTGATGTTGGGCGATCTGCGCTTCGCTCTTGAGGTAGAACTCACTCCGCAGCGAAAACTGCCCCACGAGGACACCCAGCGCGTCCTCGACAGCCTGCGCGACCAGGGCTGGCACCTGCAGACGCCACCCAACGAAACCCTGGTGAGCTGCAATCGGCCCAATCACAACCGCGAACTCGACATCGATCCTTCCGTCCGGAACTGATCCGGCCGAAAATGCACATCCTGGCCATGTGGAACGCGGGTTAACACCACGTTACCGCGTTGCCCAAACCTGCTTCGTATACTCCTGCGCATGGCCAATCCCAAACGTCGACGTCCGCCGCTCATCAAGGCTCTGCCCTGGTTCCTTCCCGCCCTGGTCGCCGTCGCGTGCGCCGGACTCACGGCGTCACCCCTGGCGCTGATACCCCTGCTGCTCGCCAATGCCCTGGCCATGGGCGCGGTCTGCCACGCCATCGGCTTCGACCCTGAATCCAGCTACCTGCGAACAGCCCTGCGCCGGGGCGCCGCGCACGTGGTGATCTTCACCGTCTATACGTTCGTGGTGTTCGTTCTGGTGGCGTGGCCGCTGCTTCGCCTGACCCAGGCACCCAGCCTCGGCATCGCCCTGCTGCTGGCCGGCACCCTGGTGGTGGCCCTGGCTGCCCTGTGGCGCATGTGGCCGGCCTTCGGCCTGCTGTTCCTGTGGGATGACGCCTATCCGGAAGACGGCGGCAACGGCTCCTGGATCTTCACCGCCGTTGCCCGTTCGGTCAGCTTTGGGCGTCACCTCTCGGCCGAGGAACGTTTCTTCTCGCATTTCCTGCCCGCTGCCCTCGCCCTGCTGGTGCTGGCGTTCTGTGCCGTGGCGCTGTCCGGCCTGTATGGCGTGTTCCCGTCCGAGCTGCGCATCGCCGCGCTGGGCATCTATGGCGTGGTGCTGCTGCCGCTGGGTTGCATGCTGATCGCCAATCGCACGCTACGCGCCCTGCTCAGTGACCGCCGCGGCCATATCCGCACCGCGCGTGCCGAACCCCGCCGCGAACCGGTCGTGGAGCTGAGCCAGGTCCATACCGTACCCACGCCCGAGCCCATTCCGGTGTTGAGCCAGGAAGAAAGCGAGCCGGGCGTGCGCGAGCGCGAGCTGCTCGCCGCCGTGCGCAGTGGCGATATCGCCCGCGCCGTGGCGCTGGTGGAAGCAGGCGCCGATCCGAACACGCAGGCCGAGCCCGGCGACCGTGACCAGCGCCCGGTGCTCACCCTGGCCGCCCTCTCGCCGGATACCCGCCTGCTGCGCGCCTTGATCGCGCGTGGCGCGAAGGTGGATCGTCCCCACCATGGCCTCACCGCCCTGCTCGCCGCCACGCGCGACAGCTGGCATGGGCGCCCGGAAGCCGTGCTGACCCTGCTCACCAATGGTGCCAACGCCGCCGCCACCGATGCGGAAGGCAACACGGCCCTGCACGGTGCCGTGCTGTGCGCGGAGCCGACCATCGCCGCGATGCTGCTCGACTCCGGCGCCCCCGTGGATGCGATCAATGGCGTCGGCGAAACGCCCCTGGCCATTGCCGCGCGCACGGCCAACTGGACACTCGTGCGTTTCCTGCTCGAACACGGTGCCAAGGCCGCGCCGGTAGGTGCCGAGCCGGCACTGGTGGCAGCCGCCGGCATTGCCGACGACGACGCCGAAGGCATCAAGGTGCTGCTGCGCCACAAGGGCTCGGTCAATGTCGTGAGCCAGCAGGGTCGCACCGCTCTCATCGCCGCCGCCGCGGAAGGCCACGAGCAGATCGTCCGCGCGCTGCTCCAGGCCCACGCCAATCCGAATCTCGCCGATCGCCACGGCACCACTGCCCTGATGGAAGCCGCCCGTTCGGGCGCACACGGCATCGTGCAGTTGCTGGCCGAGGCCCAGGCCGATGCGTCGCCGCGTGATGCCCATGGCCGCGACGCGCTGACCCTGGCCTGCCAGTCGCCCCGTGCGCAGGCCGCCACCGTCCGCGCCCTGCTCGCCCTCGGCGCCCAGCCGAAGGAAGCCGGCGCCGACGGACGCAGCGCACTGGACCACGCCGCCTCGGCCGGCCGCTGGGACTTCGTGGCCCTGCTCGACCCGGATACGCCGCTACCCACCTCCCTGAGCGAAGCCGTGCTGCCCGAGGCCGGCGCCGATTCGCCGCAGCATCTCTATGACGCGTTGCGCTTCGGACACTGGGCCGTGGCTTCCACGTTCCATGGAAAGGTCCGCGAGTGGCCGCTGGAAGAACTGGCTGCGCTGTATGTGGATCTTGCCGGCAGCGGCCACGACGCTGCCCGCGCCTGGCTGCTCGACCACGGCCTGCCCGCCGACGCCCGTCTCGCCACCGCCCCGGGGGATGACACGGCCCTTGGCCGGCGCCTGTTCGACGCCCTGCTGCCCCAGCTTCCGCACTCCGCCGATGCCCTTCTGCAACTGATGCGTGCAGGCGCATCTCCCGCAGGCACGGGGTTGCTGGGCCAGGCCATCTGCCGTCTCGACGGCGTGGACGCCCGCCTGCCGCTGGCGATGCTGGAGGCCGGCGCCGATCCGTTCGGTGCCGATGCCCGCAGCCGCACGCCGGTCCATATGGCTGCCGCCACGGGACAGGCCGCCATCCTCGGCGCGCTGCTCGCCCGTGGCGTCGATCCGAATGCCCGCGACAGCGGCGGCCGTACGCCGCTGCACGCCGCCCTGGAGCATGGCGGCAATCCGTTGCCGCTGGTCCGCCTGCTCGTCTCGCACGGTGCCGACCCGGAAGCTGCCGACGTCAATGGCGAAACGCCTTACGGTCTTGGCATCGGCCAGGGCGAGATCGAGCGCTGGCTCAGCTGGCCCGTCTGGCAGCCTCCGCGTCGTCCCTTGCGCGCCGACGACCTTCCCGCCGCGGCCGCCGCCGGTGATGTGCATGCGGTAGAACGCCTGCTCGAACTCGGTTTCGCCGTGGACAGCCGGGATGCGCAGGGTGCCACCGGCCTGTTGCGCGCGGCAGGTGCCGGCCAGCGTGACGTCGTGCAGCGCCTGCTCGATGCCGGTGCCGACGCGAGCGCCAGCGCCACGTCGGGTGTCACGCCGCTCGTTGCTGCGGTCAACACGCGTCGCGACGGTGTCGTCGACTTACTGCTTTCGCGCGGCGTCGCCGCGGACCAGCGCCTGCCTGGCGATACCACGGCGCTGATGATCGCGGCCGCCCTTGGCTATCCGGATATCGTCGAACGCCTGCTCGCGGGCGGCGCCGAAGCCAACGCCGAAGATGCACACGGGCACACCGCGCTGCATGCTGCTGCCCAGTACTGCTTCAGCAGCAGCGACAGCCTGCGTGCACGACGCCTGCTCGACATCCTCATCGGCAAGGGCGCCGACGTGAACAAGGCCGACAAGGACGGCGCCACGTCCCTGTTGTTGCTGCTCGGCTCGCACATGCGCCCCGGCAGCGATGCCGATGCCACGCACCTGGGTGCGCTGGTTCCCGTGCTTCTCGATGCCGGCGCGAAGATGGAACACGCCGACCATCGTGGTGTCAGTGCGTTGCACGCGTGCGCCATGCATGCCTTGCTGGCACCGGCACGCGTACTCCTGCATCGCGGGGCCAACCGCAACGCGGCGGATGCCTTCGGACGCACGGCCGGCGATGTGGCCCGTCATCTTGGATATGTCGACATCGCCCACGAGCTCGGTGTACGGCAGGGAGCTGTGCCCAGCGTGCGCCAGACCCTCCGGCAACCGGCCCAGCCGGACTGACGCAAAAGCCCCCGTATTCGGGGGCTTTTTTGTAGGAGCGCGCCTTGCGCGCGACCGGCGAAGGGAACCGAGCGTGTCGGCGATGGCGACGGTGCGATAGGTATGCTTTCGCGAGCACCCATCGCCGATGCGATTGGCTCCCACACCTTCCAGGGAGGTATTTTCTGGTCGGCAGCGCGACGTTTCAAACGGTCGCGCGCAAGGCGCGCTCCTACACAAGCCGGTATACCAAGTGGCAGGAATATCTACTTCTCCGACCGCTCCCGCTCTTCCGCCGCATCGGCCTCGAACAGCTGCTGCAGATCGTGCAGCGCCTCTTTCGAGGTCTGCACCAGTGCGGCCTCGTCGTCATATACGAGGTATTGCGCACGCAGGGTCTGGTGGTCCAGCTTGCGGAAACGCTTGATGCGACTCTCGACCACGTCGGCCGGCATGTCGAGCGACTCCAGAACGTGACGGGTCATTTCCAGGCTGGAATAGAACGTCTCGCGCACCGGGTCTTCCACGCCGATATCCATCAGCCGGAACGCATGCTGACGGTTACGCGCGCGCGCCACGATCTTCAGATGCGGATACTGGCGGCGAATAAGTCGCGCCGTACGGATATTGGCTTCAGGATCGTCCGTGGCAATCACGAACACCTCGGCCTTGTCCGCCTGCGCGGCGCGCAGCATTTCCGGACGCGCCGGATCGCCGAAGAACAGCGACGTACCGCCGAAGCGACGCGAGGTTTCCACCTGCTCGACCGAGCTTTCCAGCGCCACGAACTGGATGCCCTGCGCACGCAGCACACGGGCGACGATCTGCCCCATGCGCCCGAAGCCGGCGATGATGACGCGCGGCGTATCCGTTTCGATGTGATCGAACTCGCGATCGGGCTTGCGCACCTTCTCGTGCACCAGCCGCGATGCGGCCAGCACCAGCAGCGGCGTAAGTGCCATGGACAGTGAGATCGCCATCACCATCAGCCCGCGCTGGCTGTCGTCGATCAGGCGCTTCTGCTGCGCCAGGTTGAGGATCACGAAGGCAAATTCGCCGCCGCTGGCGAGCACCGCCGCCAATCGAACGGAATCGGCTCCGGTCAGTGAGCCGACCAGACGCCCCAGCGGCACGATCAGCGCCGCCTTCACGGCCAGCAGCAACAGCACCATGCCGATGACCAGCAGCGGCTTGGCGACCAGCAACGCGAGATCCACCGACATGCCGACGCTGACGAAGAACAGCCCGAGCAACAAACCCTTGAAGGGCTCGATATTCGATTCGAGCTCGTGACGATATTCCGAATCCGCCAGCAGCAGGCCGGCGAGGAAGGCACCCAGGGTGGTGGAAATGCCCGCCACTTCCATCAGCCATGCCGTGCCCATCACCACCAGCAGGGCCGTGGCAGTGAACACCTCGGTGCTCTTCGCCCGGGCCACGAAGCGGAACACATGGCGCAACAGCACGCGGCCGCCGATGATCACGGCGAAAATGGTGCCCACCACGCGCAGCACGCTCATCAGGTCGGGCGCATGGGTATCGCGCGCGACGGCTCCGCCCAGCAGAGGCACCGCTGCGATAAGCGGAATCGCGGCCAGATCCTGGAACAGCAGGATGGCGAAGGCCTGGCGTCCGTACACCGTGCCCGCTTCCTTGCGTTCGGCAAGGATCTGCAAGCCGAACGCCGTGGATGAGAGCGCCAGGCTGCCACCGACGATGAGCGCGGCCTTCCAGGTCAGGCCGAAGAGGAAGTATCCGATAGCCCCCAGCGCCGTGGCACAGGCGACTACCTGGAGGCTGCCCGTGCCGAAGACGGCGCGGCGCATGACCCAGAGTCGTGAAGGGGAGAGTTCGAGGCCGATGACGAAGAGCATCAGCACCACGCCGAAGTCGGAGATGGTGGCGACCCCTTCGGTGTCGCTGACCAGCCCGAGCGCGGAAGGCCCGATGGCGACACCGGCCAGCAGATAGCCGAGTACCGCACCGAGCCGGAATCGCTTGGTCAAGGGGACCGCGATGACCGTCGCCAGAAGAAAGACGACCGCCGTCTCGAGAAAGTGATGTCCGTCCATCCAGCGACTCCCGACGTGCTGCCGGGGATTATGTCATGCAAGGGAGGACAGCGACCGCGATGGGATCACATCGCCCGACGCGCCGTACCCATCCGGCGCGTCATGGCCATGTACAAAACGTCAGCTCTTCAGCCAGCGCGCTACGTCCACGGCGAAGTAGGTCAGGATCGCATCTGCGCCCGCGCGCTTCATCGCCAGCAGCGATTCGAGCACCACGGCCTTTTCGTCGAGCCAGCCGTTCTGTGCGGCCGCCTTGATCATCGCGTACTCGCCACTCACCTGGTACACGAAGGTCGGCACGCCAAAGGTGTCCTTCACGCGACGCACGATATCGAGATACGGCAGGCCCGGCTTCACCATCACCGCGTCGGCACCCTCGGTGATGTCCAGCTCCACCTCGCGCAGGGCCTCGTCGCTGTTGCCCACGTCCATCTGGTACGTGTGCTTGTTGCCCTTGCCCAGATTGGCGGCGGAGCCCACGGCATCGCGGAAGGGGCCGTAGAAGCTCGATGCATACTTGGCCGAATAGGCCAGGATGCGGGTATGGATGTAGCCCTCGTCTTCCAGCGCCTCGCGAATGGCGCCGATGCGACCGTCCATCATGTCCGAGGGCGCCACGAAATCCATGCCTGCCTCGGCCTGGGCCAGCGACATCCTGATCAGCGCTTCCACCGTCGGCTCGTTCATCACGTAGCCGTTCTCATCGATCAGGCCATCCTGGCCGTGCGTGGTGTACGGGTCGAGCGCGATGTCACCGATGAGGCCCAGCTCCGGAAAGCGCTTCTTCAGCTCGCGGGTGGCGCGCTGGAACAGGCCGTCCGGGTTCCATGCCTCGCGGGCATCCTCGGTCTTCACCGAGGCGTCCACGGAGGGAAACAGCGCCAGCGCCGGGATACCCAGGGCCACGCACTCCTCGCCCAGCTTCACCAGCTCGTCGATCGACAACCGCTCGACGCCCGGCATCGACGGCACCGGCTGGCGCACGCCCTGCCCCTCGACGACGAAGGCGACCATGATCAGGTCGGAGACGGTAAGGACGTTCTCGCGCATGAGGGCGCGGGAGAAGGCATCGCGACGCATGCGGCGCATGCGAACGGCGGGAAAGCTCATGGTGGCGACCTGTCTGGGTGGCGATCCACCCATTTTACTCCCCACCCCGCCCCTGGCGCCGGGCAAAGCGTCGCAGCCCGGAATGTGCAGGAGCGGACCTCGTCCGCGACCCAGGTCGCCTCAGGGCTCGCTCCCTGCCCTCTTCCCATCAAACACCGGCACCCGCGCCAGCAGACAAAACGCCACTGCCACGACCAACCCCAGCAAGGCCCCGATACCCCCTTCGAGATAAACCGCCTGCGACTGCTGCCACGCACCGAACAGCGTCGACATGATCATCGCCGAGGCAATCCCACCCACGACACTTCCGCCGAGGCAGAACAGAATCGCATTGAGCATGCCGCAGCTACGAAGGAAAAACGCCAGCGGCAGGCCGAAAACGATCATGCAGGCATACGTGGGGATGGTGAGCACCAGGAGCAGCGTATCCACGCCATGCCACGCGCCGAAATTGCCGTTCGCGGCGGCCGAGATCAGCAGGACGACCAGGAAAGCCGCAGGCACGGCGAGTGGAGCGATCAGCGCCGCGGGGATCAGGCCGATACCGCGTTTCGCGGGCGAGGCCTGCGAGCTATCAAGGGTGCTCTGTTCCGTCATGCCGTCTCCTTCGCTGCGAGGCTTTTATCTTCGTGCGTCAGCCACTGTGCCAGTGGAAGGGAACGGTTTTCAACAAGGCGCAGGCACGGGCTCCCTGTAGGAGCGCGCCTTGCGCGCGACCGGTTATCGCAAAAACGTGGATTTACTGGCCATACCGGTCGCGCGCAAGGCGCGCTCCTACACGGGTCAGGCGGCGTCGATGCCGGGGTGGCGGGCCAGGGGAATGCCGTAGATGCTGGAGAGCAGCGAGGTGTCGAGGGCCTCGGCGGGGGCGCCATGGCGATGGAGTTCGCCGTTGGCCAGGACGGCGATGTCGTCCGCGTAGCGGGCGGCCAGGTTGAGGTCGTGCAGTACGGCGATGACACCGAAACCCTGCTCTGCGCATTCCTTCGCGCGACGCAGGATGAAATGCTGGTGCGCGATATCGAGACCGGCTTCGGGTTCGTCCAGTAGTAACCAGCTGCCTTCCGCCGCACCATCCCATACCTGGGCCAGCACGCGGGCCAACTGCACACGCTGCTGCTCGCCACCGGAAAGGCCCATGTAGCTGCGGCCGCGGAGATTCCACGCGTGCGCAGCGCGCAGTGCGCCGTCGACGATGCGGGCATCGCGCAGCGTATCGGCGGCATGCGGGCTGCGACCAAGCGCCACAACTTCATCCACGCCGAAACCGAACTCAAGATCGACACGCTGTGACAGCATCGCACGTCGACGCGCGAGGTCGCGCGGATGCCACTGCTGCAACGAACGACCGTCGAGTGTCACGCTGCCGGTTTCCGGTGCAAGGCGTCCCGACAACACGCCGAGCAAGGTGCTCTTGCCCGCACCATTCGGCCCGACAAGGACAAGCAGACGACCGGGCCGCGCCGTGATCGAAAGCTTCTTCAGCACCAGGCGCCCACCGCGCTGCAATGAAACCTCGGTTGCTACCAGACAGGCTGTCATCGCACACCCTCCCCCACGTTGCGACGAATCAGCAGCCACAGGAAGAACGGGCCACCCACCAGCGCCGTCAGCACGCCAATGGGCAGTTCGCCCGGCGCCACCACCGTGCGCGCGAGTGCATCGGCCGCCACCAGCAACGATGCCCCGCCAAGTGCCGAAGCCGGCAACAGGAAGCGATGATCGGGACCGAACATCATGCGCAGCAGATGCGGCACGACGAGACCGACAAAACCGATCACACCCGAAAACGCCACCGCCGCGCCCACCGACAAGGCGACGAGGCCAACGAGCAACGGTCGCAAACGCTCCGGTCGAAAACCCAGCAGCGACGCCTCGCCTTCACCCAGCAGGAGTGCATTCAACGCATTCGCTGCCTTCGGCAGGCACAGCAGCGGCAGCAGGATCCACGGCGCCACGATGCCCACCTTCGACCAGCCCGCGCCACCCAGGCTTCCCAGCGTCCAGAACGTAAGGTCGCGCAGCTGGTGTTCGTTCGCCATATACGTGAGCAGGCCCACGCCCGCCATGGCAATGGCATTGATCGCCACGCCGGCCAGCAAAAGGTTCGCCACGCCCGGGCGGCGGCGGCCCAGCACGTACACCGTGGATGTGGCGATGAGGCCGCCCATGAAGGCGCACAGTGCCACCAGCCACGAACCGGCCTGCCCGCCGATGACAATGGCGGCGATCGCGCCCAGCGCCGCACCCGACGACACACCGATGAGTCCGGGATCGGCCAGGGGATTGCGGAACAGGCCCTGCATGGATGCGCCGCCGCTTGCCAGCGCCGAACCCACCAGCACGGCAAGCACCAGCCGCGGCAGGCGCAGCATCAGCACCACGTTGTCATCCCCGACCGCCGCCATCCCGTCGAACCAGCGAGCCAGTGCCCCTATGATCTGGCTCGCCGGGATATCGATGGCGCCACGCGAAAGATTCCACAGCGATGTCGCCAGCAGCAGGGCCACGAGGGCCACGAGGGCGACACCGCGACGGGAGCGTACGCGCGGGATGGCGGCGATCACGGCATTCATCGCGCGGCTGTCGCCCAGCGGCGCTGGAGGTCCGAGGCAGCCTCTGCCGTGCGCGGACCGAAGCCGAGCAAGGCCTGTCCTTCGACGAAGTAGATCCGCTTCGCCTTGCCGGCCGGCGTATCGGCCACGCCCGGCAGCTTGAGCACGCCGTCGAGACCACCCACGGCATCCTCGCGTTCCTTCATGAGCAGGATCACGTCGGGCTTGAGTCCCACCAGCGCCTCCGGCGACACCGGCTTGTAGCCTTCGATGCCGGTCGCCGCATTGACGCCGCCGGCGAGCGCGATGGCGCGGTCGGCGGCGGTGTCCTTGCCTGCGGCCATCGGGCTGCCCTGCCCCGTGGACATCAGGAACACGGCGCGCGGATGCGTGCCCATGGCGGCCACGGCCTTCGCCAGTTCGGTGAAGCGCGCTGCCACCTGGTCGGCAAGCGTGGCGGCATCCTTCTCGTGGCCGAGCAACCGACCGATGGTGCGGATCTTGTTCTCGATGTCTTCCGGCGTGCGGGAGACCGGCAGAGTCTCGATACGCACTCCCGCATCGCGGATCTGGCCCATCGCGCTATCCGGGCCCGCATCATGCGTGGCGAGAATCAGCTGCGGGCGCAGGGCCAGCACGCCTTCCGCGCTGAGCTGGCGCACATAACCCACGTTGGGCAGCTTCGTCGCATCGGCAGGGAACAGGCTGGTGGAGTCGACACCGGCAAGATCCCCCTGCGCATGCAGCGCATAGATCGTCTCGGTGACATCGCCGCCGAGCGACACCACGCGCGTGGCGGCGGTGGCCGCCAGCGGCAGCATCAGGGCCACGAACAGGCCATAGCGCTTCATCTTCATGCCTTTTTCTCCACGCGTGCGAGCAACGCACGCCAGTCGTCACGTTCCGGGATACCTGGCTTGCGCTTGCCGAACACCTGCACGATCTGCGTGCCATCGGCGGCATACAGTTCCAGCGAGGTCACCATGCCTTCCGGTACCGGCTTGCGCACGATCCACGCACTGTCGATGGCATCGGTGCGCAGGTGCAGGTTGAAACCGTTGTCGAGCACGTTGAGCCAGGGACCGGCCATCTTCACGTTCTGCACGGCACCGGTATGGATCTGCACCACGCCTGGCGAGCCGACGAAGACCATCAGCGGCTCGCCGCCTTCGGCAGCGGCTTCCAGCACGGTGCGCAAGGCGTCGTCGACGACACGGTCCGCGAACTCGTCACCCACCAGGCGCAAGGCCTGGGTCCGGGTGACCTTGTGCTTGCGGAGCATGGCGAAGAAATCGTGCGGATCACGCAGCGCACGCCAGCTGTCACGCAACGAAGCGGTATCCACGGCATCGTCGGCAAGCTGTTCGGGCAGGGGTTCGTCCACCGTCACGCAATCGATCAGCGGCGACTGCACGGCCGCCGTGTAGCGATGCACCAGCATGCGCCATGCCGAACGGTCGGTTTCGTCCGTGAGGTAGATCTTGTGCACGGCGCGACCATCGCCATCGAAGAACTGCAGGCTTTCCAGCTCGCGGCCACGCGACTGGTCGCGTACCACGAAGCCATAGCGCCAGTGCTTCAGGAACAGGCGCAGGTCGATGTCCTCGTCGAGCACGATACCCATCGTGCCGCCGATATCGATGTTGTTGTACTGGCCTTTCTTCTCATGCACGCAGTACGCATTGCGCGTGAGTGCCATCACGCGGCCCAGCTGAGGCAGGTCGCGAATCAACGTAGGCAGGTCGCCTTCCAGGCGGGTCACCCCGTCGCCGACGCGGCTGGCCACGAGGGCACCTTCGCTCACGCCAAGGCGCTCGGCGGCATCACGGGCACGCAGGCCGGGCTCGGTTTCGCGCAGCTGGTGCCAGCCGCTGATCAACGCGGGAATATCGATACGCGGGGTCGGGGGAGCGGTGATTTCTTGCATGACGACTGACTCCTTCAGAACGTGTAACGCACGGAGGCGCTGATGGCGCGGCCGGGCATCGTGAGGCGCTCGATCTGGGCGCTGGCGACCTGGGCGTCATCGACGCCACCGCCGTTGAGGCTGCCGACATTGGCGAGCACGCCGCCGTGCAGGTTGCCCCAGTCCCAGTACCTGCGATCGGTGAGGTTGGTGAGGCCCAGCGACAGCTCCACCGGCTCGACGGGCTTCCAGTGCGCGTAGAAATCGAGGGTGGCGTACCCCGGTGCGCGGAACAGCGTGGGGCTGTCCAGGCGTGTCTTGCGGCGCACGCCCTTGCCGATCAGCTCGGCGCCCCAGGTCTTCGCATCGTAGGAAATGCCCAGCACGGCGCTCAGCGGATCGACGCTGTTGAGCGGCGTCCAGCCCGGCTGCCCGGTCACCTGCTTGTCGCCGCGCGATGCCGCCAGGTTGCCCTCGATGCGCCAGCCTTGCAGCGTGTCGCTGAAGGCACCGAGCATCAGGCCACCGGAGGCTTCCACGCCCTTGATCGTGGCCTTCGGGAAGTTCACGGCCTGCATCAGGATCAGCAGGTTCTGCTGGACTGCCCACTGCGGCCACTGGCTCTTGTCGTTGAGCGTATAGCCACCGAAGATGAAATCGCGATAACGGTTGTAGTACGCACTGGCCGAGAAGTAGCCCAGCTCGCCATTGCCGCGGATGCCGATCTCCACGCCCTTGCTGGTTTCCGGCTTGAGGTTCGGGTTGGGAATGATGCCGTACAGGCGCGGCGTGCCCCATGCCACGGCCAGCTCGCTATACAGCGGCGGACGGAAGCCCTGCGCATACTGCCCGTAGACCTCGATGGCATCGGTAACCGCATAGGTGATGCCCAGCTTCGGCGAGAAGCGGTCCTTCTTCACCTCGTTGAGGCCGCTCGCCACGAAGGAGCTGTTGTAGTACGGGTCGTTATGGTCCGGCTTGAACGCGTAGTGATCCCAGCGCACACCCGGGGTGATGCGCAGGCGCCCGTCGAGCATGGCGATTTCATCCTGCCCGAAGACCGAGTAGCGATCGGTGTCGTTGCGCGGGAAGAAGCGCAGCGGATAGTTCTCGGGCATGTAGGGGGTGTTGCTTGAGACGATGCCCGTGGCGATATCGCGACCCTGTCCGCCCAGCGAACCGGTGGGCGTCGTGCGCGAGGCTTCCACGCCGTAGGCGATACGCTGCTCCACGCTGCCGCCGGTGATCGACTTGTACAGCGCCAGGCGACCACCGAACAACCGTTCGTTGAGATCGCTGAGGAAGGTACGGTCATAGGTAGCCTTGCGCGAGACGACGTTCGCCAGCGTCTGCGTGGTCGATTCGGTCTCCGACTTCTGCCAGTAGGCATCCCATTCCAGACGATCGGCAATGCCCAGGTCGATGTTGGTGTAACGCTGCCCCACCGACAGACGGAAACGCGTGGCGCGGTCGTCGGCCTTGTCCGAACCCAGGAGGGTCTGTCCCGGCTGGCCCAGCGCGCTAAGCACGTTGGTGGTGGTGCTGTTGCGGTACATGTCGACGGTGACGCGATCCTCGCGGCCGGACGGTGCGATGTGCACGTACTTGCCGAGCACGCTGGTGGTGCTGAAGGACAGCGGATCGGGACGCGTGCGCAGGTAGTTCGACGTGGAGACGTCGCCCTTGTTGTTCAGCGCGCTGCCTTCACGGTGATCGGCCACGAAGACCACGCCGTTGGTGGGCGTGCCACCGGCCAGCGTTACTGACGTACCCAGCGAGCGGTCGGCGCTGTTGTAGCGCTCCTTGATCGAGGCGTAGGTGTCCTTGCCGTTCTTCAGGTAATCGGCCGGGTCCTTGGTGACGTAACGCACGGTGCCGCCGAGCGCGTCGGACGGATCGAGCGCCGACGCCGGGCCACGAATGATTTCCGCGCTCTTGAGCGTGTCGGGATCGACGAAGCTGCGACCCGCACGCATGCCGGTGGTGGAGAAGCCGAACGAAGTGGATGCGGGCACGCCATCGGTGAGAATCGCGACGCGGTTACCGTCCAGGCCACGGATATTGAAGCTGTCCAGACCCCAGCGGCCGGCCGTGCCTACGGCGGACACGCCTGGTTCGTACTTCACCAGGTCGCGGATGTCGGCCACGAGGTGGCGGTCCATTTTCTGGCGGTCGATGACGGTGACCGTGGCCGGCACATCGAACTTGAAGGCGGAGCCGATGGCCGTCACGGTGACGCGGGGCAGGTCGTCGGTGGAGGGGGCGGGCGCGGCAGCCTCGGCGGCATGCGCGGCGCCAGCACAGGTGAGAGCCGCGCCAATCAGCGCGGCGAGGGCGTTCTTCTGCAACACGGATGTCTTCCTTCGCTAAGGACGTACGTGCCCCGGAGGGCACGGTGGCGGGTGCTTGCGAAGGAGGCGGGGCCTCCGGCTGGCGGCCGGGATGTCGGGTCACCGCATTACGTGAGCGGCGTCACACCCATCTTAATAAGAATGGTTCTTATTCACAACATGATCACGGACAACCGGCCAGGCGCGGATCATGCGTCGATGCGCGCCGTGGTGTCGGGGTCGAAGAAATGCAGGCGTTCTGGCCGGAAACCCAGTGCCACGTCGGTGCCGGCCTGCACCGTGCTGTGCGGGAGCACGCGGGAAACCAGCTCGTCCTGCCCGTGCCGCATGTTGAGGAACACCTCATTACCCACCGGCTCGACCACGTCCACATGGGCATGCAGGCGCTCCTCGGTGCCTGGATGGTACGCCACGGTGAGCAGGTCTTCCGGGCGCACGCCCACGATCAGCGGCTTGTCGATCCAGGCCGCGAGCGCAGGTGAATCGGTGCCCAGGGCCATCGAGGCATCCTTCATGACCAGGCGCAGGCCGTTCTCGCGACGCAGCGTGCCGTGGAACAGGTTCATCGCCGGGCTGCCGAGGAAACCAGCCACGAACAGGTTGGCCGGCTTGTTGTAGAGATTCATCGGCGTATCGAGCTGCTGGATGACGCCTCCGTTGAGCACGACGATGCGCTGGCCCAGCGTCATCGCCTCGATCTGGTCGTGGGTGACATAGACCATGGTGGCACCCACGCGACGATGGATGCGTGCGATCTCCACGCGGGTAGACAGGCGCAGCTTCGCATCGAGGTTGGACAGCGGCTCGTCGAGCAGGAACACGGCCGGATCGCGGACCATCGCACGGCCCAGGGCCACGCGCTGGCGCTGTCCGCCGGACAACGCAGCCGGACGATGATCCAGCCGCTCATCCAGGCCGAGCATGGCGGCGGCATCGCCAACGCGACGGTCGATGTCCTCCTTTGCCACGCCGCGCAGGCGCAGGCCGAAACCCAGGTTCTCGCGCACGCTCATGTGCGGATACAGCGCGTAGTTCTGGAACACCATGGCGATGTCGCGATCCTTCGGCGCCACGTCGTTCACCACGCGGTCGCCGATGGTCATCGTGCCGCCCGAGATGGATTCCAGGCCGGCGATCATGCGTAGCAAGGTGGTCTTGCCGCAGCCCGAGGGGCCGACCAGCACCAGCAGTTCGCCATCGGCGATGTCGAAGCTTGCTTCCTTCAGGGCCACGTGGCCGTTGGGGTATACCTTGCGCACCTTGTCGAGGCGGACCGCTGCCATCACCTGCTCTCCCATGCGTCCGGAAAGCGCAAGGCAAGCCTGCCAAGGCACCGGACAATGGAGTATTCTGCCGACGTAATCGTTTACGTCAAAGTGTCGATGAAGGGCCTCGCACGCCATTACGTGAAGAGCCCGCTGAAGAAATCGTCACTGGACGGCAGCCCCCGCGCGAGGCAACCTTGCGGGCTATCCGTGACACGACAGGTTTTTCAACATGGCCAACGTTAGCGCTGCGGCGCCGACCCTGCTCGCCGACCTCGGCGGCACCAATGTGCGGTTCGGCATCGCACATCCGAAAGAAAAACAACCGCTTATCCAGGAAAGCATTCGTCGCTACCACGTCAAGGACTACCCCTCGCTGGCGGACGCCGCGAAGCAGTACTTCAAGGAAACCGGGCACCCCGCCCAGCGCGCCATCATTGCCGCCGCCGGCCGCATCGATAACGGCGAGACCGTCAAGGTCACCAACAATCCCTGGGCCATCAACGGCCACGCGCTCGCCAAGGAACTGGACCTCGAGTGGGTCCACCTGGTGAACGACTTCGCCGCGCAGTCCATGGCCGTGATGCTCATGAGCGCCGACAAGGTCGTCGACCAGGCCGGCCACCGCGAGCTGGAAGCCGTCGGCAACCTCCCGGTGCCGAAGATCGGCGCGAAGGAAGAACAGACCTTCGTGGTCGTGGGCCCGGGCACCGGCCTTGGCGTGGGCGGCCTGCTGATCCGCGGCGACAAGGTGAGCGTGCTGCAGACCGAAGGCGGCCATGCCGGCTTCGCCGCGCACAGCGCCGACGATATCGAGATCCTCAAGGTCCTCAACCTGCGTTACGGCCGTGTCTCGAACGAGCGCCTGATCAGCGGCCAGGGCCTGGAAAACCTCTACTCCGCGATCTGCGAGATCGCCGGCCAGAAGCCGGACGACAGCATCCGCGCCGAGGACATCACCAAGCGCGCACTGCTGCCGGGCCAGAAGTCCGGCACCGACGACAGCTGCCCCATGTGCACGCGCGCCGTCGAAACGTTTGCCGGCATCTTCGGCAGCGTGGCAGGCGACCTGGTGCTCACGCTCGGTGCGTGGGACGGTGTGTATCTCACCGGCGGCATGACCCCGATCCTGCTGCCCTGGATCCAGGCCGGTCATTTCCGCGAGCGCTTCGAGGCCAAGGGTCGTTTCCGCGACACCATGGAAGGCGTGCCCACCCAGGCCATCATGAACCCGGAACCCGGCCTCATCGGTGGTGCCGCCCTGGCGATCGTCGAGGCGGGCGGTACGCCGCTGCATCGCTGACGAGCTGTCGCGCGCAACCACACGTGTTTGTAGGAGCGCACCTTGCGCGCGACCGGACATGTCGCTACGTCCGGTCGCGCGCGAGGCGCGCTCCTACAGGATCAGGGTGAGGGGGCCAGCAGGGCGTCGAGGTCGCTTTCGTCGAAGCTCAGGCGTTCGCGGCTGCCACCGCCTTCGAGCACGGCGTCGGCCAGTTCGGCCTTGCGGGTTTTCAGTTCCTCGATGCGCTCCTCCACCGTGCCCGCCGTGATCAGGCGATACACGAACACCGGCTTGTCCTGTCCGATGCGGTGCGCACGATCGCTGGCCTGCGCCTCGGCGGCCGGATTCCACCACGGATCGTAGTGAATAACCGTATCGGCGGATGTGAGGTTCAGACCCACGCCACCGGCCTTCAGCGACAACAGGAACAACGGCACCTCGCCATCCTGGAAACGCTGCACCGGTTCCGCGCGATCACGCGTTTCGCCCGTGAGCGTCACGTAGGTGATGCGACGGCGATCCAGCTCATGGGCAATGAGCTTCAGCATCTCGGTGAACTGGCTGAACAACAGCACGCGACGGCCTTCGGCAAGCAAGGCCGGCAACATGTCCATCAGCAGTTCGAACTTCGCCGACTCGCGCACGCCGCGCGCAGCTTCGAGCTTCACCAGTCGCGGATCGCAGCAGACCTGGCGCAGCTTCAGCAGCGCATCGAGCACCACGATGCCGCTGTGCGCGATGCCACGCTGCGCGATCACCTCGCGCAACTCCTCGGCCAGCGACAAGCGCAGGCTCTCGTAAAGATCGCGCTGCTTCGGCTCCATCACCACGCGACGCGTGATTTCGGTCTTCGCCGGCAATTCCGATGCCACCTGCGACTTGGTACGGCGCAGGATGAACGGGGCGATGCGACGATTCAGGCGCTCCTGGCACGCGATGTCCTGATGCTTCTCGATGGGCACGCGATAGTGACGACGGAACGCACCTTCATCACCGAGCAGGCCAGGCACCGCGAGATCGATCTGCGACCACAATTCGCCAAGGTGATTCTCAAGCGGCGTACCCGTCAGGCACAGACAACGTGGCACGTTCAACGCAAGCAGTGCACGACGCGCCTGTGTACGAGGATTCTTG
>Ga0116228_10001569_pt1 | contig 19128 bp, 12 predicted proteins | sample S1TSphfallax_2_FD_89694 | JGI IMG/M metagenome (GOLD analysis project Ga0116228, IMG submission 89694) | Host-associated microbial communities from peat moss isolated from Minnesota, USA - S1T2_Fc - Sphagnum fallax MG | ecosystem: Host-associated > Plants > Peat moss > Unclassified | place... | reverse complement strand
CCAAATAAAGAGTAAAAGATAAGGAAAAATAAAAGGGCGGGCAGGGCAGGTGCCAAATAAAGAGTAAAAGATAAGAAAAAATAAAAGGGCGGGCAGGGCAGGGGCCAAATAAAGAGTAAAAGACAAGAAAAAATAAAACGTATAAAACTTCACAGTGGCCCAAGGTCACGGGCACCCACGGGGGACTTCAAGGTGGCCTTCGGCCACGGGCACCCACTAGTAGTTTTTAAACGTGTGAGTGCATGCAACTTGATTTCAAGAACGGCTTCTCTGAAGAACTTTTTAAATAATGAAAGTGGCTGCTCACAAAATAGGTACCAGCCTCCAGGGAGTCTGAATGTCTACAACCAAAATTTGTCTTAGGTGAAAAAACACATTATAATGATTTTGCACATAAATTTTTTCAACGGCCAACATATGTGTTTTTTTACTCCAAAACATAAATACTTTCACATGCCTGGATTTGCAACACTCTGCAAAGTCCAAAAACCCATGTCTCTGCAACAAACTGAAGAAAGAATAAAAATTATAAAATTACTTAGTAAAATATTAAAAATAAACTTCAAAAGAAAATGTTTTTTCTAAAAAAATGCACCCACACTTGAAATGAAAGAAGATGGTTAAAAAAGCTTCAAATAACCATCACCATTGTTGGTCATTTGGTAAAGGTTATGGAGATCCAAGCCACCAAAAGGTGTTGCAAAACAAAATTTTTAAAAAAATTACAAAACCCTAAACCTTGAACCTTGTGATCCAACCATACAGCCCCAAAGGTCTATGCGTGTTGAATGTTTTTTCAATGGCAAGACAAATGGTCCGATTCTTCTCAAAATAAAAATAAAAATGGGAAAACCATCAATTTGGTTCAAGCTTCAATTTTGACTAGAGGAAAAACCGCCGGTCCGGTTGCCGTGATAACCGGATTGTAACTGAGACCAAAACCGATCCCAAAGCAGGTTTTTAATATGGTCAAATGAGCACTCTAATATTGAGGCCTCTAATATTGAGGCCATTAGCCATATTGTGTGGTTTTGAAAAAAAAAAAAAACTCAAGTTATTTATTTTTTACATAAATCACACTTCCCAAACAAACTAAATAGTTATAGATGTCCATAATATAGCATGAATTACAGTCCCTCGCAGTAATAATTATTTCTCCCTTGAATTTGATATCACAAAAGTGCCCAAATTATTTTGCTGGAAAAGCACATTTTTCCCACATTTCACACTCAAATAACACATTGTTGTACACTCAAGAAGCAAATTTTTAGCGAAACTTCTCCTGAAACTTTTAAAAACCCAGAATTTCACTGGTGAAGTGATTTTTGTTTTTAGCAAAAATTGTAGATTTTTTTTACCAAAACATTTCGGAAAATCTTGGATTAATAATGTGTCATTAGTGAAAACTCGACTAAAACCCTAAGCTTATTTTTGGAAACAATGACCAAATTTTTGATATCACAAAATTGGAAAAAATAAATAGGTAAATCCTGATCCAGAGGGCTAAGAGATTATAGTCTGATAGTCCCAAAAAAGGGCACCAAAAGAAAATCTCAGAAAAAAGAAAAAAAGAGAACGAAAATCAAACAGAAGTTATTTGCAAAACTGCCAACAGAGGACAAAAAACTTGTAGACGAGAATTGGGAGGGTTTGGGGGCGTGGATACATTTAGGGTTGCAACGAAGGTAGCAGGTCCGCTGTTTTTTGTTTGTTTGTTTCTGTGCTTCTTCGGGAGGAGGCGTGGAGGAGGAGAACGACGACTACGACGACGACGACGAGAAGGGCATTCGAAGTTGCATCGTTGCAAAGAAAAGAATTCCAGCAGATTTTGTTTGTTTCTCCTTTAATTCTTTTTCTGTTCTCTGGAGTACTACTTAGCCGTAACAACAAAACTGCACTGGCATCGAGATTTGGAGTTGCGAGCAAGGCATGGCAGGAAGAGAAGTGAGAGAGTATACGAATTTGAGTGACCCGAAAGGTGAGTTTGCTTATTATTGCTGTTGTTTGTTGTTTTGTTATATTTTGTTGATGTCCAAATCTTGTGTTGTTTTGTCAGTTTTTTGAATGCATCATGTGATTTGGGGTTTTTTTTTTTTTTTTTGTTTCTTTTCAATTGCTTGTTTTGTCTTCAGCAATCTGTGAGGAGGTACATTTTGATTGTGTGAAAAAGAAACTGTTGTTTCTTCATGACGTTCTCTCTCCCTCTCTCTCTAATGCTGCTGCTGTTTGAAATAAGGACATGCAAGCAGACAAGAAATGGAGTGCCAAGGGTGGTGGTGGCAAAGACAAGACGGACGATGAAGATGTTGCGTTCAAGCGTATGGTAGCCAAGGTTAGTGCACCTGGGGCCTGTTGAAAGAAGTCCCTAGCAAGCAAGACTGTGTCATCAGGCTCTCCTAGACAGTGATAAGGCAGAGTCGTTTTTACAACTTAAGTCACAGAGAGATGCAGTTTGAGCATTTATTTATGCTCTGAACTTTCACAAAATGCTTTTTTCCTGTACCTCCTATTGCAACGGGAAATGTATTTTCTGAGGGATTCTCTGTCAACATTGAATAAAGCCTAAAGACCTAGGACCAGACAATTCATCACAGGATGGAACTTCAAGGTAGTGGTACTTGTGATCTGATCTGATACGGCTAATTTCTGCAGTGCCTTAGATGGTGAGAAAATTATACTACTGGACACTTTGATCTCAGGGCCTTAGAATCCTTTAACCAGTTCAGATGAGAGAGAGGGGGACAAGGTGGAGTTGAACTTTTTCCTGAGAACTGGCCCTGACAGGGAATATGGCGCGACATCTGGGCTCGGATGGTGAAAACAGATGCAGGAAGTGGCTGGTGAACGTGGTGGCTACCTACATGGCCGAGGCGGTAACTGCTTACATTGGTCATGATGCAATGTCCTTGTTAATGATGGTTGTAAATTGCTTGATTAGATCTCCATCCCATAGCAGAGTGCACCTGAGGAATTAGCTTGTTAATACTTTTGGTTGCATATGAATTGCTCCACAAGAAGGGTCAAGAGAAATTTGGTAGGTTCCCCTTCAGTTTCTGCTCTGTGTGTGTGTGTGTCCATTTCTTGAGCTAATGACTAGGCATGATGGATGTGGATCAAACAGCTCTGGATAGTGATGACTTGCTGTACCTGAAGGAGCAAATGGAAGCTGAGGATGATGCAGAGCGCCTGCGGCGACGAACAGAAAAGCGGGCTTTTGCAGCCTTTAAGATATCCAGACATCTTTCTTAAGTAGTTTTGATTCACAAGACAACCAGAGTGTACCTCCTCTTGAGGTTGTTTATAATATGTCTGTACAATCAAGTGGAAGATCATGCAGAGCAAGGTGTTCAGCTGAGAGACATCAACAATGTCATGAGGGGTCCTTTCAATGCTGGATTCTTTGGCTAAATTGTTGCCTTTCTCTGACGTATTGTCCAATGTCTTGACCTTTATGATATTGGTAGGTATTTCTTGAGACCATTCTGGAGTGCTAAAGCAAGCTCCACCACTCCTGGTGGAGCTTGCGATAGCACTCCAGATTGATAAAAAATGGGTTCCCTCATTGTAGATGTTGGACAGGAGTTCATTGAGTTGCCAATGATGGAATGTTGCCTTAACAGAAGTTAGCACAAAGCAGCGAGCTTGGTGGATGCAGCTTCTGTACCCTCTCTTCCCCCCATCCGTGTGGAGCCCAAGCCACGAAGTGGAATTCGGTAATAACTGTTGACCAGTTTGACACTAGATACCAGATATGTGTCATGCTTTAGTTGGAGAAGGACAGTCTCTGGTGTGCTAAGCAGGCCAAGAGAAACTGAAGGCTCTGTTTGATGACTGATTCTTTTATTCACACCAACACAGCTTAAAAGTTTGACCATATGTGCGGCCAGGGTCTCTTTCTTGCTACCAAAAATGAAGTTTACTATTGTTTGAATGGGGTTTCAGGCAACAGGTGCTGGTAAAGAACATTCTGGAGGTGAAGCCAAAGCGTCTTACCAGAGTAGCCCACAACAACACAGATGCTGGAACTCCTAGCACAAGCAGCCCTGTAGGAGAGATGAGAAACAAGCCTGATGCTGGTGGAGCTTCTCAAGAACCAGCAAAAGTGGAAGCTAAGGTTGCCACTGGTGGTCTGTTGGGGTTGGCCTATGAGAGTGAAGAAGACAGTGACCCTGAGATTGAGCAAGTGCCTGCATACACAGAAATGAAGGCACAAAGAAGGGAATCACAGACAGACCTTTTGTGAAACGTACTGCAAATGGTAGAAATGTTTTAGAATTGTTTGTCCAGAATGTTTGCCAGGATGCTGATATTTGTGATCATAGTAAATATGATGAAGATGAGGAGAGACTACATTTATGACACAACACTGGGTGGAATCATGTGCCTGAGTGGTGTCTGGTTTCTTATCTAAAATTCTTCTTCCATCTTACTGAGTTGAACTGTACACACTCACATTTGCAGCTTGTATTGTGTCCTTTTGACTCTTAGATCATATTATGTGACTTGTCATTGTGAAACAGCACCTGGATAATGGAGTGCAAATGGAATTTGGCTCCTTCAGCTCTCAACTGAGAAGGCTATTCTTACTGTAGATGAAATGCCTTGTTGCAGAACATTCTTCATGGATGTGGTTCATGAATTGTAGAGTTCTGGAAACCTAGCATAGGATACCAGTGTGCACATTTTCAAGAAACAGATACCAGCAACCAAATTTACAGCTGGCAATAGGACGGTTTCAGTTTTGTTTCAACAAAATGGAAATGCAAGAATGACAGTCAGGTTCATAAGTCAGTAATTCAACTTGCACTAGGACTTGCACTGCAAGCATGACTCCTATTGAGACGAACTGCAAACCCAAGCATCCTTACTATTTTGCACCCACCTTCCTGGGATCTCACTGCATTCACTTGCTTGGGGATTTGTTCATGCTAAAGGGACCTGACCAATTAGATCTCTGACTGAGTGCTGCTCACAGGGAGACCGCTTTTGAAGAGCTTCAGACCCAAGGTTCCCTATGCAGGTCTTTAACTAAATATTTTGAAGTGGCAATTCCAACAACTGTGAGAGGAGATTGCATCAGACCAGATTGTTGCCCTCTCTTTTTGTTCACAGGTGTTTGTCCCCAACAAAAGTTTCCTCTTCATCAAAGATGTTTTGCTATGGTGTCAAGCTAATTAATCCTAGGCAGAACATTGGCAGTGAGTACTGATTTTGCTCTGCTGTTAGCCATATGGATGGCTTATACCCTGGCAAATATTTAAGCAATGCAGTGCATAATGTAGTGTGCTCCATTGTCGAGTTGATTCATGTGAGACATAAGGCAAGTAGTAACATTCTGGCCTCTGGGATGAGGTCATAGGACAGCTCATGTCTTTCTACCTTCATTTTGGTGTCTTGCTTGTGTTTGGTACATGGAGCCAGTTGGGAGTTATCATCAGATGGTGAGAACATGGATTGTGACAATTTGCAGAGGGAGAAGAATTCAGACCTGATATTCTGATGGTGATTTGATCTGCTGGTGATCAATTGTGTTGAAAAGATCCAGATCTGGGTGGAAAACTGTGTGGGAATGTATGAGTGGCATGGTGTGTGACATCTCTACCATATATCTTGGCAATTTTTTTCATTTTCTAGTCAAAGTTCCAAGATAAAGCTGCATGGAATTGGATGATGCTGATGACTTGGGTGACCTGAAAAACCATGAAGAGTTAAGATTTCAAATGGTGATGGGTGAGTTAAGGTTCAGGGAAGTAGACAATGTGGATCTCTAGTAACTTCTTGGATCTAGCTGTGAAACAAAGTCCTCAAGGTATATCTTATGATATCTTTGACAAACAATTTGGTTTTTGTTTCTTGGTCCTTTGTTCTCTGTTTGTCTTTCCTTCAAAATTCTCTGTGGCTTGTTGAAGAAGTGTTAACCTTGCTTTGCTTTTTCTTAATTGTTAGAATGGAGATTTCTTGATTCTTATGAGAGATATTTAGGTGAATGGACAATGTGGATCATGAGTGGGGCCTGTAGTAGGCTAAGGGCTGATTGACTTCTGTGGAAGCTTTGCTGGCTCTATTTTGGTATAGGTTTGGGAGTTGAAATTCATGAAATTTCAGTCCATAAGGTACAGACATTGAAAGGTACAAGTGGTCATTTGTGCTATGTGCAGATGACAAAATATATAGAAGAGGTTAGCTGCTGTTTCAGATGGCTGAGATGAGTTCAGTTACATTTACAACATTTTTTAACTGTCTTGTATCCAGACAGGGTTATAATATTGTGTAATAATATATAGATGTTGAAAAATAGGCTTGTGTGCAGGTATGAAGAAAAATTGTTATGGCCAATGAAATTGCTTGATTTGGTGGTCTGAATTCTTTCTTAGTTATCTTGAGTGAACTAACAGTTCAATGTGTAATAGTTCAATGTGTCATAGCTACTGTAGTACCTTGGCAACTTCAACACATGTTTGTTGAATAATTAATGCATTTTTCATTTTGACAAATAAAATATTCTGGAAGATTCAATGTTTTCCTTCACAAATTTTTGGTGAAAATTTCAATATTTCTGAATATAATATAATCAGTGTTAAAGCTACCAACTTTGAAGGTGGTAGTGTATTCTATTTACAGACAAGGTTCTTGCACATTTCTTGTGCACTTTGATTGCTATTATGACTTCACAACCTTCTTGACCCATCAAGTGGGCCCTAATTGATTGGTTGTTTATTGGCTCTGTCTTACAGAGACATTGTGGGAACACCTTCTGAGCGGGCATAGGGGTTGGAGAATCAAAAGTTGGCTGAATGTATAAGGCTATAGGTTTGTGTGTAAGTTTTTTATTGGCCCAAGCTAATAGACAAGCATGTGTAGATTTTGGATGCACCCATCCAATTGATGGGTTGTTTTGACATACCCATCTACTTGTTGGGTAATTGATTTAATCAAGTTTGTATATCATTCTATTTTTTTGGGTTGTCACTGATGTTTTTGTATCACAATGTTTCATATCACTATGAAATGTAAAAACAAATTCATTTGATTAATTTTTTAAACAAAATATGTTTGATAAACATACAAATAATTAGCTTCAATTCTTTTAAATCTTATTAAAATGAAAGAATTGTTTAAGATAAATCATATCATTTTTAAATAAATATAAAATTATATATGTATTAATTTTTTAATTATTTGATGTTATTTTTAAAACTTCAATAAGGCTTTGATGAAGATTTAATAACAAAAATCATGATAAAATTAATTTTTAATTGATTTTTTTATTGCCTTTTATGTTATAAAAAATTATTACTGCCCTAAGATAATAGACATGCATGTATGATTTTAGGTTTTAACAAGCATGCATAGGGCAAACACAACTAGTTTATAAAGTTGGGTGGGGTATAGTGGGGTTTATAGGTGAAAATTTAGGGAGAGCAAAGGGGTTAAGGTATTTAATCTAATTTTTTCTTTCATGGGTTTCTTTTTTATTATGGGGTTTCAATGGGTATAAGGAGTGGATAATTCAATTAAATTGAAATAATGACAAGTTGTAAGTGGAGCTATAAGAAAAGGAGACAAGGGGTTAAATTTTATTTTTATTTTTTCAAAAGGGTTTTTTTTGGGTGATGAGGGGAGGAAGGGGTAATTCCACTCCTTTCCAAAGGAAGTTTTTCAAGGGATTGGGATAAGTGATTTTTTTTTGGACATGGGGATTAAGCCAAAGGTTTGTTTCTTGTGTGGCATGGGAGGGAGAAGTTTGGTTGTTTTTCAAGGTAGGAAGGTGGGATTTTTTTTATTTTCAAAGGAATTATTTTTTTGGTTGTGTGGGATGGCGTGGTTGGAGAAAGGGGGTGGGTATCATTATTTTTGTCTTTTTCTCTTTTGTGATATGGTGATTTAATGAAGATTTTTTTCTCAAAAAAATATTTTATAAAATTAATATATATTTTTGGGGAATGAAGGAATTTCAACATAAAAATATAACTTAAAATTTTTTAAAGAAAGAACAAGAAATATTTTGTTTAAAATTGAACATTTAGTACATTTAACCAAAAAAAGGGGAATAAATCAATTTTGGTTTTTTGTGTGTTTAAATTTTTTTTATGTACACGATAAAAAAGTTGATGTTTAACAAATAATAATAATATATTTGAATGAAATGAAAATAATCATTAAATAGTGAAGAAAATTTAAGGTTTATGTATTAAAATCTTTCGAATCTAGGTGGAGATATTTAAGGTTCGAGTGTGAGCATGAGGTGCATAATTCAAATTCATAAAATGCCAAAGGTATTGATGTCTTGTTCATTATTAAACCACAATCTAGTTGTTAAACCATGGTTCATCAATATCTATGGTTAATGGTAAATAACTATCATAGTCAAAGTTACGAAAAGTCAATAACTAAAATTTATAAAATGTTAAGGGTATTGATGTTTTGTTTATTATAAACCATAATTTAGCCACCAAACCATGGATATGATCCTTAATTGTTAAGTTGAAATGAACCATAATCAAAATTATTTAAAGTCAATATAAAGTAGAAAAAAAATTAGGGTTAGGTTTAGAGTTAGGGTTAGGGTTTAAGTTAAGTCTTTTGTCCCATATAAATATAACATTGTATGATTGTTGTCTTTTTTTTCATAAAAAGAATAATGTGTTTGGTTTAAGCTTTCACCATTTGTTGACTTTTTTTGCTTTTTTTGCAAGTTTGTGTTTCTACAAATGTATGTTTTGTCAAGTGTGTGTTTTTGCAACTTTAGTTTTGCCAAGTGCCACTTCATTTGTTTGTTGTCAAATCCATTTTGGTAAGTTTTTTTTTTTAACACAATGACTAATCTTCCAATGAAGGAAGTTAGATTAGTTGTTGTGGTGGATGATTTGGAATTTGGAATTAGAGTTGTTGCATTTGAGGTAAAGGTGTTTAATAGGTGTGGCACCTTTGATCGGATTGTAAATAGGAGCATGGAAAATCTAGGTTATATATATTTGCATTGTGATTTGTTGGATAGGGTAGCTTTGACCACAATCACTTCGAAGGTGCCTTATATAGAGATGCATGAATAGCATTTGCAAAAAAGGCATGTTTGTGAAGGTGAATTTTTTTGGCATTGAGTCAAAGTCTAAAAGGGGTTTTGAGAAAGGTGACATGCATGTTGTCATCACAATTGAATTAACAACCATTGTGTCATCAATTCTTGCATTCCAACTTGAGTTAATTCCCATGTTTTTTCACATGGATTCCATTAAAAAATTCAGAAATTCTATTCAGAGTTGGAGGTATGTTACCATTGCTATCATTGTCATTGGTGTAAGGGGAATAGGGGACAACAAAGGTGAAAAACAATCATTAATTTTAGATGAAAAAGGTGAATTTGACCAAGATGTTCTTACTTTTGGTTACAATTTCAAAACAAAATATCAACAACTTCTTAAAGCGTACAATGGAGGCCAATGTGCAATGGGTATAATCAAGAATGTGACAACAACAACAAAAGGAGATAGATATTTGAAGGCAAAACATTACACAATTTTAATAAAAATTGTTGATAAAACTACTCAAACTCAACTTTTGTAGTTACACAACAAATTATCAAGTGTTCAATTTGCATTCAAAGAGGTAAATTCATTTCCTTTCCTTTGCATCATTTAATATTTTTTTCAAATTTACACATAAAACATCAAACAAAACCTAATATTCATCTCATGATCAACTATATAATGAAAAATATAAAAATAATGTAATGAAAAGCAAATTTTCAAAGTGTTCTTTTTGGGCATCAAAGAAAATCAAATGTTCATTTAATTTTCTAAAGTGGTCCATCATGTGGTCCATGGCAGTCCAAGATAGAACCCATTTGGTGACCACTAGGTGTTTCTTGGTAATACCTTTTACAGTCTAAGATGGAGACCACTTGGAGGCCACTAGGTGGCCATTAAGTCCTTCGCAATCCAGGGTCAAAATCACCTTGTGGCCACCAATTGGTCCTTTTGGAGTCTTATGTTGAAACCACCTAGTGGCCATTAGGTCATCCTTTGCAATCTAGCGTCAAAATGATTTGGTGGCCACTAGGTCTCCAAGTGAAAAAAATAAAATTGACCTAGTGGCCATTAGGTCATCCTTCACAATCTAATGTTCAAATGATTTGGTGGCCACTAGGTTGTCATTCGTAATCCAATGTCGAAATGACTTAGTGGCCACCAAGTCTCGAAATGAAAAGAAAAGAAAATTTAATGGCCACCACATTTCCAAGCCAAAAATAAAATAAAATAAAAATCCTTGGTGGCCACTATGTAATCCTCATAGTCGAAAGTCAAAACAATTTAATGGCAGCTAGGTTTCCAAGCGGATTTTTTAAAAAAAAAACCTAGTGGCCAAAAGTAGTTTTTCAATGTAAATAATTCTTCAATGTAAAAAATTATGTAAACAATTATTTAATGCTAACAATTTTTGAATTCAAGCAATTTTCCAACATAAAGAGTTTTCCAATGCAAGGAATTTTCCAAAAAAAATTAAAAGTAAATAATTTTGAATGAATGATTGATTTTATCTTCTTTGAATGTGTTTATGTGGGAACCATGTTTTTATTTATATAGATATCCATTAAATTAAAATTCATAATAATGGAAACACCTTTATTAAATCTTGTTGATTCATCATTTGAACATGTATTACATTCATGTGGCCTTCATTTGGTTTCAATATACAAATATGAAATATTCAATTGTCTTTTTGATTCTATATTTTATTTATTGGATAATCATTTATCATGTCTTAAATTGAGGCAAAATAACATGGCACATTTAAATCAATCCTTATTATTATTCAAAGAAAAGATCCAACAATGTTGTATTCAAGAATTAAATCCGAGTTTTTTGTTTGATTTACATCAAGGCATGGTCATAGATGAACATTAATATGTGACCAAAATGGCATTAAGTGTTAGTATGGGAGGTTTGTAGGGAGATTTCATTGTAATATTTTCAATAGTTGAAAATCTATAAAGGCCAATTTCCATTTCAAATAAAATATCAAAATGCATTATGTCTTGATGTGGCATGGATTTTCAATCTATCCCCTTACATATAACGTATAGTTCTCAACATTTTGAACCAATTCAATATGTTGATGGTCTATCTAGGTTTTTGTTTACTTTTCAACTTAATGATTCCAAAGTTACCATAGATTTGAATGATATTCTATCTTTTTCAAAATTAATGGTGTAACAACCTCCTATTCAGTTATTACAATTAACTACACATTTTTATTGGAATGAAAAATTTGATTATGTATTAATGGACATTTTGAAAAATAATTGAGATTCACCATCAGAGTATGTTGTTTCATTGTTCAAAACTTCTTGTAATACAAATATTAATTTTCAAAAAAATTAAATTGTATTCAATACTTACCAAAAAAATTGAAAAACAACACAAATGTTCATGTCAATGAGATTTTATTTAATCTATTCACTTCAATTTCCCTTACCAAAGTTTTTAAAAATCCCAAAATTCAAATGGAACCTTCCCATCTAATTATTGAACCTAATGTAACACAAAAAAAGGGGGAATATTTTGAATGGGCACTTTATGACAACAATATTTCTAAATCATTGAAGATTTGATAACTTATTATGCAAAAACATCTAAAGTCATCAACATGTTTTCAAATATTAAAAGAACAAAATCACAAATTATGAATCGCATCAAATATATATATACAAAAAAATCACAAGAATATTTCATAAATGATAAAATTCAATCATCATATGTTCAATGCACTTTTTAAAAAATTTAAAGAACCAATTTTCACACAACAACTTCTTCGAAACATGATGTTCAATCAAATAAAATAGAACATATTATCAATATAAAGAAAAATACACATAATTTAATATACATTGACATTTATAATAAACAAATCCAAGATGCTCCCAAAATTTCATGTTTTAGTTGTGAAAGGTTATGTTTTAAAAAACATCTTAAATGTTTTTCAAATCAATTGTTAAGATAACTTTTTATATACTTTCAAATTCAAATAGAACCTATTTCAACATCATACATATGTACATGTTTACATACTATTAGTGAAAATAAACCACCCTTAAGTCAAGTACCAAATAAAATTTCTAGAAACAAAATTATTCCATTAGTCCAAAATTTAACATTAAAAAAAAAAAAAAAAAAAAAGTTTTATTTCACCACATCTTATTTTTGCTCAAATTTATAAACTCCAAGGGTATGGGCATGGTAATGTTATTAATGTCCCTACAAATGTGGATTAAACCCAATCAATACTATCATGTTTACCACATGATGGTGCAACAATATGTGTGTTTTTTAAATGATTTTTTGAATACAAATCACTTTACATGTCAAAAAATGTTCATCCAAATATGGTGACAGTTGCTTTATGAAGTTTAATTAAAACATCATAATACAAATATTTGAATGTTACAATTCATCATCAATGGGCAAGTTTGTTTGCTTTGCAAATGAATTTAAAATATCAAATTCCTACTTATAATAATGCATCATTTCATAGGTTTAATTTTAACAATGAAGAAATACATTGTACACTAACAAATTCAATGATACATACTTTTTTAAATGCTTAAAAAGTAATGGATTATGAAAATATTATATATTTTATTGCCCCAAGTCAAAACTTTCACCCTTAAAATTTATTTAAAGATAAACATTCACAAGAACTAAAATTTCCAACATTTTTTTAGGTGCAACTTTGACAATTTTATGAAGGTTTTTCATATCAACAAATAGTTCAATAGGAATTATTTCATAAATTTAGGGAATTTCAACAAATATTTCTAACCTTTTTTAAAAAATTGGTTAAATTTCCATTTAAAAAGTCATAGATTTTGGTTGGGTGCAAATACGAAAAGAAAAAGTATGTTGTAGGACATAAAAAATTTATCAAGTACAAGATAAACCAAATTTAAATAATATATTCAAATCATACTTAAGTTATTGTGGTTTGAAAAGTTTCATAATTCACTTAATTATTTTGAAAGGTTGCAAAAAACTTTATTTGTAATGATTCGACAACTTGGTCTTCCAACTTTTTTGGTCACTTTTAAATTTGTTGAAAGATTATGGGATCCTTTCATTAAAGCTTTACACACATTACATGTTTCAAAATAAAATTTCCCAAATAAAATAGAAGACCTTCAATTTGTTCATATAGTAGAGTTAATAGGAATTGACCTTGTCACATGTGTCAGATATTATGATCATATAACATCTTATTTCTACAAACTTATCACAAAATATCATTATCTTTTTGGGTATATTTCTGATTTTTTTTCATCATTGAATTCCAAAATAATGAGAACGAACATGACCGTGGACTTTTATGGATAAAAAATGAACCTATGTATGGAGTGAAAACAAATGAAGAAATTGAATAGTTCATAAACATGTATATTTCTTGTGATGTATCATTATTACCAAACCCATTATAAATGCACAACAACATCAACACACACGTACATGTAAGAAAAAAATCATGTTCATCATAGATTTCATTACCCATTGCCTCATTTGCATGAAACAAAAATTTTAAAATCTTTTCAAATAAATGGAAATTATCTGTTTTCACAACAATGCTTCCAAACACAAATAAACAAAATATTTTAATTTTTAAGAGATTTAAAACAAAATGATGATATATCATTTTCTAAATATCTAATTTTTTAAAACCTTGATGAAAGTACATATATATATTAAGTTTTAAAAGTAAATTAACAAAATTGCACATATTCTTTAAAAAAAAAAATTTAATTTTAAAAAATAATGCATTTAATATTCATGCTGCTTAATTATGGTTTGCAAATATAGATATTCAATTTATTTTTGGACCCATATGTAGTTGCAACATATTACACATCATATGTGACAAAAATAAATAAATAAATAATATCAAAATTACATTTTGTCATTAAAAATGCATTACAAATAATATAGATGCAAATACAAGAATTCAAAAGTTAGGTAATATTTTTCTTAATGCCCAACAAATGGTTGCTGAACTTGTTGTTTACCTTGTGTTTTTTTTACCATTATATCATTCATCTTGAACATTTCAATTCATAAATAACTTTCCTTTTGAAAAACATGTTTTTGTGTTAAAATCATAAGTTGCATTAAATGAATTTGAACCAAATTCAACTGACATATTGTGTTCATCAATCATAGACAAATATATATATCGTTTTAATCAATATGAATTATTATCATTAGCATAGTTTAATATATTTTTATAACATTAAAAAAAAATTCAAAGCATTGCAAACCCAAATTTATTAAGTTTGTAAATTATAAAAAATATAAAGATATTGAAAATTGATCGAGAGAACAAGTTTTATTATATTTACCATTTTGAAATTCAAAAAACTTGCAACTTGGAATTAATGTAACTTGGCATGATGCATATTGCCAACAACATGATGACATTTCTAAGATTAAATTTCTTTTCAACTACCAAATGTCATATCTAAATACAAAAAAAATGGATGATTCAATAGATTCAAAATCAAAACAATTATTTTCAATTAACATTTGGACTAACAATACAAATAATGAAGCAAATCATCCATGTCTTACATTTCCTATAATAAACATAATCAACATTGAACACTACGATTTATGATTTGACTTTGCCATTCAATGATGTAATGGATCAAACCAAAAATCACAATTTTTAGAAAATGAAAAATTCACAAAATCATCATATTCCATGATGATGGAAGAATTTGAATATCATAATTTACTTAAACAATTACATGAATAACAAAGATTAATATTTGATGATGTTATGCATAGAAAGCAATAGTACCTTGATACATCGATATGTATTTTTGACAAGGGGTGTTGGAACTGGTATTAAAACTTTATATTGAAATTCATAATTCAAAAATTATTACGATTATCCAATAGAGACATATTTTTGATTTAACAAAAACTAAGGTTTTATTTATGGCATCAATAGGTAAAGTTGTTTTCAATATTGATAATTTAACAATACATTCAACATTGAACATACTTGTCCAACAATCCTTATCTAGTTTACCAAACTTATCATCAATTTCATTAAATAGGCTTACATGTCAATATGAACAATTACAACTTGTTGTGATAGATGAAATATCACTTGTTGGTGCTAGAATGTTTAATGTTAGAAATAAGAGGTTAAGGTCCATAAAACACACTTAAAACAAATTCTTTGGTGATGTTGATGTTATCATAACAAGCGATTTCTATTAAACACCCCCTATGAAAAATAGTTGGATCTTTCAAAATATCAAAGATAATGTTAATACACTAGCATCAAATATTTGGCAAACATATGTCCAATGTTATGATCTGAATAAAGTTATGTGATAGTTTAATATTATCTTTATACAAACTTTGAAAAAAAAATACTACAACATAAAATACAAAGGATATTGAATTTATAAATTCAATTTGTAATTGAAAACCACCCAATAATTTTATTATTCCATATTTATTTTATACAAATAAACTTATGCAAAAATAGAATGAAAATGTGTTCACTAACACATTAGGTCCTACATTCTATTTTTAAAACAATGGACATCAACCATTAATCATGCCCACCATTTTACAAACTCTCAAATGATCCAAGTAAAACTACGAGTTTACATTCTGCAATTAATATCAAAAAATATATGGTTGAATTATGTGTTGCTAACTATTCAACATTTGATGATATTGTGAATGGAACTAATGGTATTTTTAAAGCATCAACAACATATTGTGAAAAAACCATTATATGGATTTAGAATTCTAAAATTGGAACATTAACAAAAGATAAATATAGTCATTATTACAACAACATTGAATAAAAATGGACACCAATTGAACTTATCATCAAAGATATAAAAGTTGGTAAATTTCAATCATTTATCATAACAAGGATTCAATTTCCAATTCAACTTGCAACAATAAGAACCATTCATTGTTCTTAAGGATTATGATTAGATGAATTAGTTTTTGATCCCATTAACATTAGAAATCATAAGTTAACATATACAACATTATCTCGCATTCAAACAAATTTTTATTTATTTTTGTTAGCTCCTCTCCAACATTTAAATTTTTATGTGGATCCAAGAATACATGTATAAATAAATAGATTGAAAACAATTGCAACTTGGATACCATTAATTCCTCAAATTAAAAAACTTACGTAATTTTCATATAATTATACAAACCTTTAATACAACTTATTTATGCCAACATTATGAAGTCACCAATCATGATCATACCTTCAAATGTTTCATATGGATAAAAGCATGGTTAGGTTACTCAACCTTGACATTTTGAAGAGTCCACATCTTACATTAGCTACAATTTTTGCATTTAAAATAATTATCAAACAATAAATCCTATAATTATCTTATATGGTTTTGGTCACAAATATTAATAGACCCCCCTATAAATATCCCTAAACATGTGATTGGTCAAGAAATTTAGAGAAATGCTTAAAGATTTCAATGTGAAATGGAATATCAATTGTAAAAGATGATGAAAATCACAATGAGTTAAATTTTTAAATATGACAAAAAGATTATATTGGAAAAAATGCATCTTACAATTAAATTATTCATTTTATGGTGGTCATTTTTTTAATTTTGATATTACTATGACATAGTTTTTGAGTTCAAAATTTTCATTTTCTATGTGTGACAAACATAATGTCATCATTTCAAAAGTCCACAATGAGTCTATTCTTTTCTTAAAACTCATCCATAATTTTTAATAAGATTTTCACTAAAGTCTATTACAACATGGATAATGAAAAAAAATTAAAAGTCTAATGTTTAATATGATTGTACTTTTTAAGTTCATATGTAATTCAAAAAAATTACAATTGTGATAATCTAAACAGTCCACCTAATTGTGTTCTCACCCATATCTTATGTCTTATAGAAACAAAAATATACTATGCATCAATAGATGTGCACACATTTATAAATTCATCAAAATATTCATATATTTCAATCCAAGATGGTCATGGGTTAATGATGATGTATGACATACACATTCATCTACATTCCTTCAATACAATAACTAATGATGGTTCATAATATATAACAACAATTTTTAATATTAATACATTAAAAAAAACATATGTATGTGTGTAAAGCTCATTCATGTTCGATTTTTACATCCTTAAAGAATTTTCAAACTGTAATTCAACAATCTCCCGAACATTTTCGAATCATCATTATGGGAGATTTTAATGTTGACATTCTAAAAGACAATAACTAACTAAAATAAACAAGAACTATTATATTTCATGGATAAATTTCAATTAAATCACAATTTAGTGAAAGCACCACAAAAGTTGGATCTCAATTAGACCATATATGGGCAAATGTCCCTAGAAATGAATGCAAATTTAGTGTAACAAAAGCATATTGGTTAGGTTTTCACAAATTGATTTATATTGCATTCATATTACCAAACACACTTCCAATGTGTGACAAAAAACCATTAATGTCTCCATTTATTTAAAGTTTAGCATTTGTGGAAATATGCATGTAAATGTTACATTTTCCACCTAATTAATTACTCCAAAAATGTTGGCACCTTGTGGTTTGAATTTGCATTTTTAGATCTTTTTCATGGACCATGTGCAAAAAAAAATCATAAATATCAATAACAAGACAAAAGAAAATTTGAACAATTTTTTTATCCACATGTACACCCATCAAACCTCATAACAAAACACTTTCCATGGGAAACCTAAACCCAAAATGCAACAAAAACAAATATAAGAATTTCCAAATTCTCAAACTTCAAATTGAAAATGAAACTGAAAATTAAAAAAATTCCATGTAAATTATATCCATTCAATACTAATGTTTGTTTCAAACATCGAAATACCTCATGCACATTGCTAAAAATTGTCTACATTATCCAAGTTTGAAAAACTTGGATTTTCTTAAACAATATAATTATTTACAACTTGATATTGATTTGTATGGTTAAAGAAAAGACAATGAAACTATGGTTTCAATTTCTAAATATACACAATGAATTCTAAGATGGTTAGAAAATTTATTCTTTAGTATAAATGTGAAAAAAATAATTTATGATATTTCATAAAGCCAACAAACTTTCATCCAATATAACTTGAGTTCATAGTAGAACATTTTCAGGACAGAGCCTCTCGTGTTAGAGCCGCTTGTTTCAACATCCTTGGAGTCAAATATGAAGCCATTGGTGATGTGTTTGCTTCTATTGCCCAATTTGCTTTGGTCTTCTCATTACCTGCTTCACATGGAGTAACAACCTTGGAGGTGGCCTATGCCAAAAAATGGAAGTACACACCATTTAAGAGATGGTCTTTCCTTTGGTAGTGGAAATCTTTGGTGTTCTCCAGAAACAAGTCAATGATAAAAGTTATTACGTCCTTCAAAGGTTAAAAAGCTGGTGATTTGCACGCTGGTGCTAACAAACTATGGAATACAAAAGGTCTGTATTCCCATCTATCTATCAACAAATCCATAGAGAATAGAGTGAAATGCTTTTGGATTTTCAAACTTCAACCTTACCTACTATTGATGAACTACCACTAGTATCTTCTGAAGTAAAAATTATTTTCCCTTCTGCTTCTGATTCTTGCTTGTTTATATTGGCATCTTCTTCAATATTTGTACTTATTCTCAGAACCAGATCTTTGTTTCAAGTTAATGTCATCTCTACTTGAGTTACTCATTTTGAACAGGAGGCGTGAAACCTTTTACATTTTCTGTGTTAACCAAATCCTTGGGACAATTTGGTTTCATGATTGATGCTGAAAACATAATTAGTTGTTATTTGATGTCAAGATTGCAGTTCATCATGCTTTGCATCTTTCACAGTCCAGTCAAGTTTGGTTCAAAGATGTCAGAGTTGTTCACTCAGGTTACAGAAAGATGTTGGATTCAGATCTCCTCTAGATGTGATGACATGGTCAGTTTTGAAGGGTGCTCTTTTTCCAACTTCTTCTTCTGCACATTCTGTTTGACATGAGTTGCTATTTGTTTTGTAAGAAGTGCTTAGTGCATGCAGCAACATTATAAAATTGTGGATGCTGAATGTCTCTAAACTT
>Ga0116228_10001568_pt1 | contig 19130 bp, 9 predicted proteins | sample S1TSphfallax_2_FD_89694 | JGI IMG/M metagenome (GOLD analysis project Ga0116228, IMG submission 89694) | Host-associated microbial communities from peat moss isolated from Minnesota, USA - S1T2_Fc - Sphagnum fallax MG | ecosystem: Host-associated > Plants > Peat moss > Unclassified | place: USA... | reverse complement strand
TTGATACAAAGGCCAATTTTCAAGCCTTTGTATTTTTATAATGTTTTTTTAAAAATACTTGAAAATACTTCTTTTTGAGCACCTTCGAAAAATACTCGTATTTCGTATGTCACTACTATGACTATTACATATAATTTACTAAAACCTTGTGGTCAGGGAATTTGTTTGATTAATCCAAGGTTATGTAATTTTAATTCATTATATGTATATATATATAATTAAATGTCATTGATACTTTCTTTGGAATATCCAAATATTATAATGCAACTTGCATTAAATCAAATTTTCATTATTTATACCTATGATTAACACAATGTTAATTTTTTACAAAAAAATATTAGATAAATTATTTCTTAAAACATCTACAATGACAAAAAAAACGTATTTAAATCTTTTAAATCATTTTACATGTGTGAATTAGTAGTAAATATTTTTATACATATAAATTTTATAATCATTTCAAAGAATTATGGAATGTACTCTAATAGTTAAATTCATCTTTCAGTTTTAAGTTTATGATCTTAAATGTAATATTTGAGCAAGGTTTCAAAGTGAGCAAAATCCCTCCCCCCCCCCCTCTTCTTTCTATGCTTCTTATTTCCTTCATATATTTTCATATGCTTTGGGCAATAGTTCATCTTTATTTATGTCAATCTCAAATTTGATTTTAACACATAAGGTGGACATTAAAACATGGTGCATTAAAACTTTGTTTCATGTCCATGTAGCTAAGTAGAGGAAAGGAGTTAGGTAATTATCAAGAAAGAAATAAGGTAGTTAGGAGGAAATAATCCTACAATTTTTTTTATTAATATTACATAATTACAACATCACACACTATTTAGCCAGGCCTCTTGAAGCCATTGACTTTGGATAAATCTAGAAAATAAATTCATGAACATATTATACAAGCTTTTTTACATAGATTTTCAATCTAAAATTTAGATTTATCATAAAGTAACAACAAATTGAAGGTCTATCTCAATTTGTGCATATAAATAAACTTTAAACATTCTTATTGATGTTTCTTTTTTACATTTGTCATTGCCACAAATATATGACAAACACCTAAAATTTTCACAAATAATATAAATCATTGTAATTAAAAAAAAGTTATGCTATGTTTAAATATTCCCACATGGAAGAGGGATGTTTTTTTAAATAAATAAAATTTTAATTTTAATTAAATAAGTGAAGTTTTAAATCACATCATCAATCATTATTGTAAGGTTTTCAAAACTTATGTATTATTTTTATAATAATTTCAGAATTTTAAATCATGTTTTCATGTTGTCATTGTTTTTGGGTGTATAACCAAAATAACCTTGTCAAATGTTCAATGAAGGTCTTGAACTCACACTGAATTGAATCACCTTTAAAATTCTATGTTAATTAAAAACAAGTTCTATAGAAATAGTAAATTTGAGTTGTTCAAACTATAGTTCTTTCAATAACATTTTTGACACTTTAATATGAATTAAAAAAAGGAAAATTCTATTTTCACACCTTTTTTGGCTAGATTCACACCTTTTTTGCCGGTCCAATTTTAAACAGAATAAATTTGAGTGCATGAGGAGCAGCCGTGCACTGCGCGATTCACAAAATCATGGGGTCACGAAATCGGACCAGCAAAAAAGGTGTGAATCTAGCCAAAAAAGGTGTGAAAATAGAATTTTCCTAAAAAAAACTATAATTCATTTTCTGAATATATCTTTGAATAATTTTCAAGATCATGCATTTATTGTTTTGTTTGAATAGATTTTGATTTTTAAATGCTTGTCAAAGTGGGAATTTCTAACAAATTTCTCATTGAACAAGTTAAAGTAAAACTTTGCCTTTTAATTTTCAAAAGAACTTATGTGCCTTGATGGTTAAGGCATTGACACTTCTTCCATGAAATTATGGGTTCAAATTTGTGCAAATGCATATATAGGTACAAACACATGTGTGTGTATCTATATAATATGTACAAATGAATTATCATTTAAAAAATATGAATGACATGTGTTTATGGCAATGAACACAATGTTATGATTGTTGGATGCCATGTGGTAAAGATTTTTTGAAATTTAAAAAATTGGGACCAAATTGCTTGAAATGTTTTAAAAAAATCTTAGCACTTCAAAAATTTGATTATAAATATAATTATGAAATTTCTTAGTGCAACATGTGACTATTTGAAATGACCAAACATGGTTCCACTAAAAATGTCTTAATCAACTAATTCTTTTACATTAAAATTAGTTATGTTAAAAAATGAAATGTTTATTTTTAGTGTTATCTTACTAAATTTTGGTAATGGAAAAAAACAAGACTTCTTGTTGTCCAATGAATTTGTTTTTAAAAAAATCGATATTAATACCTTAAGTGGTCCAAAAATTAAAAATAAACAAATAACCTATTTTTCCAAATATGAAGAAATTAATAACAAATAATAATGGAATATTCCTACCATGTCCCAAGCCCCTTATTTAGTTGAATCCGACCCCACACTTTTTGCTAACATGGCAAGGGTTGATTACGGGGGGTGCCAATAATGCTTATGTTTGTATGAATACAAGTGAATACGATACTAAAATAAAGACAAGTATATGCATGTGAACATGTTAATTTCAAGGAAAGGATGCCTTGCTAACTACTACATGACATGTTTAAGGCACTTACAAACCATAATATAGAGCAATAAGGTGCCCATTCTCTTGTACATAATTGGCTTCCAATCAATGGTGTGCTAATGGTTGTTGCTTTACTTTTAGAAAGGAAAACATTTGTTATAAGCTATTGCCATTTTTGTTCCTTTTATCCCACTTTAGTTTCTCCAACCTTATGTTGTTGCATTAATGGTGTTTACAAAGTTTCCTCCCTTTCACCTCTTGTTCTTGTTCCTTCAAGATATATATTCCATGCTCTATTTTTAATGTCAATTTGTGATGCTAGGATGAATCTAGTGTTGCGTGGATATTTGATTTTGTAAATGCCTACCAATTCTAGTTTCTAATATATTTCAAAATTTGGAAACTACTGGTTCCAAGTTTATGAAAAAATTGATTCATAAAAAAAAACCATGAGTTCAAAATCCTCTTAAATTTTTTTTAAACATTTGGCAATTTCAAGGGTGACTATTTTACTTTTTCAAAATTTTGAGAACCATGGTTCCATATTAAAATTGTCCATTTGACTTTTAGAAAACTTTGATTATGAACCTTAAGAACCTCCATGATACCCAATAGGGGTTTGGTTCAATTTCTAGAATACTTGCCAAACGTTATTCCAAACTAATATTGGGCAATATTCATTTTGTTAAACTATTAAATCTAGTTTTCGCATAGGATTTGAAAAGCATGTTTGGTTCTTTTTTTTTCTTAATCAAAATTTTATAGACTTGGGCATGGTACCAAAATTTTAACTTTTTTATTAAATTGGTTTTCAAAATATCACTAGATATTTCATAAATATCAACTTCTTTAATTTTTCACTTTGTAAATGACATTTCTTAATATTAGTTAAAAAATTAACTAAAGAAAAATCCTTTCCATTTCAATTAGTGATTAAAAAAATCCTAAGATTTGACAAGAAAGGTGTCAAGGACAAGACAATAATAGAAACATTAAAAAAAAAATGGTTTTATTATTGTGTGTTATTCCATCAAGGTGGCACAAAAACAATCAAGTATTGAATGTTTTTGTATTTTGGAATACCCATGGGTTAGTTGCAAAATCAAGGCCATAATTGCGAAAGAAATTTAGTTTTAAGGAATACACATAACTTGTATTTTGTATGGTGACCAATTACAGGACCACAATTCAATATATGCATGGTGCTTCTTATTATCTCCAACAAGTATTTCACAATATTCAATAAGGAATAAGGAAAATACCACATTGGACTATAAGAAAATGTAACTTTTAAGAAGGTCCAACTTGATTAAAATGTCCACATTGACAAAGGGGAACAATCATTTTGATTGAAGGCCTAGGGCATGAAAAACAAGAATTACTTTTGATTGAAATATTTGATTAAAGTGACCTTTTTGACTATGCAACAAACCAAACATCTAGTCAAAAAGGTCAAAGGTCCATCAAGATGACTAAAGTTTAGTCAAATTGACCACATTCAATGGCCATTGTGATTTACAATTAATCAAATTGGCCATTCTAATTTGATGTTTAATCAAATCAACCATATTATTTTACTTACTTAACCTACAAGTTTATTTTGCTAAGGGTACATACCAAACCTAAGTTCATAGCTAATAGGCCCTAGGTTAGGCATATTATACCTAGTAGGTACTTATAAAGTTTAATATGATACCTACATGTTACCTTTAGGCACATGTAAGTATTTAAACTTAGTACATTAATTAGTTTATATTTAATAATTGATAGTTAATATTCAATAATTTATGATCAATAATTTATATAATTAATTAGTCACCAAATAAACATTAATTAATAACCAATAACTAATTTATCCATCAAGTTGTTAATTCATTAATTACTATTATCAAATTATCAATTTTATTAAAAAAAAATGGCTAATACTTGATAGTAATTTATAATAATTAATAGTGGTCAATATATAATTGTTAATAATTATTGATAAATGAAATTATTAAAAACTTGTTTGTTAATTAATAGTAATTCCTTACATATTAGTTGATAATTATTAATTCATAGTAAAATAAATTATCAATTATCAAGATTAAATAATTAATAAATTATCAATCACCAATAATTTAATTTTAAAAAATAGTAAATTATTATTATTTGAAGTTTAATATTTAATATTTAGTAATTAATCAGAAATAATCTATTATTAATCATTTATATTATATATTTATAATTGATAATAATTAATCAATCATTGCTATTTATTTTTATTAATTATTTGAGTTAATGGCATGTAGTAATTTACTAGGCGTAGGAACCTACATGTTATCTAGGTACATGTTTGGTACATGGTATAACCTCTTACTTAGATAAGTAATACAAAAATATTGAATTTCATTGATGAATGTTACAATTTGTACATCAAAATAAAAAATTCAATCAAGTTGTTTATTATACATGATAACAATTTTTTTCAATTTTGAAAGTAGTAGTCCAATGGTAAGAATTGGATTCCCCAAAGTGGAGGTGAGGAGTTCAAGTCTTCACACATACAACATTGGCTACCTAGGCTACCTTGGTTTTATGTGGCTTAAATAACTAGCTTAGGCTACCATGCAAGTAGGTTTAAAGGTGGCCACCTAGCCTAGGCTAAATAACATAGGTAGGTAGGTAAATTATTTTATTTTATTTTATTTTTATATTAATTATTAAGTAATGTAGGTGGCTAAATTGATTAATAAACAAATAAATCATATATAATTACTGTCAAAATAATGTTGACTAATAAAAAAGACAGTAAAAGAATCTAGTAAAAAACCCAACCAAAAAGACCACCAAAAAGACCCAATTAAAATGTCCTAGTCCAAAACAACTTGTCCAATATGGCACCTTGGTCAAGTCAGAAAGGGGTCATTTGGTGTACCTTTGGACCAAATTTTCCAATAAAAAGAGCCTTGTTTTCTTGTAGTGCAAATAAAGCAACAAATTGGTCATTATGACATTGAACCAATAATGTTTTTACTTTAAAACTTTATAGGATGTTAATACAAATCATTTTGAATAGATAAGGTGACACAATGTCATAGATTACAAAAAGGGGCATTTCGAAAGGTGGACAATCTTTTCAATTTAGTCAAATTGCAAACATTATAGTGGGTTGTTGTTGATTCTGTTGGGGCCAATGCACATATCAAAAGATGCATGTATATGTTACCTATTCATGGCCTAATTTGTTGCATGAAGTGACTTATGTAACATAATATTTTCATATGATGCAATGAAGGTGTGATGTTTTGGACAAACATAGAATGTTTATAAAATACCATGCAAAAGCAATTGCATCTAGTTCACCTTTTGAAATCATGATTTTCTTATTGTGCTTAATTTTCCATTTAGAACAATGTTATAATCATTTTGAAATTTCCATAAGAAAACTACAAAAGTTATTTAGGATATTATTTTTATGTCACCCTATAGGATTGGCTCCCTACTTAAACAAAGCATAATGCAAGTTAGACATACATGTTAAATTAGGAGTATAAATTAAGGCCACAACTTGCATTGACAAAATATAGGGATGGTGCACATAACCCTTCTATTTATGCTATCTAATGGAACTTTTTAGAAGTTCACCTTCTAGAAAGTCATGCCTACTAATCCTTCTAAAAACCTTCACCAGCCATGTCTTTTAATTAAAGCTACTACCAACCATGTTTTTTACAAGTTTTTGTCAACTATGTATTCTAGAAACTTATGTGAATCATTCTTCTAAAAGTTTCCTTGAACCAAGTTTTTAAGAAATTTCTATTAATTATTCTTTTAGAAGGTTACACTAATTAAGTCCTTTAAAAAGTTCTTTTAATGTTTTTAAAGAAAATTATACATATTTTTTGGATCTTCTTAGAAACTTCTCAAAACTCCTAAGCATATTCCTTAAGGATCTTTTTATAACCTTCTTTTGTGTTTAATGTAATAACATAAGGGAAGAAAAAAGGAAACACTGATTCATGTGTGTCCCACCATTGAAGACAATATTGATGTCTTTCACATCCACTTGGTACTATTTGGAAATGAAAAGTTTCATGTTGACAACCTCTTTTGCTAGTTCATTTGTATTTGCAATTTGCTCAAAAATATCCAAATTATAATCTTCATTAATTCCTTCGTCAACAAAACTACTTTCAAACTCCACTAAGGGATGCAAATGTTGATGATAGGTAAATGCACAATATGGTGGCTGACTTTTGTTGTCATGTCCATTTTTGCAAGGTGTCCTTTCCTTGGACACCTTTAATGAGTATTGTAATTTACATTTAGTCAATTGGCACCTTGTAACAACTTGCTTATGAAGAGAACTATGTAATTGAAGAAAAAAAAAGTACACTCATTTTTAACAATGGACTTTTGAAGTCCAAAAATATGATTGGTTGGCTAATTGGAATACTAGAAAATTAAAAGGTTCATATTGAGTTTCATCCCAAATTATTTATAGTGACTTAGTATATGGTGTAACATGAAATAATAACTTTTATGTGAAATCATTCCTTTAGAAATCATAACCAAATTTTAACTAAGGATTTTTTAATGGCCAAAATTGAAACATAATATAAGTCCTTAACATTCTTGTCTATCATCAAATTTCAAAAAAATAAAATTAAAAGTATAAATATTTGGAATATTTATTTCAACTCCTATTAATATGGATATTATTGCTTTTGTTACATGGATTTCTACCTTTTAACCAATAGTACGATAAAATGGATTTTTGTGGATTTAAAAAAATAAATTGAATGACCTAATAATGCATTTCCCTAGAATTCCATCTAATAAATATGTCAAACTTTAGGCCAAATGTTTTTAGGTAATATCAAAAAAATTAATGGTGACAATATGTTTTGACTACCGATTAATTCCCACCAAAAAATAAATAACCAAAGCAAACACATCATGGGTTCTTTTTGGCATTCAAAGATCAATTGTAAATATTACCAAGGTTGATAGAACATATAATTAATTAGTATTTTCCATTGAACGTGATAATAATTCTTATGCAAACTACCTTTTTGAACTTGGAAATTAATTCTTGGACACAATTATTGAATGCTAGACACTTAAACCAAATGTTTTCCACAAACTACATAGGTAAATTGTTTTTCACAATCAAAAGACCATGCTCTTTGAAAAGTTCTTTCTATTACACATCATCCTTTTTGAAAGAATATGACACAACAAAGAAATTTGAAATTGAACCCCTAAACACATTTGGCCTTTTCTTGTTTGTTGTTTTTCCATATTCTTTTTTATTGAATTGTTCACTTCCTCTTCAAACATTTTTGCAACAATAACATGGTTTGCATCCACATTTTTTTTTCAATGTTGTTATTATTATTTTCTTATAATATGAAATTAATCCCTTTCTTGTTTGGATTTCTAAATTTGATGTATTAATCAATATGATGTGCCATTTTTATGTTGATCTCAACACGTAGTCTAACATTTACACAGTAAAATTTTTGGAACACTTTTTATTGCTATTGTTTACCCATGGGCCATAATTAATGAACACATATTTAATAACTTCATAACTAACACATGTTAAGATTATTTGTTGAAAAATATTATATTTTAAATCCCAAAGAAAAAACACATAGAAACCGCAAAATGATTTTCTTTATTCTTTTATTTATATGAATGTGAGAAAACCTTTCACATATTAGATGTTTAATTCTTTGGGAAGTTCATTTTTCTAGTTAACATTCAACCAATTTGGTTCTGGTACTAGGTTGTTAGAATAGCACTCCATGAAATGTTGCATTTACACATATTCTTTTTTAAACATGATTGAAATGAGATTAAAACAAAGATTAAAACAAGGTTCATTTTACTTTGAAAATGCCTAACATACATCATCACTGGGGAGAAATTTGATTATTAAGAATTCAACCTAATTCTCAAGATCATTTTGGGCTTTGATCTGATCTCCATACTAAGGTTTGTTACCAGTTGGCAAGATAATTTTTTTACTATATTCTTTTTTTTGTTCAATTTTCTCACATGTGGGGGGTTTTCTTTTTCTTTTTGCCAAATTTGGCTACATGTCAAAGAAGAAAGTATATATATATTTTTAAAATCTATTTTTCACAACCTACTAGAACTAATTATCTAAATATGGCTCAAATCGTTTTCCCTTGAAATCTAGCAACTTTAGTGCATATTTTTTTCACAAAAATGCTTCATACAAGTTGCGCTAGATTTTTCTTGGTCATCAAGTGGCAAAATGCCATTAGAAAAAGAACGCTACTAACATACTTGCTAGTTCTTTAGAATCTTTTCACTTATGGACTAAAATGTGATGAACATATTACTCTACTTACAAAAAGATGAAGTCAAAGGAAGAAAGGTCCAAAATAGACAAAACGCATGCAATGATGTTAAAACACACCCTAATATCAAATTAGGGCTTTTTTCTCTTTAAAAAAACATGCCAAACCTTTAAAATATCCATCACAAAACCAAGAGCCAATGTCATATCAATGTGTTTTTTAACAATTTTTTAGTGTGGCCTAATTGGTGTTCAACCAAAGGAAGATGTAGAAAAAATTGTGATCATCCATATGAAGATTCATAAACCATATATAAATTACAAATCTTTAATCACCCTTTTATATATATGGCCACACATTAAAACCCAATATAAAAATCTAGTGATTTTAACTCTTTTCTTACTCACTTCTACTTCTAGGCCCTAACAATTGAAACCCTTTTAAATCACTTTATTTTTAATCTTGCTTTTTAGTGGAAAAAAGGTTGTGTCAAATCAATTGTTCATCACACAATGATGAAAGAAGTGGGAAATATGGGCTTGTGTTGATTCATACAAATCCAAACATGCCACTTTAATAGGCCTGTTATTGTCATGTTTTTCCATCTATTCTTCTATTAATGTAAGGTTTAGTTCACCTTATTAGTTCACCTTATAAGTTTTCATTTTCAAAAACCTAACACATTCTAGAAAATAAGAAATGATTGGAAACATATAAGAATTTTATTAGAAAAATTGCCAAAAATTAAGTTGTTAGGAAATAATAAATTGGTATAAGTAGAAATTCCTAAACTACTTCAAAATGTTTCCTTTTTAATTTAGTTAGGATTTTCAAACCAAATGGGCTTATTAATAATTATTGACTTAAATTTAACTCCATTTAACCTTTTAATTCCATGCTTAATGCACTTTCTTTCTAGACAATATATCAATAGTTATTCAATGCGCCTGTCAGTGTCATGTGCCAAGTTTTTAAGAAATTACAACATCTATTGGTAGTTTGGACCCCTTCAACATAATTGAGTCCATGAGCCACCAATGCATGGTACAACATTGTTTATTAATTTTATGTGTTCCCTAGTGTACAAGGGTTCTTTTTCTTTTTCTTTTCTAATTTTGTTGTATTAAATTTGTAAATTTCTCCAAGACTTTAGCAACATTAGTCAAATTTACACTCGAAAAAAACAATTCTCCAAAATTTCCCAATTCTTTTATCAAAAATTCACAAAATTTGTTGAAAAAAAATAACTGAAATTTGTGTCTATTACATGGGATCTATGTTACAGTCACACTAACTATAAGTGCCAAGGGTAATAATGTCTTCCTTGCCTTTACCTCCATTTTGAAGTTGGTGCAAGGGTCTTCTAAATTGGTCATCCATCCAAGTAGTTTTATAATTCCATGAGCCTAATAAGTTTACAGTGTGGTTTGTATTTAGTAAGTTCACAAATGGCTTGGCCTCTAGAGATGACATGAGTAAGGATAACAACAATTCAAACATAAAGATATTAAGCTGAACACACCCAACCTTTTGCCAAATTGGTAGCTTAAACAAATGACATGTTGATCCTGATTGGAATATTCCCCAAGAAGTGCCTATTATCAATGAGTTTTAAAAAAAATTAACTTTGAATTTTAATTCCAATGTGTTAAATGGTTTATAGATTTGGATTTAATATGTAATACGAGGTTCAGATAACAAACATTAATTATCCTTATGGTTGGGGACATGAGGTTAGGTTTCATATGATAGTGGGGCTAAACTTATACCTACAGTCACATTACAAACATGTTGTAAACCAACAAAACACAAAACTGGAGCCAATCATTGGCTGGATTGCTTCAATTGGGCCCTATGTGCTTTAGACACCATCAGAACATGACCAAGAAGACCTCCCAAAAAAACTTAAAAACTCCCTTCAATTGCATGAAATTGTTGCTTGTTTGTCTTGATGTGGACCAACAAAGATATTTGTGTTTTTGAAGCATCCACTTTTGAACATGGGACCAATTGTGAAAATTGTTTGGAGTTATTCGTCTATTGGCTACCTATTAGTTGTAGCATTACCTATTTTGCCAAAAGGAAATCGAATGACATTCATACAAAGGATTTTTGTGAAGCACAAAAAAATGCACCATTGAACTCCCAGATTTCCTGGAAATGTTTTCTTAAATTTCCATATTTAAACAATAGGTTCCAACAAGTCACAAAAATATTGCAAGACTTTTTTATTTTACATTTCCCCTCTCTGAACTGTAACCAAATTTGGTTAATTCCCCTTGTGGATGATAGCCACTGTGGCTACATCACAATAATTGAAAAAAAAACATCCCCCTCATGCAACCACAACCAAAAGCACCTAAGAAGTTGACAACTTTGTTTGCACGGTGCAAAGAAGGAAGCCCCAATGACAAGCAACATTGGGAAACAAAAAGGCACAAGGGACCTTGGCTTCTAACAAGGATTTTTTGCTCTTGATAAAGCATATGAAACAAGGTGTAAGTTAAAAGTTAAAATCCCCAGGGTGGCAGCATTCCCAAAATAAGGGGCCTAGGATGAGGCCATGGTGAGATTGGGTTCGCATTTTGGGAATATCCCCAACCTTGACCCAATAACAAGTGCAACGTGAAGCTTATCATAAGGCTAAATATATGTAGATCAAGGCAGTAACAATGGAAGGAAATGTTATGCTTTGGGCATAGTGAACCATAGCACCCACCAGCACACCATCCACTTGATGTCCATGATTACTCAATTGTGGATGAACTTCAACTAAGTTAATATTTGGTTTCACCTTGGTAATTAATTTTGTAAGAAATAGGTCTCATATATAACTAGATATATAGGTAGGAAAATAGGCATCTACTAGGTAAGTGGATGGTTTATACATAAGTAAGGGGGTGTTTTTACTACCTACCTACTAACAACCAGCTTGTGGGTTGTTGGTGGGTAGGTAGTAAAAAAAGGAACTAAGCTAACCACCATGGTTAGCTAGGGAGTTGGAAGCCAACAAAAAATTGTTTCCTGACCAGTTAGCATCCATCCTTCATGGTGTGTTGGTGGGTGTTGGTTCACTATGGCCATTATGCTTATTTTTGAGAGGTATACACCTTACACCTATTTGTGAGGGGGATGCATTTTACACCTACAAGCAAGAACAAATTCCTTCCCACTCTTGAATGGTAGGTGTAAGATCCTTCTTTTCTAGGAGGGATATTCAAAGATATAAGTTGCTTTCGTAATACATTTGGAAATTTCTCCAAGTGCTTTCTTTCCGTGTCAATGAGAATTTACCCAAATAAGGACATGTACAAGGTGGAGCCAATTATGGTAAAGCCCAATGTTGAGAGCTTTATTTAAGTGTAAAAAAGCTTGTTCCAAGTTTTGTTTGTGTGATGATGCTTGACTAGTACCCACTGGGTTTCATAGGGAATAAAAGGAGGTTGTAATTTGGAAAAAATAAGGGGTTGGCATTTCACTTTTGAAATTGCCTACCTTTTGGCAAAGGTAAAATTGTGTGTTACAACACATCCTCCAAATGCACTAAAGAAACCAGACCAAGGTTTCATGTGTAAGGTACCTTAAGCCCTAGGGTTAGTGCATTCCTGAAATTTCCTGCCCCCAAGGAAGGAGCAACTAGTTATTTCATAAATGCCCAAGCCCAAAGGCATTAGCCAATGAAAACTCAATTCATTTTTGCTTTTATTCCATTTTTTACCATGATACTCGACATGTATCAACTAGATTTCATGGTTGAAAACAAAATTTAAAGTAATGTGGGCATTTTGAAAAGTGAAACACCTACTTCCAAAGGCATTTCACTTGTCAAAATGCCCACTCGTTGTTCATGCTTGATTAAAACATATAAGGCACCCTCCATTTACACTACTCCAAAGTGCATAGGATTTTACTACATACCTTACTATTCATCTTTCCTCTTCATTGGAAAACCTATTGTTGGCCATGCACATAAATTTGAATAGTTAGGTAAATGCAAATAATTTTTTGTTAAATGTATATAGTAGCCACAAAAAAGTGGATAAGCTTGGAAAATGCCTTAATGAGTTAAAGGAATGAAGTATGAACCCATTAAAAATTTATCAATCAGGTAAGCAAGTGAGTTCAAGGGAAAAAGTAGGGTAAATTAGACCATGTATAACATGTGTACAAAGCACATTAGCAATTGCAAAAAAATGAAAAAACCATGATTATTTATGCAACTAGAACAACAAACATAAACATGTTGTGACCCGAAACAACATGGCAACAATGTTTTGAAGTTGGGTGAATGAAGATATTGGTGGTGATTTGGATTTGGATGGTGAAGTGTTAAGGGGTTTTAGTTTAAGGTTTAAACTATTGATATCTACTTTTTGCCAAAAGGAAAAGGTCATAAGTAGAGCTTGTTTTCTTTTGGAAGATGTCATGATAGTTATGAACAAGTGTGGTGACATCACAAGGTGTTTACCATGTAAGTTGATTTGTAGTGTGAATTGTGTGTTGCAAGTTGATTTGTTCTTCTTGGAATGTTGCTAAGGACTAGGCAAGGAGGATGCATTGATGAAGGTTACAAGTTACAATTAGCTTGTTACAAATCATACAAATGAATGTTATTTAAACCTCCATTGTTTACCAATAGCAAGAAATTAAAATCACAATCATGCATTAAAAAATTGATGGTTAAGGATAAAATATTGAAACATACTTTGAAGGGATGTTGAGTTTTGCTACCAACATAAAAAGAAAGGGCATTGTTGTATTTCACAAGGTACTTGTAAACCTCCTAGTAATAGTCTACAATTTGAAACCTTGAAAAACTTCCCTTAGATTTTGCCTCGCTTTCTTTGAAAATGGCTATCATGTCAATATACTAAGTGTTGTTAATCACATATGTACAATTTTTTCTTACTCCCACAAGTAAAGTAGCATAGCCATCATCTCCAAGTCTATCAAATAGAAACAAGATATTTTTTTATATTGTCATAAAACATTTACATGAAACCATGAAAATATGTTATGCTCATGCACAAAACCTTTGCATTAGTGAAAGTTAAAAGGTATATATAAGAACATGTGTGCACTTAAGACTCTCATGTGAATGGTCTCCACCTTCACCTTTTTCATGAACATAATTTTGGCTTGCAATATAACATGACCATTACAATCTCAATAACGTAATCACAAAACTTCATTTAATTTAATAAAATCATGTTCCAAGGAAAATAATACATGAATTAATAGTCATGTCCCAAAATTTGGGTAATGTAAAAAAAAAACTTGCATTAAAAGAATGTGCATATATATGGGTCCAAATTCTTTAAGGTGTATCAAAATCTTGTCATAACATCACCTTTTTTTTAATCTTTTTTACCTAGTTTTTTTTTACCATGTAAAGACACATTTATGGATGATTATGATGGAATCTAGAATTGTAAGGTTTAAAATATAATCCTTTTGAAAATTTTGACAACTTTTGATTCATTATTTTTTATGGGGATCAAAATATAGGGTAGAAAAGGACTATAGTAAGGGCTAGGCCCTTTTCATCCTATGTGGTACACCTTAAAAGGTTTTTCACCCATATAGTTTATTTGAAGGAATGTAAAGTGAAAGGATACTAGATTATGGCCTCTTTCATCCATTTTGCAAAAATCCTACGAGTTTAATTTTTTTAGGAGAATTTTTTAAATTAGATGATAGGTTTCAACATAGTTATCATCAGAGTGTATGTTTCCACTTATTGCACTTCAATAGTACCAAAGAAGCAAAATAAGTGACAATTTCACACTAATTGCATATAGATTTCTGAAAAACCTTATCAAACAACAAACCACCATGTTATGAACAACTTCTATAATTAAGGTTAAGAAAAAAATTGTCAATTAACAATTTTGCTGAGTGATCTTACTACAACAACTATGATAACATTCCTATTGTTCCAATCACACATTCATACATTGTTATAGGCACATGTGTCGATATGCATGCTATTATAAATCTTTTACTTTTGATGGCAACATGTTTATGTGCAAACAAACACATTGAAAAATCACACTTCCATTATTCAAATTACATGTTCGTATATTCCAATTGAGTCACACACACACATGTTTCAAGCTATTTTTTTCCAAATTAAATGTGGCATCGGTGCTCTATGTCAAACCCCTTTTCTGCAAAGGTTATCATACTAAACTTTGCTTGCAATTTCATTCAATTTGGTTGGCCATAACTACTACATGTATTTTTCTTCCCTAGATCATTCAAGTGTTGTGTAGCATGTTAACAAATCAAGTGGAGGATTGGGATCATTGGCCAACATTTGGACTACTTCTTTAACAAATAATGTGGCTTGATGTGTAAAGTATTACTCTTTACTATTGACATAAGTGTTGAAAATCCAATATAAATGTTTGTAAGGTGAGAATTTGTGACCTTGTTTTGTTAGCTTTACAAAGGCTCAATCCAAACAAGTACAACTTGGATCTTCATAAACTAAAACCATGTAATGACCTCCACCTATTTCCATGTGGTAAGCTCTCCCAACATAGGGCGCTTCTAATTTGTTGAAAATTAGTACTTTGACATTCAATGTCATTACGCTATGGGCTCACATTCTATTGTGACTGTTTATAGCATGTTGTCTAATCTTAATTTCTTCGCATTCCTTTGCATAGGCCCGAGAATGGGGTTTTGTTCGAGTCCCATTCCGAAGGGTGGTTAGTAAACAATGCCCATGATTAAATTTATAGTCAACAAATCGAAACTTGCATGGTTGAACTCATTGATTTCTTGTTGAGTAAGGTTTGTACCTAATGCAACAAATCCAAAACTTTAGATGACAAGGTTGAGGACCCTTCACATTTTTAAACACACACGATCTTTTGCAACCATTGATGTTGTTTAAGCAAAAGAACACGAAGCTTTTTTATCCATGGACCATATGTTGAGTTTGGTAAATGGCATTGAAATAAAGAGTTGGACAACCTATTGGGAAATCAAGGGTCCATATCATTACTAAGTAGCAGCTTGTTGGATCAAAGAATCCAAGAAAACAAGTTTGTTTTGATCCATTGGGCACCTATTGAATGTGGTACTCAAAGCTTACTATGTTGGTTTCAATGATGGATTGTCCCACTTGGTACACAATTGGAATGCCTAGGCCAACTATTGCTTCAAATTAGGGTCAAGTATAGGTTTTATCATGTTCCAATGTTTGAATGTAAGAAAACATAAAGTTTAAATTTAAATTTCTTTTTCAATACTTACTCAAATGAAAATATGAATATGGATTATTAAATCTTGAAGCATAATCTACATATATGGACTAACTAAATATTCAAAGAGTGAATTTTGAATATAGGAAAACACTTTTGAATTTCAATTATATATTCATTGTCAATATACAATGAATTAATGAATTAATAAATTTGTGATGATTATAATATAATATAAGGTATATTTTGAAACTAATATATACAAATTAATTATATCATATTTATTATAATCCAACCATTTAATATAACATTATAATTAAGGGTTTTTTTGGTGGAAATGTTTTGCCACTTGGTGACGAAATAAAAGGCTAGCGAATCCAACAAAGGGATTTTTGAGAATTTTTTAAAAACATTCGCCATATTTAGTCAATATGTTCCATTAGGTCACCATAATTAGGCAAGATTCCAAAAATGATCTACTAGTCCACTAGGATAGTCACCATTTATTGTTAATTCATGTTGAAGATCTTCATTAGTACATTTACTTGAGGAATTTGAAAAAAAAAAACTTAATTATAATGGTTTTTTTTACATATTTAAAATTTTAAATAATATTATATTTATTAAAATCTACACATTTAATATCATAATTATACATACATATGCAGTGTTATATTTATATAAATATTTATTGAATTTTAGATATATATATATATATATATACATAATATAAAAAAAATTTAAAATAACATTTTAATTTTAAATAGTTAAAATTAAATTTAATCATATTTTTAAAATGTCATTTTATGTGTCATAATTTATGAAGCTTAACCCATAGATAAATTTCATAGAAATTTGCTAAATTTGGCTATAGTAACATAAATTTGCTAAATTATATTATTTTGATTAAATTTGGCCTAAATAAAACTAAAGTTGGTTTATTTTTGTTTATTTTGGTTTAAATAAATGAGGCTAAAATGGGTTTTTTTGTTAAACTAGGATAAAGTTTCTAATATTTTGATAAACTTGGGTGAGACTTTATAAAGCTTCATCAAACGAATATAAATTTAGTTAAACTAAATGATTTTGGTTAAATTTACTAAACTTAGAAAATTTGGTTAATTATTGCTGAAATTGAATAAAATTTGCTAAATTTGGTGAAATGTAAAGGTTGCTAAAGTTGGTACACTTGGCTAAAATAAATTAAATTAAGTTACATATGTTAAAGTATGGTGCATGAAGCTAAAATAGGATTAATTACAATAAATAAAATAATTTAAAATAAATTGGGCTACTTGGGGTAAACTAGCCTTGAGTAGTTAGGTTAAATTAGATTAAATTGGGATTAGACTAAATTAAATTAAATTAAACCAGATTTAAATTAATTCATATTAGAATATGTCATAGGCCTATTTAAATGCTATTTATTAGGAAGAATTTAAATCCACCTAAGTTTATATTTAGGGGTTAGTTGGGACCTAATATGTCTATTGAGGCTTAATTAAGGTTTATTTAGATTTTTTAACCTTTTTATTAAGCATATTGACTTAAACTAACTTGTTTAACCTACCCATGTACTTATTTAACCTAGATACCTTTCATGATTATTAATGATGTAGTCATAATATCATAGTCATATGAGACTAAAAGTTTTATAATCATGATTGTAATCACATATGATTAGGTCATATCACTCCATGATTAGGTTTGGACACTAGTCACAATATCTCCTAGTCATGGATGTTATGTTTTGGTGTAGTGATGGACTAGGAGTAGTGATAGGCTCCATTGTGGGTTGGTTAGCACATAGTTGAACAAGCGCCAAACCTTGATCACATTGAGCTATACCACCTTAACGAATTGCAGCACCTTCAAAGGAAAGGTTAACAATTGGCACCTCCATCATTGATAAACACTGAAAAACCATTGCAATGTGTCCCCCAATTTGGGTATCAACCATTGGATATGTAATGTTAGATGTGTTAAACACTACTTTAGATCATCCAATCGACATGTTAATAATTTGTAAATTGTCATCATAGGACTCACCAAAAGTAAACATAATACATGTGTTACATAGGAAGGTTTGTGGATGGATGATACCCCTATAAGGTTGATTAAAAATTGCATAAGAGGATGGCGAAGGTTTAATAAAGCCATGTGCTAGAGCATTTTTCATTCGCCTTTTTATATATACCAATGATGTTATCTTGTGAGCAAGTGAGGTTGAAGGAATCTTTTTAGAATAATCATTCCAAATGGACCAGAACATATTCACCAAAATATAATAATCTTATATAACACATTCCATATTCACAAAAATGTAACCTTGCCTTTGCTTATAAATATAAATATATAGAAGAAATTCTTCAAATTATGTAGTTTTAATGATCAAAAGCACACTTAGACATTGGAAAAAAACTATCATGGACAATTAAAAACACATATTCAATTTCTTAATGATACCATGCTGTCGTAATCATCAATATATGGTCTACCACAATTTTTTAGAATTAATGGTTTGGTTTTACATAAGACAAAGGATGTTCAAAATTTTAGCACCTAGTCCACATCAAACTATCCACTCCTTACTATACACTTTATGACCTATGAAACATGTCAAAATTGCACAAAATTCATTGTGATGAAAATTCATAAGTATATAAACATTTTGAAATTTATTTCATTAAATTATATTCATTACAACTCATGTAATTAAATTTCAAAGTCATGGGGGTGTAGGATTTTATGCATGTACATGCAATCCTTGGCTCATTTTATCAATAATGCACCCTTTTCCATGTATAATATTTTTAGAATACACCTTGCCATATCAACATAATATTCGATGATGTGAAAAAATATTTTTCCATGTGACAATATTTTGAACATGGGTGAACCTTGGAAATGGATGAAAGATGGGAAGGGTTGAAACCTTTTCAAACACTCGGGGGTGGGGGGGGGGGGGGGGGACAAAAGGGGAA
>Ga0116228_10001567_pt1 | contig 19132 bp, 10 predicted proteins | sample S1TSphfallax_2_FD_89694 | JGI IMG/M metagenome (GOLD analysis project Ga0116228, IMG submission 89694) | Host-associated microbial communities from peat moss isolated from Minnesota, USA - S1T2_Fc - Sphagnum fallax MG | ecosystem: Host-associated > Plants > Peat moss > Unclassified | place... | reverse complement strand
GAGACTTCTAGCATGCCCCTCTACCCCCTTTTAGTGCTGGAAGTCGGGAGCGGCCCCCAAGTTCCATATTTCCGCAATTCAACACACTTGGACCCTCAAGTGGGTTCAACAAGGAACTTAGGAGTGTGTCATAATATTAATGACAAGAAAAATGGTGTTATAGGAATGATGGTGATGTGACCTATTTTGTGTAACTTAGTAATGATGGGTAGGAAAATTCCATTCTATGTAAGTACCTATCTATCAAGTTAGGATAACGAACTAACCCCTTCCTATCTAGGCTAGGTTAACTACCCTCCATTTGCCTCAATTTCTTCATTTAGCAAGTTTGTCCATCCTTGGTTGGTACAAGTGTAGGTGCTAGTTCACCCAAAGTGATTCAAGGATCACACACACAAACTTATGCAACTTCCTTTCTTCACCATAACTAACTCTAGTGGCAGCCTTGCTGATGTGTTTCTTTCTCATTGAACACCTGTGCCTATTTATATCGCATATTAAAGCACCCTATACATCATTTTGCTGTGGATGAAAAGTGGTCCAATCCAAACACATGTTGTGATGGATCCACACGTTGAAAATGTTTTGAATGTAAATGATGCTGATCATGTCTGATAGCCAGCTTGAGGTTGATGGTTATTGGAAATAGCCTTGGCATGGAAACAAACAACTTCAAGCTAGTTACATAGACCAAAAACCACACAAAGATAGTGCATATTCAAAATTGAACTAGTGTTTTCTATTCCATAGTCACTAGTGGTGTCCAAGTCAAAACACACAAAAATTTATCATAATTCCCTTTTGAATACAAAATTGAGTCTCAATGTTGAGCTTCCATATCTATTCATGTATTCACTTTTGCTCCTTTAATTGGTGAGAGGAGGTAAACATGTGTTGATCATAGAAGTAGGATTGTGACTCGTACCAAAGTGGCTGTTCAACTACCAAGTTGGCAGTGTTGCCCCCCTTCATGACTGGCAATATTGTTATGTCCTGTAGGCAAACCACTAACCACCAAGGCAGTACCCCTAAATCCTAAATCGTTGGGGTACTTGGAAGCTAGGACATGAAGCTATCAAAAAATAGTTGGCTAAAGCCAAATTGACAATGACCACCATACATTGGTAGTTAAATTTTGAGTGAGAGATGCGGAACAAACCTTACCTCACTGGCCTTCCCCAAGTTATGAAAACCAATTTGTTGGGATGATCAGATAATTGGTACCTAGGACTAGATAAAAAGTAGTTAAAAACAAATCAACAAATGACCACTTTACATTGGCATTTAAAATTTAAGGTAATGAGAAGGGTGTAATATCTTTAAATCCTTCTGGGATTCAAGGCACCTGACACAGGACTAGCAAGCCAAGGTAGGTTATTAAAAATCAAAGAAGGGGTATAAAGTAATGTGGTGCGGGTACATGTGAACACACACATATTTTCATCATGTAAACTCAAATAATTGTAAAAATTGACCTATGCAAATATTGTTTTTCACATTTACACTTAACCTACTTGTTAATGATTTTACACTTACGCAAAGACAGTGTTACAAATTTTCAATTTACATTAATAGAGTCATAAGTAAATGTTTTGGGGCATGTACATGTGTGTATACATCATATATCCTTAATGAATATACTTATTTAGACCCATATTAATTAGTTATTGGTGCATCCCAAAGCTCAATGTTATTTTGGAATGGGCCATTATGATTGGCCTTTCACCAAAAAAAAACAATATTTTTTATTTTCATCAAATAGTAGTTTTTACTACAAATAAGGGTTGTGGAAGTGCTTCCCTTTAACCCAACTATATATAATACAAGCTCACATTTTTAGACAAAGGATATCAGTCAAAATACATGGTGCTATTGGAAAATTGGGTAGACATGTTGGTGACCAAACAATTAGTGTATTAGAAAGTCCCTTGGAATTCTGTTGTTCCGTTCGGAGTTCAAAAAAAAGGTTTGTAAACTTCCACTTGGCATAACAATAGCCATAAATATTACTAAAATTGATAAGAAAAGGAGAAGATACAAGGTTTTGAAATACAAATCTTAGTGTTCAATGATGGGCATTTAAAAATAGTTTGTGATATGGAGCTTTAAAATCTTTGGGCATTGTTTTTTTGCCTCAGAAGTTCCAAGAAGTTTTGTAGAGCTCCAATTGGGGAATCCATAGTTTTAGAGAATGGGAAAAATAATTGAGAAAGATAAATGTAAATGGATATGAAAATAAAAGAGGTGCCTTTTGAAACTACATAAGGTACTCTAACAACTTGGCCAATACCTTCTGTGATTTGGAAGGCATTGATATGCAAGCTTCCATACAATGGACTTTAAAATATACTAACTGCATCTCCACAGCACGCCTGCAAACATCCCTTTTCATTAAATCTTGCAGCAGGATACAGTAAATCATGCTGCGCTCCTATATTGATGTCGATTTTGCAGTGGTCATTTTAACCCCTTCAAAATCTTTTTTCTACTATGGTTTTGGACATTGACTATTACTGGTCCAGATGTAAAGACATAAATGGCCTTTGAGTGTTTAAAGGGACTTTTATGACGTTTGTGAGTCGGGACAGTGATCATTAAACACTACTCTATTTTAACATAAATGAGTTGTTTACAGTTTTGTGGTGGAGATGCTCTAAGAAATCTTCCTCGTTTTTTACATGTTAGTTAAAGCTCAGGGATAATGGCATTATCAAAAGAAGATGTCCACTTAAGCCAAAAGTCAAGGGTGCTCCCAAAGAGCATTTCACTAAAGAGCTCTCATGGTATCTTTATATCGCTATGCTTGGTCATGGGTGGGGCAGGCGGCTGGTACGTAACAAAATGCAAGCAGTTGTGGAAGGTTTTGTGGTAGGCACTGACTGCCATCTTGGTAGGTGGAGGACGTTAAAAACCGTATACGAATTCTGCAGGTGTCAGTGCTACATCCTGAATGGCACCCGCATAGATTTTCCGCACGGGGTTGATAATTGGGTGCTTTTAATACACTAAATCAAACACGATGCCATTCCTCATGTCTAGTGGTTGGATTCCTCTCTGTTGATGGTAGCTTCTTGGCCCATCTGTTGGATTGTGGTATCAAATATGGGCAGCTGCATTATGACAAGCATTATGTTGACAAGGAACCTATTCACTGACACCCGGAAAGTTTGTAGGGAGAGTGTTTAACACCGTCCCTGGTAGACCCGGTGAGGTGGTGGGATTTGGAAGTTGTAAAAGAAGCAAGTGTAAGATCCCATCCTACAACAATTATTGGGTACCCCCAATCAAACGAAAATGGGTCAAATGCAATTTCCTTCCCAGTATGTGAGAAGGGAATTGCTCTCTATAAAGCTCATTCCATTTACTCTACAAAAATCATTCCAGGTCTTTACATGACATGCATGGAAGAAACCTTACCAGAATTATCTCCAAGATATCAAAATCCACTGACACTAGTTGAGAACTGGAAAGAATAGTAGTAGGATGGGTGACCACCTTAAAATCCCTAAACCAACAACCATATCAGAAATGAGCTCATTATAAGGGGGGAGCCTAGAATATACACATAAAGGTCGTGACTAGCAACATTAAGGACACAGTACCCATACAATGGGAAAAACAAAAGCCTCTCAATGACTCGAGCTTGTGACTATTCCTCCATGGAAATGTGCATGAAAACCAATCCACCCTTTTGAGTGTAAGTTAAAACATGAAATTCTTGTTTTGTTGCATAAGAACTTATACACTTGAAAGTTGAGAGAGAGAGAGAGAGAGAGAGAGAGGATCATTGCCTGCACCTCAGTCAGCCTCTTCACCTAAGAACCTAAGTGCCCTCCTGAGATTCAGTGGTTTTTTTGGGATAAATTTTGCTGTTTTTTGACCAAAAAAAGGAAAATTCTGAATTTTCTTTCTTTTCTACTGTAAATTAGAAGAATTTTCCTAATATTTTCGAAATTTTTTCCAAAATTTCAATCTCTCTAAACTGGAGAAAAAAAAACCCCTGTCAGGGTTGGGCTCTAAGATATGGAAGTTAAAAATTAATATATTGCCCTTGATACAAAATTCAAATGGAATTCCTTTTATATAGATGACCATAGTAAATGGCCAGTCAAGATCCATCTCTTGCACATTGTGATGCCTTTAATCTAATAACTCCAATGAAATTCTCAACCTAGAAACTAACTATGTAGTCCAAAATTGTTACAAATGGGGACAATCCAAACATGATCAAAATCACCAAAACAATAACTTGGCAAGTCTGAGCAAGGTGATTTTTGCAATGATTTTTGCAGTGGTTTTTTCCTTTCCTCAAAATGTTTTTTCATGAGGGTGGTTGCCCCTTCTTGTGGGACAGAATAGTGTAGTAGAAAATTTAATGAGACAAAATGTTGGGTCTCATGTACAAAATTGTGAAATAAAAATTAATGCATTAAAGGAATGATCATATATATTTTCAATTAGGATTTATAATCAATGTAACTTTTGAGGTGGTATTATTTTGTCTTAAGTATTAGTTTTTAAATATCACTAAATTAATGAATTTATATATGTAATTATATAATTAACTAATTTATAGAATACCCCAAACAGTTAATCCTTCATCGCACATGATGTCAAAAATTAATTTGGAAAGCTATATCTCTCAAAAGGAAAGAGATTTCACATTTGTGTAAGAAATTTGAGATATAATGCTAACCTCAATTAAGAATCAAATTGGGCTTTGCATTTATGTGCACACTACATTACAAATGACGATCAATTAACTAATTGATGAAAAAAATGAATTGATTTTTGTGTAAGTTAAGTTCCATTCAAATGAAAATATCAAAGACATTATTACATGCACCTTGATTTGAATTGAATTTGAATTGAACTAAAATTCAATTGGATTGAAAAAAAATGAAATGCATATTCGTGGGGGAAGATATTTAAAAAATTCTTGTGAATATGGTGTTGCAATTCTTTTTTTGAAAAGAATTAGATCTAGGAAAATACTTTCTATTCCTCTTTATTTGGGAATGGATTATTGAACAGGTTCCGATTTGGAATTGTCCAAATGATAACTTCCAGAAAGGACAACTTGTGAAATCTAAAGTTGTCCTACCTAAATAGAGAGGGCCATGAATCGTCGTCGTGGGAATTTCTAAGTGATCACTGATAGCCGCAGATAGGGCCATGAATCATCGTCGTGGGAATTTGTGAGTGATCACTGATAGCTGCAGATTTTGAGCTACACTCTTAGGCTGTTCTTTTATGAAATTCATTTTGGTTTCAAATGACCTACATAAGAACATTATGTGATTCCATCATATCCTCTTATATAATTTTGTTTGGACTTGCCAGGTAAAGGGCATAGCCATTTTTCCAATAACCCCTTTGGTGGGGGTGGGGGGGCGGCCGGGGCAGGGGGAAATCATTCAGAAAAAGATATAGCCAAATTTGGTGATAGACCAGATATATACTTAGTACAAAAATTTAAGAGTCCTTTTCAATTTTGGCTACCTACTGGGACCTGTCAAGTATAAATCCAGAGATTATTTAATTATCTACTTTTTCCGAAAATTTGGTGAATTAGGATCAGTTTTTTTCACAAAAATCAATTGTATGCGTAGAAATCATATTTTTCAAGTTGAAAAAAATTAAAAGCTTGCCAAAACAAAAAGAAACACTAATCCAAACAAACTGAGCCAATTTGCACTTTCTACGTGGCATGTAATAATGTTATAGCTAGAGATCCAACAGATGGAGTCTGGATGGGGAAATGCAAGTGTAGATCCTTTTGGAAACAAAGGCACTTTAATTAAATTCCAAAGATGGCATCTTCATCATGGAATATGATCAGGAGGTTAAATTGAGAGGGTAATTGAGCTGCTGCCACTGCTGCTTACAAGTATAACTTAATTGCTATACTCTTAAACTGGCTTTCAACATGGTGTCTATAAATCATAGCAGCAGAAATAGATCCTAGTTCCAGTTATGAAGGACATAACCGCCTGGAGTTGACCTTCTTTTTTCCCCTACAAATTATTTCCACAGTTGAATTCTCCAAAAGCTGCTTTTTCCACAATTTAATGATTGGAAAGAATGATTGTCTCACATTCAGCTTTAGCGTCACTTTTCCTCCAAGAATCTTATAAAGATTTTGCCATGAGAATTTAATTGAGATGCAACTGGAATGATTTACCACGTTTCTGTACCTATGGCATCGTGGTGAGCTGAATTCTGTAGCTAGCGGCGGTAGTTGCCATTTTCCTACACTATGTAGCTGGGTGCTTGAGCGGCTGTACTCTCTTTGACTAAATTGGGTAGTTGTACAGTTCCTGAGGAAGATCAGGATCTTGCAGTCTACGGATCCCAACAACTAATGAACAGATCAGAATATTACCCACAACTTGAGATTGATCGGACAAGCTCCCACTTCCGTGAGATCATCAGGTTTACATATGCTTAACAGAATCATTATGCGAGAAGCTCTTGGATATTGACAGGATAGATGACTTCAGGTCCTCCAGAATAATAGGCGTTGGCCGAGAAGATGTTTGAAGCTTCCGTTGGATGATATGGATCCCAAAACAGGTGGTCGCGGCGATCTGAGCAATATGAAACCCCCTCAAAGCACGGAATTAGTGCTTTGTACGGGCCTAGTCCACAACACGCATCATCAACAGTAGCAAAACCTGCAAGAATCAAATACACATGGTAGTGCCCAAATCAAATAAATGCCAAAGAATTGATTAAGGTTGCTGCTGTCATGTCTTACACTGTGGCAAGTTTCAACTTCCGATTAGATGTATATCTATTTTTTGGGTACTTGAAATTTCATATATTGCAAGTCATTTGCCTGTCAATTGTAATTAATATAGATTAGATGCATTCATTACTTAAGAGAGAGAGAAAAATCTCTATGTGTGAAAATAAAGTATCTGCCGAGTCTAGCATATAGATGTTCTAGCTGGAAACTCTCGAAGAAAAGATCAGTAACTGGCCGAAAGACGAGCAAATGAAACAAAAGGTCAGGAACTGGATTTTAAAGAATATTGATCTGCTTGTCAACCCATATATACACACGTGTTTCAAGGGATAGAGAGAGGATGGAAAATATTACACACCATATGTGCCCGGGTTGTTGATGTAGGACATCCCCACATCATAAGAGTTTGCATAAGTAAAGGTGGCACCAGGCAGGGTGGCAGTCAACTGCTGCAACATAGGCCGTAGCGCAGCATTGAAACCTTGCACATAGGTGTTGATGAACTCAACACATTGGCCGTTTTGGTCTAAACTGTTCTGCACAATTTGGGATGGAATGCACCCCAAAGGTCCCACACCACACACCATAAACTTCCTTCCCCCAAGGTTATAGAGAGTCGTCAGTTGTTGAGCATAGGTGGAGATCAGCAAGTCCTGAAACTGTTGAGGGTTGTACTTGATCGATGTGGTGCTGCCGGTCAACAAGTAATTGTTGTCGTAGTCGTTGCTCCCCATATTGACTATGAACAATGCGTTTGCAAAAATCGCCTCTGTTTGATTTTCGCCAACTAACTCAACAATCTGTGCCCTTGTGTTCGTTATGTACTGAAGCTGCTGGTTCATTGGAATCCTGCCAATCTGGATCAAAAACGAAACAGCAAACTTGTAAGCCTAAATTATTTAGGCTCGCGAGTGCAGCAGTAATTGACCTTAGCGTGCAGCAGCGATGATCCACGCCTCTGGAATCAGAAGATCAAATTCAATGAATGCAAGCTATACGAGTCCCTATGATGGAGTTGCAGTGGCCGATGGTTTTCTGCATGTCAGATTTTGACAATCCATAGATCTTGAATATAATCTAGCATGATGGATGCAACCACCCATCGTCTTTTTATAACACAAGGAGCTCTTTCATCATTCCCTTGTGTGAAAATTGTCTAACTGTACCTCCAAGAATAGACGAGAAACGCAAATAACAGGGAATTATGCAACATAAGGAGTTTTGCAACATTCCCAGGGAACCAGCCTCACAAGGAAAATTCAATTATGCCATCTAGCTAAAAGGGTAGTGTCAACCAATGTCAAAGGGGAAGTTGGTAAATTTTCCCTGGTTCGAAAGCTGGTTGCGGAAACGAATTTCCGCTTTGACATTGGTTCTAAGAGGGATTTGTAACAGGGATACCTGAGAGATTTCCCACATTGCACACAGGGAGTTGTAAGAGAACTCCTTGCGATATATAGGCTGATTTGCTCCGTTATTTGGCTAACAATTCCAGACCACAATGAACACATGAACCCGCATACACAGATCTGCATATATTAATCCATTTCACAACTTTTGATCCCAAGATCTGATTTCTGATCCTGATCATCTATCTGCTTGGTTAAAAATTATCTGGATAGATATAATATTATTCTCTAGAAATTCTGTAGGGGTAGTTGATGATGACATATTGAGGCATCAAATACCACATTTTTAATAACCATATCATACAAGCAAAATCGTCGGCCGGCCTACCTACGGGCAATGTGAAACAAGCCTTACGTATTCGTAGCCAGTTGAGTCGAGAATCCCAGCACCTGCGGATGCAAAATTCACCCCTTGCAGTATGGCAGGTCCCTTGGTAGTAGGCGCCAAGTAAGGCGGAGCATGGGCTATCCCTATTTTTTCAGCTGCAAAAAAAAAATTCCGGAAGTTGAACAAGTTAATTATTATCATGACTATGGTACTAGATCACAATTTTATAACCCAAATATTTTATACTTCCAGCAGCTCATGCTTACTAATTATATCCTTCCTGAAATTCAAGAAGCAGCAGCTAGCTAGCCAGGGGTGAATATTCAAATTTTTTTACATACCGAGGAGATCTGGAACAATGCGGCCATTACTGAACCTGCCAGTGGGACCAAGCGGGTAGTCGATGCCATAAGGAGGATGGTTGGCAGTGGCGAGAGTTACGATGTAGTTGTTGTTCCCCACATCCACAAGGGAGTCACCAAAGACGAAACACGCACTCGGACGTGCAGACGACATCTGTCCCGCGGCGGCCTTCACTCCCAAAATGAAACTACCCTGATCAAGCAGCAACAATCCTATAAGACGTAGTACTATCGACCATTGCAGCTGCTGGTGATGGATTAGTCTGCTACGGCCGCTAACACTAGGATTCAAAGCCAATTCCTGCACCATATTGATGTCGATTGCTGCTACGTTGATACTGGACATGATCATCACTTGTGCTTCTAGATCTTATACGGGGCAATTACTAGCTAGCTAGGTGTTGAAAAAGTTTTCCATCACATCACAAGAGACCATCATCAACACCGGGTGGTTGCAACTAGCTTAGGAATTCAAAAGAAATTCCACCACGTCACAATATGAGACGGCCGTGATCAGCACCAGCACAACATGGTCACATGAGCATGAAGAAACGAATTTCGATATATTGCAGATGAAGTAGCTTTATTACAAAAACATAAGTTCTGTATACTTGTTCAGATCTCAGCTTCTACAGTGCAAACACTTTAAGCTACAAACTGATTGGTACGTTGCCCTTGTCGTAACCAACTTGCTGGAGTGTGTTGGCGTCTTGTCTTCTACTGTCTCTCACTTTAAGCAGACAAAACCCCACCTCTGCCCCCAACCCCTTTATAACTTTCAACTTATTAAATTACATTGGAACAAAAAAGCTATGATGGGTGGACCAACAAAAAATAGCTGGGCGCTATTATTTTGCTACCTAATTATAAATTCAAGATGAATGACTATCTATATAATTTGTAACATGATAATTTTGAATATCAATTAAAATTTAAAACTTATTTATAGATAAATCATTCCAACAAACTAATTTCCATTGAAGCTCATGATGGGCTGACCAGCTAAAACCTGGGTGGCATCATTTTGCTGCCTAACTATAAATGAGATTTTTGATAAATGTGAATATTTACCCTTTTATTTATAAACATGTGATAAAATATGATCTTTTTTTTGAGATTTTGATTTTTAATATAGTCAATATCATAAAATTTTGGTGAGTTTAAACATAAATTATCCAAACATAAATTACAAATACTTTCATTTAAACTGATTTCATTTCTCCAACATTTTTTTTCAAAATATAAGTGAACCCTGGTGTGCTAAAAGGTTTATAGTAGTTCAAAACCATCCTGTAGCTCCTGATCGAAATCTCCAATGTTTCATCATGCCACCTTGGAGCATCATTATGCAATCATATACTTTGTTTGAATGCCAAGCATAAAATTCGTACAGCAGCCTTTTAATTTTTTATGTTGGAAACCAAATTTCATTGAGAATAACAAAAACTTAAAGTTATGGGCCTTTTTGTTCAAAGGGATCCCTTAGGTTTTCTTTCTTGGGGGACTCGAACGACATGAGCTGTTCATGGACAAGATGGTATCCAACGGCATTCAATGGTCAATGCCGTCAAGATGTGGGCACATATACGTGCTAAGTTGTGTGCTTTACTCATGACTCAACTACCTTTCAGTTATATTGGAATGGACAATGCTACAACTGTTATTGATTAAGGCTTATTGTTCAATTATGAGTGCACATGCTACATCTCCAGTGGTGCTCAATATGTGATGGGCTGCAAAAATATTTCTCACATTTAAGAGAATAATTTTTTTCAACCCCACCCATCTATCTATGAAGGAAGATTGTTTTGTTTTGTTTTGTAGTTATGAGATCCATCGAACTGGGATGCTTCAGATCGTGTCCTTGGTGTCCTTGGAAAGCTCTTGATAAGGAGGGGTGCATGGGCTTGGTTCCATGAGGTTTGGACTTAAGGTGCAAAAGTTCTTGAATATTGAATGATTTCTTCACTGAAAATTAAATTTAATCATAGCTAAATTTTTTGAAGGAATAGGAATGTGCCTTTGTGTTGTTGGAAAGATGTTGATGAGCAGTATTTAATGGAATTTATTTGGTAAGATTTGGATTCAGAATGTGGGAGATATTGATTTTAAAGTGATTTCTGCCGCTGAAAATTCAAATAAATTCCAAAAAACCAGATTTTGGAAGGAAAAATCAGTTGAGGTCGGTAACACTTGGGCCAACAGGACAGGCCACAATAGTAAAATTGAAATTGGGACTACAAATAGGTGGGAGACTGCTAATAGCAACCCGCTGGACCGATCTATCTATCTATCTAACCAATTAGAAACAGGAGCAATCATTAAATATGATTTGTATCTATGATTCTTCCAGGGCTCTGAAAGCTGACCATATTGTCAGGGTCACAGCAATCTTCCAGTGCATCCACTGGATTTGACTGCTGTATCTCAAACACCATTGGGTCACATACTGAGCGCCAGTGCAGGTTCTCTTAGTAACTTACCCTAACCTATATCACCTCCTAATTTGTGGTTGAAGCAGCTGCCATCCGCTAATGCCAGAAGGAAGCTGCCATCAATCATGTTAAGTTGGATAAGCATAAGGGTAAGTGCACACATAATGCAGCTAGTAGTTACCCTCAGCACCTTATTCAACTAATGTCAAGGTTTCTTCCCTTTGGGTTCGGTTGTTGACCTAGAAGATTCATGCAAAACGTTTCTTTGGTTTGTTTGTTCTGTTTATTGGCCTGCAAGGAATTCTATTTGTCTATAATGATATTTCATAGGTGGGGCCTAATTGCTTGATACAATAAACAAGTGGAAATGGAACCCCCCTCCAGAAAGGTATAGCCATATAATTTTTCAAATTTTGGATTTTGTCAGAATAGATTGGGAGCTTTAATGGTAGTCTTGAGAGATAGACATAAAAGGACTTGGGTTGTCTTTAACTTTGAACTACAAGATAGATGGACACTATTGTGAGAATGGGCCTATAAGAACACCATTGCAGGCCAAGGATAATGTGAGCACTATAGAAGGCATGTGAGGATGTTTGTGTGTTTTCAATGATTTGATAATTTGCACTGATTTTGCTCTCACCATGCCATAATCCTTGTTTTTCCTATAAGATGTCCAATGATTTTTAAAAAATTAATTGATGTGCTTTTCAAGGTTCTCTAATCCTTTTTTTTCTTATAAAGATAACAACAATCCTGAATTTTTAAAAATCATTTATATTGCCCCAATGAACAATAGCAATTTTCTTTTATTTATCACATCGAAATCTATTCATTTCAACCTTCTTTTACACATGTTCATAAAAGTCATATAGATGATAAAACTTTATGTGCAAAGGAAATCAAATTTAGAAGTAGAAACCAAGGTTTCATTAAAATCGAGGACAATAGTCAAAATGCAAGATAGGACTAAGCCAACGAGAAATAATAGTATAAGGAGAAACTCAAATTTCCTCCTCAACACATGATTAATTGAGTTTTTTTTTTTTTTGGTGCATTTTGCATGTGTCTATGTAGGGCTGACTTAGTGGGATACCTAAAAGTTACATAGGGGATTACAAAAAGCTTACCCAAAGATTAATTAAGGATTTTCTAGATTTAGGGATACTTAGAAAGTTACCCAAGGCTAATTGAGAATGCAACAAGGATTACATAAGTTCTACTAAAACTAACTACCCTAGGATTACCTAAGGTTGATTCATAGGGTGAAAACACACTACAATGACCCCTTTTTGAACCTTATTGGTTATATATATATATATAAACATGTTAAATTTGATTTTGGGTTCAAGTTTTGATATTTGGTTTTATTATTACGATTTTCACAAAATTAATGTTATTTAATATTATTTGAAAAAATAAAATAAATTTAATCATTTAAATTCAAAGAACCATGGATATAGTTATGATATACATAATATGATATACTTGATTTTAAATTTTAGACTGCACTAGGTATTTGGTTTCATTAATTATCCAAATAAATATTTGAAATGAATTTTATGCATTGCCCGAATTCATAATGCTTGCGCTTCCATTTCAAACTGATTGTTTGTTGAAATTCAATTCACCACATATGTATGTTCAATGCCTTGAAAATACTTCATATGATATAAAAATGATCAAAAAATTTCACATGGGTCACAAACATGATTCAAAATACATAAAATCACATGTGAAATAGATATTGCAAATTCAATAAAAGTTTAAAATCATTTCAATTTTTTGGGAGTATATATATATATATATAATAACAATTATAAGTATTATTTTTGTACAAATAAATTTTTAATCTACCATGATATACATTGTAACCTTTTTATAAATTTTATTTTCTACCATAATATGCAAAAAATGTGAACCTTTTTTAATTTTGACACATTGGTTTATGCTCAAAAACATTCACCCATGAAAACATTACATGTGTGATTTCATTAGAAAGGTCATTGTAATGTGCTTTCACTCAATAGCCCTTTATGTAAACCGTATCTAACCCCCTATGTAGGCTTTAGATAACCCTTTGGTAAGTACTAGGTTCTACTATAAGATCTTTACTAAAAATTGTAATCACAGAATAAAATTGATTTAAAAAATACATCATACAAAATTGTATAATAACTCCTAAAACATACTAAAATAATGTAGATGTAACAACTACTTTTTACACATGAATTCAAAACATACTTACAAAACAAAATTGAAATTCCAATATATTTCTTCTTCATTCCAAAATTATATTTCCACAACAAACAAAAAAGTATACAAAAACATACAGCAATCCAAAATCCAACATTAAAAAAGAAATAATTAAAATTTTTCCTTTTGAAAAAAAAACTCAAAAATAAAAACCAATAATGTTCTAACTACTCACTATTAACCTACTATAGTGTACTATAAATAAACCATAGGTAATCCCTAGGTAGGTCCTAACCTAGTAGAGCCCTTATTCTAAGTAGCCCCCTAACATATGTGGTGGTAATCCAAGTAGATTGTAATGTGATTAAAATAGAAAACTATGGTGATTACTTGTGGATGGTCATCCTTAGTTTCAAAGATAGATCTTCATTTTGGTGAACTTTATCTATAGCTCAAAAGGGAGGATGAATGATAAAATGAGGCCCAAAATGAGGATTACTTTATGGACCTTATTAAATCAATAGAATCACATGGAAAAAAAAAAGTATCAAAATTTTCCATTTATAACATGTTTTAACACCATATTGCAAGTAGTGCTCTTGGGTGAAAATATTGACAAAAAACCTTACTTTTGTGAAAAGATATAATTTGAAGTATGCAATAGCATGAAAATTGCCCATCTTAATGTTCCAATGAACCAACAAATGAATCAGCCCACCACCTTCAAGCCAATAAAAAATGTTTCGAAGATAATTTGATATTTGATTCATAGGAGTTTTCTTGTTCACCACAAAAAACCTAAACTTTCAAATGCATACTATGAACTTCGATAGATTCAACCCAACTTTTATCAAAATGGATTTGAACTAATGATCTGATTGTGAGTGCTTCTAGAATATGAAGCATTAACTTACACCTAATAAGGTTTTGATATTGTCTTAAATAACATGTAAACCCATTTTCACGTATGTTGAAAACTTACAAACCCTCAAAATTACAATAGACTCATGTGTAGAAAGTACCTTGGGAACCTTTGGACTAACAAGTCTAAGCTTGGTACAAATTTAGACCAAAACACAGTCATGTGCATGACATGCCAAGTAAGGCTACAACCAAATTGATTATGTTGGTTGTTATAGTAATGTTTGGTTTTAGTATATCAAAACACCAAGTGCCCCATTGGTTGTATTCCATAAAAAGTGATTTATATACATGAACACACCAATTATAAACAATTTCAATCAATCTAGTGTATTTTTAATGGAACACATTTTTTCCATTCAATCCATTTTCAATCATTGGGAGTATATAAGTTTGAATGGAACAATATGTCTAAAATATGGATCTAAGACTAGATCCATGATTGATTTTGTAATTGTATTTGACACACATGACTATATAATCCATTTAAAAACATCAACTTTAACATGGCACACACAACTGTGTCAATGTGGCTTGGTGTGTGTATACATGTATGTATATAACAAAAAGTCAAATGACATGGCTAGAATACTAATATATGTTTATAAATATATTTACATAATCATTTTGGTTATAATTAAACATTCAATGACCTTGGGGTCTTAGGGGAAAGAAAAAAAAATTAATTACTTTAATCGTTCAACCACTTCACATAACTATGTTGGCATAATCATATATGCCATGCCAACTAGTTTGATTTGAATATAAGCATGTAAGTCATAAGTGTTGAATTTGATCATATAGTCCTGCAGGTTAAGTCATGAAGACTTGAAGGTTTCACCTCTATAGCTAGCAACAAAACTTTTAACCATCTAACCACAATTCCAATTGATTAATAATGTCATTGCATAAATATAAACATATCTAATTTAAACCTTCCACATTATGAATTTTGATTATGAAATCAATTTCACATGTTTAATTACATAACTTAATAACAAAAATTATGTAATTGCACATTTAATTCCATTTTTAATTTGGAATGTAAAGCATTATAGGGATTTTGAATAATTGTTCCAAAAAGTCAAACATAATTCTTAAATGCTGATTTGGAATTTAAATTTAAATGTATATTTCTATTTTAAATAATTAAATCAGATTAAAATTTTCTTATAGTCTCATTATTTAAATTCAAAGACATTACATGGATTTCAAATGTTTTCAAATTGGGAAATAAACTCAAATAATGTGCTTAATTCAAATTAAAGATATCAAATATCATGTTCAAATTAATTTGACGTGTCTTGAATGTCAAATTGCATTTTTTTGTAATTTTGTAATTTAAAAATGTAAAGAATACATTAATTTGAAATGTTTACTTGAGACTTTTCATTGTAATGTGTTTGATCACTCCACTATAAATTAAATAGATAAATTTTATTTAATTTACTTTTTGATATAATAATTGGTCAAATTGGTGTAACTATGACACATCCTCATGTTGGAAAAACTTTTGACAATCTAGATGAGCGCAATTGGAAGTTCTAATCATTTTTAGTTCATTTTTTAAGTTGGGTTTTCATTTTCTTAATTAATTTTTTGCTTAAATGGTGGTAATATGATAAATGTTCCTTGAGCTATTTTGAATCATGTGGTCACAATGGTGACTATAAGTAAATAATTATGCACAATCATATAGAACTCATGATGACATGAGTAAAATTAAAACATGTAGTCAAAAATTGTCCTAGTCCTTGATGTTAAATTTTGGAATAATATTTCAATGGGATGAGGTGGAAAAACAAAGGGCATTAACTTAAGATGTCTACAAAACATGTTTGATCTTTTGGTTCATTACATCCTTAAAACCTTTTCAATTCTCATTGAATATAACAAGTGAATTATTCAATACATTATTGATTAAAATCAACTAAATTGAAACAGATTTGTGTGCATGTATTCAACATGGATATTTGAATTAAATGAAATAAATTTCAATATGCTTCTTTCAACAACTTTGAAATGTCCATCATGATTTTTCCAAATTCAATTTGTGAATTTTCATAATAATTTTGATCTTGATGCCTCATGAGTTTTTAATTGTTTAAAACCATTGGCCAAAATAATATGGAAGTTTGAAACATGCAAAATTCTACACTGTTCTTGAGAATTCATGTATTTTAAGGTGACTTAGTTTGGAGTAAAGAATTTATTTTATGATCTTCTAAATTGACTAAAGTTTATGTGGAAAAAAGGGCATGAAATTGATATGGTGAATGAACAACTTGTTGGCATATGTGGTGATAGCACCATGTTGGGTTTGTCTTCCAAATGTGGGTTGATTTGGAAAATGTAATACATCCAAAATTCTTTAACTTTTCCTTCAAGTGTCTTTTTGGGGGTGAATTTTCACATCTTGTTGACAAAAGAAATGGAGGTATGAATGATACAAAGGATTGCTTTTTGGAAACAATGGGCCACACTATGAGGAAAAACATTCTAAAGTCACCATATTAAGACTATTGTTTAACCATGTTGCCAAAATAAAGAAGGAATCCTAAGTTTTTCTACTTTCCTCTCTAACTTGTAGCCAAATTTCATTATTTCATCATGTGGATGATCGCCAACCCACCTACCTCACAAAATTTGAAAAACAAAAACATTGCACTCACAATATTATTACCAACTTTTTCAAATATTTATTATGACATAAATGGAAGGCAACACCTTTTTTTCTTTTATTTTTGGCTTTAGTCAATAATGGTATTAACTACTTTTTTCTTCTCATATTCCCATTCCAAATGTGATACAACTTCCCATTTTCCAATGTGACAAAATCTTGTGGATACACTATTCCATTTTGAAAATGGGGCCACATCTCCACATTGACACAATAGTATCCACTATGACTATTAATAATCGTACAAATAGACCAATTCTAGCCTTTAAACATGCATTACCATGAATGTAGATGCCAACATGTAACTAATCAAAAAATCATGGCATCCACCATATGAAACATGCTAATGCATGTTACCCATTTTGCTCAAATCAATCAGAACAAAACATGACTTGTCATATTCAAGCTACAATTTGTTCACAAAGTGTGGGTCATCTAGTTTTAACACATCATAGTGCAATTACATAAATAAGCAACTTTCAAATTTTGGTATAATTAGGGGAAATCCAAATGTTGAGTTGTCTTTGAAAATCATTCAAGAATGTGACAAAAATACAAAAAACTATGTCTAAAGATAATTCAAGTTAAACTAGAATACATGATTGTTAATAAAACACAAAAATATGAAATTGTATCCAAATAGGAAATAGGATATAATCAATAAATGTCATGAAAAATTTGGAATGGCCAAGACTTTGGTGCAAGATCCATATTACATGAACAAGTAATTAGGTGGTGATGTATGAACTCCATATATTGGATGAAAAATTAATGCATATGGATTAATTGCATTCATGAATAATAACACAATTACATGAATTGTTATATGCAATATTATTTAGTCTCTTTAGTAATTAATCCCAAAATTCATAATTAATATTTTACAATCCATGTTGAAAGTGTTAGAAACCTTAATGTATTTTTAATATTCAAAATTTAGCTTTAACCTCACTCTATAATTGATTATTATTAAGTTATTATTACTTTTTTCAAAAAAATCCTTTAAAAAATTGGAAGATATTGGAAATTTGTTATACTTTAAATTCAGAATTTTTTAAAAAAAATTCAAAAATTTCTATATATATATATATATTGAAAAACAAAAAACCTTGATGAAATGGTTGCACTTTTGCAATTTACAATCTGGCATGAAATCGTTTTAATGAAAATTTTAAGCAATTTAAAAATTGGTGTCTTTAAATTTTATTTTTTTTAATATACAAATTATAATCCAAATACAAATAATGGGTGAAAATCTAGTGCATGATGAGCTTATGCTTCATAATCATCTTCATTTGTAAAAGGCCTAGATTGTACCACATTGTTGCATGTAATTGCTTTTGCTTTTTCACCTTCTTTAGTTGTTTCCTAGGATTGGTAAGTGATAATCATCGACAACAATCATAAGCCTTTATTTTTCATGTAATAACATATTCAAGATGTCACAATTGATGTTATTGTTTGCATTTTGAACTTTTAACAAAAAAAATTGCATTTCAATTTATTGTTCCATGGAGATAAACCAATATACACCAACCTCTTATTACCAAAACCTAACAAGATCATGTTCAAAAGCATCAAATTTGCTATGCACTAACATACACATGTAAAATCCATAAAATAACCACTTACAAGATGGTAGCTTCATGAATGTTTAAGCATATATACAAAAGTTTACAAGTTTATCACTAAAACTAATTGACAACATTTTTCAATCCACAAATTTAAAAAATCAAAAGTGTGTTGAAAGGGTCATTTTTTGTCATGGTAAGGGAAAACATTGATGGCTTTTAAATATAACATTTTCAACATACTTAAGGATGCATGTTTTTCAAACCATTGTGAATTTAATTGTCTTCCATCTATTACTGCCATTACAACCTCCAATCATGCCATGTATGCAAATTTGAATGAACCTTGGTTCTTTATCAAGCTTCACATATTATGAATCAAAAGTGTGATCTATTATATGCATATTTTTTATTTAAAGTTGAGTTCTATCTCTATTCTACATGCTAGTGTAATGAAATCTCTATAATTTTATTAATTT
>Ga0116228_10001566_pt1 | contig 19133 bp, 11 predicted proteins | sample S1TSphfallax_2_FD_89694 | JGI IMG/M metagenome (GOLD analysis project Ga0116228, IMG submission 89694) | Host-associated microbial communities from peat moss isolated from Minnesota, USA - S1T2_Fc - Sphagnum fallax MG | ecosystem: Host-associated > Plants > Peat moss > Unclassified | place... | reverse complement strand
TGGGGGGGGGGGGGGGGGGGGGGGGGGGGAACACGTCTCTTAAAAATAAATATTTTTATATATGTGTTTTTCAAGTTGATTCATGTTAATTTGTGATGAAGGACCCTTTGAATCCCTATGGAATTCAAGAACAATGGAATTGAAAACAATTGTGGCAAAATGGTATCTAATCATGCAATTTTTGACTTAAAATTAGTTCAACATAGGTCCATACGCGAACATAATTTTTAAAAACGAAATATATTAAATTACGTGCATGAATGTTAATATGAGAAAGAGATGGGGGTAAAGGTTTTTAAAATTTCAAGTGTACAAAACACATTTGATTATAATTGAAATCCCATGTTGATCAAAATATCTCAATTAATTCAATTGGAATATCTTGAACTCCATAAGCAATTTTCTCAAAAAAATAATGTTACATATATTTAAAGACACTAGCAGATTAAGATAATCATTACAAAAAACTTATGGAAATCCTATACCTAATTAAGTGTACGAAAACATTTTAACTATTCTTTTTTTACACACATTTGCAAAGTAAATTCCAATGATAAACACTATGAAAATCAAATTTGCAAATCTAAAAATAATAGTATGAAAATGTTAATGAGAAGTGACGTATCAAATGTTGCAAAAGATGTGGATCTCAAAATAACATGATAGGAGGTTCATGAATAAAGTTATAACATGTAGAGGAAAAAACATTAGAAACACAAAAGGTGTTACTCAATAACATGGTCATCAATGAATATGAGTACTTATATATTATATTGACCAAAAATAACTATGGAAGGAAGCACTAGTAGAAAACCCCCCCTTTTTCAAAAATTTTCCAACTTACAATTATAATTGAAAATGACCCTTTCGAATACACTTTACTTTTTTCAACTACAATCTATTTTTTTTCAATTGATGAACACAAGAGTTGAAAAGTACAAGCCAAAAATGAAATTGTAATCGAAAGTGATGGCCACATGTCAACACCACAACAATAGCCACTTTTGACCATTTTAGTTGGAAATGATTCCACCATTACAATCGAAAGTTGTTTTCAACTTTAAATGAGAATCTAAATAGAACACATCTCCTGGGAACATCTCACGACCTGGTGGTCGATGTAACAATAATGATATTTGATGATATGCCATTCATTGCTTACTTAGGTCATCATAAATAATTCATGTGTGCATTTCATTACCTCGAAAATATTCACCCATAGCACAACCTGAACATGGTGCCAAGAATTGCAAAGGAATAGGATCTGAAACAATGGTTGTTACAATAATGCAATATTCTAAAGCACCTAATTATGAAAGAATTTTAACCAATTTTGCCACATTTGAACATTTCTGTCCGATTGCTACATACACACAATACAATTTTTCATTATTTAAAGTGCCCCGCGCGTTGATTTCCTTTGGTTTAATATGGTATCAATAGCTATAGCAATCTTTCCAGTTTGTCTGTCTCCTATTATAAGTTTTCGTTGACCACAACCTATAGGAACCAAGCTATCTACTGCTTTCAATCTTGTTTGCATGGGTTCATGCACAGATTTATGACTTCCCATTGGATGAACTTCATCCACTGACAAATCATGACATCATCAAAATTTGAACTTAAATTCAACTATGTTAAGTAAAAAGTCTAGCCAACAATTTATTGACACGTGGTGCCAACATTTAACCAATAATTTGTTGACACATGGCCCCAATGTTTAACAAGTAGTTTGTTGCCACATGGTTCACATAGGGCTACATATCACCTAGGTTAAGGCTAAATGTAAACTAGACCCAAACTTAAACTAGGTTTGGAACTAAGCTAAGCCTAGATTTAAGCCACCTGGTTTAAGCCTAAAACTAGGCCAAATGCCACTTAATTAATAATTTACTTTTTCATTTTAAGTTTAACCTTTAAGGTCAAGCTTTTGTGATTAGTTCATCCCAAATGGCTATTGAACAATATAAAGTTTTTTTGTGTTTTTCCAACATTTTTGATTCACCTCTTTACATACTTTGAAAACTTGTCATGGAAAACAAATAATATGGGATAAATAGTTTAGTTGTAAGCTAGGGTAAAACAACCAATGAACAATCACTTAGTGGTTTAGAGCTCTATTTCCTTATGGCGTCCAAAGATGAATCAAAGTCCTCCTCTTGGCGCATCTGAGGCAATAAAAATCTTCACAAACAAATAATAAATGAGAAAGTTGTGGCTCCCCGAAGTAGGGGGGTCAAAATAGAAAATGATGTAAAACTTGGAAGCCTATTCCTGAACATTGAAAACAGTTGTAAGAAGTCGTTCCATTACTTTTAGAGTTCCAAGATGATTTGTAGAATGTAAGGTGGCGCTCCCATAGCACTTTAGATCACTAAAATTGAACAAGAAATGAAAAAGATATGGACTTTGAAAGTCAAAGGGGTCTAAAAGAAAAAAAGTGCATTTTGTATCTTGAAAAAAATGTGTTTTGTAAAAAAAGATTCCAACTCTTTCTTGATTACTCCTATGTTTGTTTGTGGAGTTCAAAGGTGAATTGTAAAGCTTAATTTACTGATCCCATAAAGTTTTAAATCACGCAAAATGAAGAGATGAGAAAGATACGAATAAGTCTTTGGTACGCCGCCAATTAGTCATGGGCAATTATCATAACCTAATTGTAACCAATTTACAGCCTAACTAGTTGTAACCCACATTGCAAATTAATCACGATGACTTACTAACAACTACCTAACAACATGCTTACTTAAACCAGTCTACCTAACTACTTATCTAGCCTAGTCTACTACCAATTAACCTAACTTATTAAACTTATAAATTAACCTAAACTACTAATCTATGTAGCATATGTGGCACCTAGGTTGGGCTAAAGTTAACCAAGGTGGCACCTAGGAATACCTATCTGAAACCTAACAAAAGTAGCCTAGGGGTTTAATACTTATTAGCCTACTAACTAATGTAATGTATGTGGCACCTAAGTTGGGCTTAAAGTTAAAGATGGTGGCACTTAACCCTAGACCACTTAATACCTATTTAATACTTAACATACATGGCCTAGAAACTTAATTTAATTAGTAATAGTTAGAAAATACCTATTATGTAGGTACCTAGTATGTATTAGGTAAGTACCTATTAGGTAATAATTAGTAGGTACCTAAAGGTAGGTACTAATTACCTAACTAGTTAGTAGCTAGTAGGTAGGTACCTACTAGCTAACTAAACCTTAACCTTAAAACCTAGTTACTGACTAACTAAGTACTTAGCTACCTTATACTTTAAGTACCTATTAACTAAATACCTAGTTAGTAGATAATTACTAACTAAATAAGTAGTTAGGTAGGTATTAAGTATTTAGTAAGTACCTAGTGTGGTACTTATAGGTACATAGTAGGTAGGTATTTAATTACTAATATTTAACCTTATTAGTATTTTATAATAACTAATAGTAAATAATAATTTTAATTTTCAAATGTTATTACAATTAGTTATAAGCTAGGTTAGTAATATTATTGTATTATTATAATATGATCCTAACTTAGGTGAATAATTAATAGTTAACCACCTAAGGTTAATTAAATGTCTAATGTGGCACCTAAGGTACGCACCTAGGTTAAACAATTTAAACTGTGCTTGGGCCTAGATCACTTGATACTTATCCAATGCTTAACATAGGTAAGCTATAAACTTAATAGCTAATAATAGCTAGAAAATACATATAAAATAATACTTAATAAGTACTTAAAAGTAAATACTAGTTACCTAGCTACGTACTTTTATAGCTAACTAGTAACTACTAAATAGGTACCTAGTTAGTAACTTAAATGTTAACCTTAGTGGCTACCTACCTAATTAGTAGCTACTTATTAACTACCTATTAAGGAGCTAGCTATCTAGTAGTCTAAATATACATTAACTAAATACCTAACTACTAATTAGGTGAACAACTAGGTAGGTAATAAACATCTAATATTTCAAGAAATAAAATTTAATATCTAATTAATTAATCAATTCCCACAAAATCATTAAACTTTTAATGTATTTAATTATTTAGCAATTACTGTTAAAACAACATAATTTATACATAATAAATTATCTAAATAAAATTTTAAAATATTTAGCTTTGAAAATAAACCTTTTAAATTGCTACTGATCAAACAATTAAATTAAAAATAATTAAGTTTTTAATTACCATCTAACAAAATAAATTATTAAATAATTGGTAAATTTTCAATATTAGCTATAAATTATTAAATTCAATTTTAGAAATAAATCAGTTCTAATTCATTGTTAATATTAATTAGATAATTTAATTAGTGCATTGTTAATTTTCTTAATTTTATAACTATCTAACTATTAATTAATCATATTATTGAGAAATTTCAAAATGAATGAAATGTTTCGAAATTATTAAATAATCAATAATCAAATAATTAATTATCTAAATAAGTAATAAAAATCATTTTTCCCAACTAATTATTTAGAATAATTAATTATTTTGTAATAACTACTTAGTAAATATTAATTAGTAGTTAATAAAATATTGAAAAATCATTAGTTGATAATATTAAATATTAAATATTTGTATATAAACCTATTAGCTTTTTAGTATAAATTAAATATTTTTAAATTAACTAACGACTATTGCATATTTCTTAATCAATCAGTTGTTTAATATTATAATTCATGAATAATGATTAATTGTTGTATGATTTATGATTAATTTATGCATTATTTGCAAGGTTGATTTGTAATTGCATAATATAGTTGAAAAATAATTGAACAAAAGTTACAACAAAGACATTAGTCCCTTGAACTACATTTCATCCATCCAACTTGCATTTATCATCCATTTCAATGTTTTGTGACTCACCAAAGTGGTTGAACACAAGACTTACGAAGTTGACACACCACCTTGGAGGCATGATTGTAGGTGATGTCATTTTCCCAGTCAATGTTTTGATTATAATTCAATTGTCGACCCCTTAGTTGAAATTTACTTTCAACTATCCACCAAAAGAGTAGAAGGTTCAACTTATTTAGTAGCCCCAAATTGTTTTTTTAATATTTAAAAATTTGTAATTGAAAATGACATGTAGTCGAAAGCAGGTGGGTTGAAAAAGGGGGTTTTTTACTAATGAGGAAAATGCAATGAAGACATATGGGCAACGATGCCTTCAACATACTAAGACAAAATGAAGCTATTGGGAGGGCTTGGAAAGAACTATTTGTAACCAAAGAAAGGCAAAGTTTGAACTCTCATGTGAGTGGAAATTCTACAATGATGAAACAACATTGTTAGTCTACTATTGATGCAAGATCTACCAAAAAACCATAACTCAAAATTAAGATGAACTTACTCACAATCAACTTCAACTTTCATTTTTTTCGAGTTGGTAGAGTTAAAGTCTATGTTTGTGCAGGTCATGACAAGTACCATCCCCAACTTTTAACTCTTTGACAGGAGGTTCAAATTTTATTTGGTAAATTTCCTAATCAAAATTTAGAACAAGGCCATATTGACCAAGACCATTGCATGTTGAAATGAAATTCCCTACATCAAAATACACGCAATTTAATAATGAGAAAGAAAAACACTACATACAAACTTGAGATTTGAAAGGGACACATGAATTAGACATGTCCATTATTTATAGTATTGACAAACTACACAAAAGGTCATCTTCGCCAAATTGTAGTCCCTTATCCAAAATTCATCAACTTGAGGTTGGAATTTAAATACCCCATGGTAATGAATAAGTAGAGTTGCTCAATTGAATGTAGTTTGTGAAGAAAAGGGAAACAATTAGTGATGAATGGTGAAAAGAAAGGTAAAAAGGCCAAGGAATTGAGTCAATGAAATGGGTATTTGCAAGCTAGAATGGATCACTTTTGGCATTGCAAATCCATTTTTTTTAGCACCCTTATGGATTAGAATTTGTCCCTTGTCAAATTGTTATTAATTTTTATGAAAAGGGACTCATGTATGCGATTGTCATATATAATCTTTAGTGTGATAGAATCTTGAAATTATTTGAAGTTCAATGTTCTACACCAAATGGGGGACTTTTCATCACATACTACTACATTGTAATGTTATAGTACATAAAAGATGTGTAAATGGACTCACCATATTTTGAGCTTATAATGAACAAAATTCAAAAATGTGGTTAATAATTTAAAATGGGTGCTTGCAAATCATTTGAATGTCACATAAAAATTTTATGGACTTTTACGTAGGCCAAAAATTAACAAAAATGGTAAAGTCCATTATTATTACATTTTTATGGATTACTTTTTTTTTTTCACAAACATTAAAGCCTATAAGGTATTACATTTTCATGTGTCATTTTTTTGAAAAATATGAACATTTTTGCAATTTTATAACTTTACAATTTTTAGCTTGTAAAAAATACACTATGAAACATATTTTTAAAAACTCAAAAAATTGGTCAAAAGTGATCCACTCTAGCTTGTAATACCCAAGTAAATCAGCTTCTTACCAATAAATTTTGGATTGGAACATTATAAGTTATTGATAATGGACCAACCCCAAAGAATATTGAAGTTGTTGCTCTTTAAGAATGACCTAATGTTATTGGCAACTTAGGGGGAATCCTCATGAGAAATAACCATGCAACTATTTGCTCATAGGTATTTGTTTACAAAACCAAACATTGACAAAAGAAATTATCATCAAGGCTATTCTAGTGAACAATCAATTTTGGGGGGTTAGATACGTGCGATGCAAGGAGGTTGGAAGGTATATTTCTGAATACCAACAAAACCTTGTCCACTAAAGAATCCTACGACCATTAAAAAAAAACCAATGATGAACTTGAATGAACAAGGATTGCAAAGAAGCAATCTAAATAGGACTCACAAAAATACCTTTGAAAAAAGTTGTGGATCTGATCATATGAATTAGTCCAAAAGCCTATGGCAAACTTGGCTTTCACAATAGCAAACCATGAAACATTGAATGCCACAATGGGGTGGGATGATGTCACCATGAACGACGATAATTAGTGCAAGTGGAGGTCGTTTAGGAGTAACAATTGATTGCTTTAACTTTTGATTCACAAGCTTTCGTTTCTAAGGTGAAGGGGCTTTTTCATGTTTAATCAAATCTAGTAATTGTGGTTAAGGAATATCCACATCCATAGGATTGACATGCACCATCTACAAATGTAGTACCTAGCTTCTCTTTCCCCTTTTTCTTGTGTGTTCCTTCCTCACCATGTCCATTACCTTTGTGCCTAACATCTCCAAAACTTTTGGATCACGAAGTTTTGGGTTTGGCATTTCAACATAGTAAATGATATGCACAATGTTGATAGCTGATGATAATTTTCATTGCAAGATTCAATTGCATAAACATCAAATGTTAATTGGACCAAACAAAATGTGGAGAATTTTCAATGGATGAAATGTTTAACTATAAATTCGTACCTCGTACGCATAATAAAAAAAAACCTCTTATGTAAGGCTATATTGTGTCTTCTTTATTTTGCTCATTTTTTTTGGTATTGCTCATTAGGGATGACACCTTTAAATTGATGCAATGGTACAATCATTATGGACTAACTGCAAAAAACAACATGGACAAAGGATGGTTGAACATGGTCAAATTCTATAAACTTGTGAATGGAAGCAAAGGCAAACCATGTAGTAGAGATATATAATCATAAACAAATCATGCATCATGATTGGGTTTGATCTTGACATACTTATTGAAATTTGTCATTGTTGTCAAAAGTTCAACTAGTCCTCAAGTTTTGTCCAACACAAAGTTGTCTACAAAAAAATGTTCATCCACATCATTCAAGTAAATTGAGCTTATGTATGGAAACCATGCTTGAAGCCTATGTTTGCCATCCCAAATGTGGAACATATTTTTAAACAAAGATGACAAGTTGGCATTAGCCTTCAAAAATGCCTCAATTTTTTCATTCTTCTCCTTCCAAAGTGGATTCTAGGAATTCACAAAGTTGGCCATAGACTTAATCTTTCCCTGTCAATTTTGTAGGTATACATAAAAACCCTTTCACCCTCCTTGTAACCCATTAAAGTTTGTTCCATCTTCATCACATTGATCTTCAAAGTTGGGTGAACAATAAGCCTAACAACCATTTGACAAATTGGGATGATCATTCTGGTCTTGCTTTTTATATGGATTTTGAATTTGTCCAACACCTCCATGGTATTGAACTTATTTTTCATCCCAATATGCTCTTTAATACACTACAATGCATTATAATGAATTTAATAATTCATAGAAAAATACACTATGAAAGAAGTTTCAAAAGTTTAGAACAATACTTGAAAAAATATATATGGAAAACTAACAGATTGATTTTCATTTTCATAGTCCACTACAAGTCATTGCCAATCCACTAGGATGAAAGATTGAAATAAAGACAAAAAGTTCATTATGGGGTGAACAAAAAAATGGGTGGTACCACTAAAAACCACTTCAAGGAATGTTAAGGAACCAAAAGTGGTCAAATAATATTCATGGGCCCTTTCTTTTAAAATATTTTCACAATTATATATATATAATATACTTTGGAATGTAATGGATAAACATAAATATTATATATATAATATTCATGTTTATCCATTACATTCCAAAGTATATGGCCTTAAGTTTTTATTGGAATAAAAATAAATGGAAAATAATACAAATTTGTATTCCTAATTGTCATGGCCCTTTTAGGAATCACATTTTAGACCTTTGAAAATTGATAACTAAATCACATCTACTTGATTAATTACTGAATAGCAAAATCAAGTAAAATACCATCTAAAATACTTATGAAAATTATATAAATTAAAAAAAAACCTCTACTTGTTTCAAAAGTCTTATTAACCAAAAAGTTTAGGAAATGTGGCCACCATGACATTCCTAAAACTTTTTTAAAGTACAATGATAAGGAACATCAAAACTCAAAATATTTTCTATTTCATTATGGTCTCAAATTCTATAAAACATGGGTAATGTATTCAAGAAAAGAATTTAATGAAAACATTTCTTTAAGTGTTTATATTTTTTCAAATCTGATGGGTCTAATAAAATCTAGTATGACATTCTTAGTGGGTCCACCCAGTCATACTTCCAACCTATGGTCCAACAACATATGTTCTATAGTCATTACTGATTATAACAAATATGCCACTAAAACATCAAAGAAGCACTACTTTGAAATTGTAAAAATCCATTTAATCATTATGGTTAGTACCGACCATAACTAGAGAAAGTGTTTAGGCAAGCATGAATATAAAAATTCATATACTACTTTTGCAAGAAATTGGTTATGGTCAACATCGACCATAGCTAGAAAGAGCCTTCAAACAAGCTTGATGATAAACATTCATGGACTACTTTATCAAGAAATTGGCTACGATTAGCGTTGACCATATTTTTAAAAAAAACCCTTGTTAGGAGAAATCCATGACATCCATTAGAAAGCACAATGAAACATTCAATTCTAGCCAATTGGATAACTATTCATAATAACATAGCTATGGCTAGTACCGAGTATTATCAAAATTGGAAATCACTATAGATATTTATTCCTAGATCAAACCTAAGGTTGGTGTTGACCATTAATGACCATACAAGTTGTGTTTGGTGACATCTATTCAAAAGGTCAATTTAAAATTTCAACATACAACTTGAAGAGCTATAGTCATTGCCCATTATAACCCATATCAATCATGTATATTGTTTTCACAAAGTGATTATAAAGAATGTTCTTCCCCTTCCAAAATATCATGGGTGTTGACCATACCATAGTTAAAATCTCTTTTGTAGATTAATGTTGTGGTCATTGCAGACCATTGTTCAAATCAATCTTGCAAGTTGTTATAAAAAAAGGATTGCAGAGAGATCTAATTTATCTTCAATTCCTAGCATAGTTGACAAGTGCCAAAATTGGTTTCAAAGATCAAAGTTATGATTGTTGCCAACCATCGCTCATATTGTTATTCTACATCGTTTTTTCATAGTTAAATCCATAATCGCAAAGGATTTCATAGATCTTTCTTATACATTGAAGCTAGGTTCACAAATCATTTTACAAAGAAACAATCGATAGAAACCATAATTGTGTTCAAATTGATCTATACAAATATTGATTCTAAAAATCATTCTTTAATATCAAAAGTATGGTTATTGCCAACAAATACCAAGATTGTTCATCCAAATGATCAAGGAATGTGAATTGAAAGGTTCTACATACAACAAATTGATTCACATGTCTATTGACAATTACATTTCTTGGTACACCTTTGTAAAGTTTTTCTCTCCTTGCATCGTCTATAATTGAAAAAAGACGACTTTGATGAACATTAATGCACTTTGAATGAAAATTATAGGTAGGCACAAATCTTCAACATTTTAATTAACCAACCTATGAAGAACATGTTGAAACACTACAAGAAATGAAACATGTTCTATGTGATTATGCATACATACCTCTCCTCCTTTCTCATGTCGTTCGTTAGAGCCACTGATATCTTCCATCTTCTCATCAACATTTCCTTGCACAATGAGAACAAAAGAGATTGAAGTTCATGAAATGCATGATCTGCTTTCTATTAACCTCTTTAAACTTTTTGACATTGTAGCCTTTACATCGATTCTTATACCTGCACTTCAAATGAGCTCTTCATTTTGCTTCAAAGAAATTTGGGCTAGAAAAGATCAAAATGGTTTCAGTCTAAATAATACATCAATTTCCCAAATAGTCTCCATCTTTTCATCGTTGAGCTTGTTGTTTCCTTTTATGTCATTGTTGTGTTCTGAACAACGCGATTGGGATCCTCTTGCAACTATATGTCTTCCTTAGAGGTCTAAGGTCCTAACCTTGTTCTCCTCCCTAGTTGCTTTGTTTTCTTCCTTATTCTTCTCCTTATTTGCTAGCTTGCTCCTTATAGTTTCAAGTGTTGCCATTGATATGTGTCTATGCTTTCAGCTAATCCAACTACTTCCACGCTTCCTTCTCCTCCTCATTCTTTTCCTTCCACCTTTCTCTCTAGAGTGCATTGCATTATCAACATTAAAGCCATTTTGCAATCATATAACATGATGGTGGAATTTTGGATTTTAAGAAACCCTACTATCCTATACATCCCACACGATCTTATAAGTGCCATTGGATGTTTGGTGTTTTTAATCAATGGCCAACAAATATATATCCCCATTCGCCCTAAAATGGATGACAAAAGGTTTTTTGGAAGATTGTTATGGCCTTTATTCTCAACAAATTGTTGAAATATGATCAACACAAGGGAATTTTCATTTGAAAATTTTAGAATTGAAAAATATAATTATAGTTCATTCATTTATATTGTTTGGAAAATGGAGTTTAGATAATATCTTTTTTCTTTGACATGTGATTGGGAAAATTGAAATATTTCTACAAATTTTCTGTTGAAATTTCCAAGAAATTTACTTGGTATTTCAAATACACGGCTTTTTTGTTTCATCTAGGCTTAGGAGTAGATCTAATGAGTTTATTTATCAATTATCCCATAGTCATTATTGAGCCATGTTATTCATAAATGTGCTATAATATATCATTTTTAACAACAGTAGGATATCACTTAAATGTCGCGTTATTTTTCTAATTGAAATTGAAAAGATATTAATGTTGGCAATTTCCAATGATATCATTATTGTCCCTTTTAGTCAAGTTTCATTCCCCTCATAAATGTTTTGTGACCCATTGGAACCTAAAACTTTTCCTCGCCCATTTTCAAACTCTTGGGGATTTTTTGCATGCCAAATCAATAGTCTTTAGAAAATTTGATTCTTCAATTGTAGGTATTGTCTTGATTCTTGAACTATATTTATTATATTGATTCTTGAAAATGTAGTTATTGTCTTGATTCTTGGAAGGCCATTATTGTATTGATTCTTGAAATGTAGTTATTGTCTTGATTCTTGGAAGGCCATTGTTGTATTGATTGTTGGAATGTTGATTCTTCTAGAATGTCAATAATTTGTTTTCTTGTTTAGTTTTAATAATTGTTTAGATGTCACATGTGAATGAATTAATTTCCTTCATTTATGTCCTATAGTCTACAACATGTTTTACATTAGGAATTAGGCCAAAAAAACTTGGGGCCAACTTTAAGCATTGTTGGGGTTCAAATTGGCCCCAAGTTATTAATAATTGCTAGAACATACATTGACGTCAATAAATTATTAAATGTTGGGACATTTGCAACAAGGGTTGCAAATTGGCCGCCCAAATTTTATAATATCATTTTTTCAACCTTGGGGCTAGTACAACATAACTTTTGACATTTAATAGCACTTGGGTTGGACAATTTTTTTTCCTTTTTCAATCTTGACTCCTAGTGTAAAACCCTTAAGGCTGATTTCAACTTTTGCACCAATAGAAATGTTGGATTTGAGTTGAACATTGGCCTTTACTCTTGGTGTAAAGTTGGCCTAACTAATAATGTCTCCAAATGCAATAGTCTTGAGGGCACCCATGTCATCCGCCCCTATTTCCAATGAACATCAATTCACGGGCATTCTTGAGGTCTTATCTATGAGACATGAGGCTATAAACAACCACCCATATGCTATAAGGGACATGTCATTTCATCTTTTCACACAAGTGATGATCCATTTGGATTTTTTGAGTCATGGAATTTTTTCTTGCCCAAAAATAGTTGGATTTTTCTACTTTTGTGTATATTTACATTGGATGCCCAACATTGGTTCTCTCATTCTCACTTTTGTTTTGCACATTTTTTTCCTATATCATTTGTATTGCCTTCTATGTACCTTCAATTTTTTACCATCAATAAGACATGCAATCTTTGTCCAATTCTACAAACATTTGAAATTACAAAAGTGTCCAATTGTTTTAATAAAAAGCTTTTAACAATAGGGATTTTTCATTTCATTGTGTTCTACAAAAAATCTCGCATAATTGAACCTTTAAAATTTCAATGGAATTTGATACTTTTGGCCATATTTTTTTTCAAGGTTGGTTCAACATTTTTGTAGTCATTGTTTTGGTTGAATTTCAATTAAAAGTTCACTTCTATTTTATTGAATGGGAATGTCTTCTTGGTCTTCAATATCAATTACAATTTATTGAAAGAGCTTTGTGAGGAATTTTTGCACACCTTCAACATGAACATATGCACTCACAAAACTCACTTGGGGGTGGAACTATTATGTAGTTGTATTTTAACAAGTTAAGGTGGTTCAATGTAATGTAATGAAGTTCACTAAGAATTTAATGCGTTCTGTCCACTTGGAAGATACCAAGACATTATGGAAGAATCAAAACTCACCATGATGGAATGTGAAGGAGCGTTATGTTGATGTTTAATCAATGTTTATCTGATGGTTGACCTTTCTTCGTTCCATTCCTCATAATATCTTCATACAATCTCTTAATTTAGCATGCATAGAATTGTTGGAAAGTTAATCTTTAAAAGAAAAAAACCTACAAAATTTTATAATTTTTTATTTTTGAAATCAAAAGTTATGCCTCGAAACTAGAAGCTATTTTGACGAGATTAAAGCAAAATAAACAGTTTCAATTCTTTATATTTTCAACAAGTGTAGTTCCCTTGCAAAAAACCTAATCATGCAAAAAATTTGAAAGAACATTTTACACCTAAATTAAAACTTTTTGAAGTTTGAAACAAATCCAATGGTGGATTTGAGAAGAACAACTATTTTAATAATGAATCCAAAGGCTTGTTCATGGAAATATTTTCATGAACTCCACTACAACTACTTATTACGCACAAATTCCTTCCATGCTCTTTTGTTTGCACACATTTTTTTCATGAACACTTCTTCATACATAACAATTAGTCCTCCTCTCACAAATTCGTTCTCCTTTTCTTCCAAAGGAAAACACACAAAATTAAATTATTTCTTTTCCCAAACTTCCCATTACACCTCTTTGAGCTTGTTCTCCTTGTCCAATGGAACTCCTGGAAATCCTTCCCTCCAATCAATGGCCTCCTCATCCTTCATGAACCAATGAAAATCAATAATGATTTTCTTTCCAATGGAATTTAGGATGAATTTTTTTGTGCCCAATGAAACACTAAGAGGGTTCCATCCTCTAATCAAATAGGAGATAATCCTAATGACCAATGGAATTGGAGGATTCATCCTTTTCCTAATCTTGGACATCTTGATGGGGTTCTTGAGCTCGATCATTGCCAATTTCATCCGTTTGACTTTAACTTCCTACTCTTCATCCTAATTAATCCAAGTAACTAACTATTAAGATAATTTATCGGTAGTAATAAGTAAACATCCTTGATTTCCCATTTGATTAAATCAACTCAATGGTAGTAGTAACATTTCCGTGTACCATTATTCTTATAATATTCCTTAGTTATTCCTTATCGTGTACTAATTAATTATGTAGTACGTAGTAAATTGGAATTAAATTTGGAATTACAAGGATTCCCATGTACTTTTAGATCCACTGTAGATATCAGGGTTTCATGAATTTGTTGGAACTAGGATGTTCGAGTTTTCATGGAGTTCTACCATCATGCCATGCTTTACGCTTACCCTAATTTTTTGAATAAAGGCATTAATCCCTTTCGAATGGAAGGAAAAAATTATTTCGACTACCTTTTAGTTTTTGTTGACACATGTGAAGATTTAGTCATGGCAGATGATGTTGCTACACCCTCAAATCTTCCAATTGTGCCAGTAGAAAAGGAAGAGCTTGAAGAATCATCGCTTGACATGAATGTTTTTCAACAATCACGTGAAGAAGAACCATCTAGATGAATGGTGTGCACTTGAGTCGATCGTTCGGCATGGGATTGTCGATTTTCTCCTAACCCACATGCTTTAACAATTTATTTAGAATTTTTTTCTTGTTCATGGAATTGCGCCAAAAAGGTTTGAAGAGCGTTAATGTGAAGATGATAATGTTTTTTTTCATTGTTAAACTTAGGTTCTCGGTGATGGCCATTATCATTGGCTATGGGGCCCAGTTAACCCCCTTTCCATGGAACATCAAGCCGAATACTTAGTTCACACCATTCGTCACATTCTGGATTTTTTCTAGTTATGATCTATTCATTCTAAAATGTTTAATAAGTTGTAATTCACTTGAGGCTACTTAGGTGGAAGTGTTAGTAATTAATTTCGATTTTGATTTTATTTAGGAGTGTGATAAATAAGGATGTATTAGGGCTACATCTTATAAATCTTACAAGTACATCATTAATGCTTGAAGATTATACTACAAATTAATTTAATATTGTCATGGCGAAATGTTAATGTTAATTATGGGCTTGTATTTCCAATATATTAATAAAACTACATCTATTTCTACATCCCTTTTCACCTCTTTACAACATAAAAAAATAATGCACTCTAAAAGGTTGAATAGGTCCTAAATAATTAAGCATTACATCAATTTAAATAATAAAGTTCTATGCACTTAGAAATATCCAAAGGTTAATTCAATTATTAATAATTACTACTTAGAGGTTTACAAGGATTGAAATCATTATTATTAAGGAAAATTATGGAACTAAAGCTTAATAATTTGTTGAATTATAATCCATGGCTCACAAACTTGATAGAACACAATTTTGATTGTTTATGGTATTTTATATATTATAATTTTCACCCTATTGAAGCCATTCAATGACATATCTAATCTGCATTCTTAGAAATAAGCTTTCATTTGAATTAACATCACCCCTAATACTTTAGTTTCATTTATGTCATTAGGCTCATTATTTTCCTTCCACATATATTTTGCCTTTTCAATTGCCTCCTTTATATAATGTTGGAATTATTGTCATTTTCATTTATTGCTCTATATTTGGTCATTTTCATTTCTCTTTTTAACACTTGTACTATTCTTATTGTTGCATTCTCAACTAAGTGCTTGAAATTTATGTGAAAGGGAAAACAATTCTATCTGTTTAGTCCATTTAATTATTTACAATCCTACCACCTTGTTGTCTATGATTGGAAATAACCTTTAACACCCTATGGTTACTCTTCCTTGCATTTTTGTTATATTATGTTTTAGTACTCTTATATTTCACATTGAATTCTTGAGTTCCAGTTCTTCTTCTTTCCCTCAAATTTAGTTCATGATGTAACAATGTTTATTGCCATTTAACTATGAAAGTATTGTGAGAGATATATATATTTGATTGGCTTTTATTATATTATTGATGGTTATTTTCCATGTTGTAGGAAAGCCTAATTTTACCATATTGGTTGGTGATTTTAAAGTTTTATAAATGATTGAAACTGTTTTGTATGCAATGTTTGCGTTCTGAAAAAGATTTATGCATGTCTTTAAGGATGTTGTTCATGTAGAAGACAACGTTGTTTTAAGTTTTGTTTATTAGGTTTCAAATGTTAACCCTACAAAGATGTTTGGGATTATCACCAATGGCAAGATCGACAATAATGCACTCAATAGTTATCAAAATATAGTTATAACATTGAACATAATTGCATTAGTGGCCAACAATACAACACAAGGAGTCATTACGAAGCAAAAGCCCAATGCAATATCTCATGAATTGAAATTTTCTATCTTATTCATGGAGTCATTGTTTATCAACCTTTGTGATTTTTCTAACAAAAACAACCTTTCACTTTTTGATGTTGTTGTCCTTGTTTTTGTGAATTAGCGAGTAGCTTCTTTTTAATTATGCTGTAATTGGTTTTTTTTCCAATGTTATTAAATCATTAAAGGCCATGTCTCTGACCCCACACACATGTTTTGAATTGAAGTCCCTTGACTACAGGGAATTGTCTTCCCACAAAATTTAATGGTGACATTATTTGAGCTTCCTCCTATTCATCATCCATTGGGACATTTCGGACAATTACAAGGTATGGATACAAAATATGATGGTGATGTTTAGTGCAAGTTGCAACATCCTTGGGCTTTAGAACAATGAAATGCCTTGGTCATTTGTGTTGTCAGAATGATTCTTGTGTTCTATTTGAACACTATTCTATGTGCAATGAAGTTATTTTAAATGGTGATTGTTTGTAGCTTCCAAAATTTGGGTAATGTCTCATGAAATCCCTAATTTGTACCATTAGCTATAAGTTTTTCAATTTTTTGCCCACATGTTTACAAACTTGCAATTGTTGAATATATGTATTATGTTGTTCACAAGTTTCCAAATCTTTCAAGAGCAACGATCCACTTGGGCACCCATGCCCATCTAGTTGTAGATTACATGTGTAAATAATCTTTTCAAGAGATGAAGAACATGGTTATAGACGAGGTTTGTTGCACTCCAATTACTACAACTTTAATTATTGTTTTAATATGCAAGTAAGAATTTTTTTTTTCATCATTTGTTCAACGAGGATGGGGAAGGTCTTATATAACTTCTCAAGGTGAAAAACTAGATCAAACATTGTTAAAACTCACTCCTTTGTGCTCCCCTAGCATACATCATCTAATTGCTTTGAACATGGGAGCATCATCTCAATAATTTAGGCTTCATTAACTATATATTGAAATTGAAGGCACTATTTGGTTATGACTATATTTAGGATAGTTGTTTTCTTGATCAACAAGTTGGGCAAAAGGTTTATTTATTCAATATGTCCATCGTTGGTGTTGGCTTCATATTTGATTTGGTCTAGTGAATGTAGTTGGGTTATGAACCACAAATTGTGTGGATGATGTTGTGAACCTTTGTTCACCACCATTGTTTTCCAAGGCCTCATTATTAGTTATTTTCCCAATTATTAATAGTTTAAAATAGGTAAAGGTTGTGCATTTAGGAAGTTTTAGCCCATATAAGTTTTTCAAGTTAGTCAAAATTTATTAATTCAACTTTTGATAATTATGTAATTTTATAATTGAATAGCCTTAATTGTAGTATAGGTGTAAGGTGTTCCATCATTTTGCATCTTCAAGCACACATGTTTGCATTACTCAAACCTAACTAAACTTTGAATAAATGAAGTTGAATTTAATTATTACATGGGTCATTCACCTCGAAGGTTAAACATTATTAAAATTGTATGTTCATGGGTATTAACCTTTAGTATTAACATTTTGAAGGAGAGTTCCAACAATTCAAATTTATGATCTACACATTGCTCTATAAACTCCCTAATGAATGTATTTTTATGGGAGGTGGAGGAGCCCACTTGTGTGATTTATGTGAAACATCAACACTAGGCCTCTGATTATGATTATATTGGGAAAGAATGCCCTAGAAACCTTCAGATTCAGCCTCCCCACTAAGAAACATGTTAAGTTGTCTATCGCAAGCCTAGCCTTGGGTTTACGACCAAGGCAAAAGGGTCTCAAAGGTACGGGCCAAGAAGAGTGTGAGAAGGAAGACTCACACTCCCAAGTGAGTTCTCCTTTTGGGAGTTGGAGTCCTAGTGGACTCCCAAACCTTCAAGGAATGATTGCAAAGGTCAAAACACCTTGCATTGAGGAGTTCTTTATATCATTGGAAAGTTATTGAAGTGTAGATGTCTAAAATGGGCTTGGATGACCCCGTTTGGACATTTACAACACAAGTTATGGCAAAAAGAAAAGCTGGGAGTCAAATTGCCAATTTGACTCTTGACCACAAAAAGGTTGGGAATCGACCCGACTTCCGTGCGTGCAGATGGAGTGCGATACACCATTTGAAGGCTTTCGACAAGAGCTACAACTTTGTTTTAGACCTCATCCCAATCGGAGGTCTCAACAAGACGTTATGTTCCCACAAAGTTGCGGGAGTCCAACTGTCGCAACCCCACTTTGGCCAAGTGTGGGGGTGAAGCCCAACACTCCCAAAGTTGGGGACTTGGAGTCCTCTGGGACTCCCGAATGTTTAGAGTTCGACAAAATGGCCCAAAACACCTCGCATTGAGGTGTTTTTGGTGTCATTGGAAAGGTCTTGAAGCGTAAATATCGAAAATGGCCTCGAATTGGCCATTTGGACTTCTGCAGCCCAAGTTATGGGCAAAAGAAGGGCCGGGAGTCAAATTGGTAGTTTGACTCCCGACCACTAAAAGTCGGGAATCGACCTCTTCCCGACCTCCGAATTGAAAGTGCGACATGTCGTTGGAAAGATCTGGACGAGGGGTACAACTTTGGTTTAGACCTTGTTACGATCAAACT